>Ga0129333_10002345_pt1 | contig 17590 bp, 4 predicted proteins | sample CPB6_08_DNA_FD_94474 | JGI IMG/M metagenome (GOLD analysis project Ga0129333, IMG submission 94474) | Freshwater to marine salinity gradient microbial communities from Chesapeake Bay, USA - CPBay_Sum_0.6_0.8_DNA | ecosystem: Environmental > Aquatic > Marine > Coastal | place: USA: Chesapeake Bay...
GTATAATCAATTTGTATAAGACGATTTAAACTTTTTTGTACAGGGTGAAACACGACGTGACTAAGCAACTTTCCAGTGCCAGGACCAGCTGGACTCCATGATTTTAATCCCAACTCATCAAAAATAAAATTATTACTCAAACTACTTGCACTATCAAAAGCTAATTGTCCAACAGGTTCGCCATAGTCTATTAAACAGGTCACCAATACATCACTATATATAGTACCAGGAATGTGTCTTATGCTCATATTGTTGCGAACAGGATCTGGGTTATTTTCGTCATTTTCATCTACACTTTTATAAAATGTAGGATAATACAAATCTGCATTTTGAGTATTGATGTTACTAGGCAAATACACAAGAGTTCCAGTGTTATCTATATTAGTGCCACCTTTACCAAAATGCATTTCTGAAATATAATTAGTGCCTTTATTGGCAATACTAAACGCTAGTGCTTCGCTGATGTTTTCAAAATGTATAGCATTATACTTGTCCACAAAAACTTCTTGGTTTACTGGATCAAATATTTTTACATGACCGGTGATTTGTAGTTTGTTTTGTTCCATGTTTAAGCACGACCTTGTACTATGATTTCACCAGTTTCAGGATCATGAATTTTTAGAAACCCAGTTACTACTATGCCTTGCGACTCGTCTGGTTGCTGTGGTTCATTTTCTTCAGGTTCTGGTGTATTTTCAATATTTATCATAACTTTTAACTCCCATTATATTGGTGTGGATCCTGTTATTGTAATTTCTCTACGCAGTGCAGCATCTTCAACTTTGCTACCTGATGGATGTAACAAAGGTGTACCAGTTCCATCTACGCCTCTTCTTATATTACCTAACACGTTACCAGTAACAGTGTAGTAACTGATTCTTTCACCATTGATTTCAATTATGCCAGGAATTAACAACCCAATGTTTGGTGTAGCCAATCTACTTGCATCTACCACGGTGATAGTAGTATCATTAATATTTAATGCTGCACCTAAGCTAGTTGTATAGGTAGCATCATAGTCCAAGAACTTCGAAGTCCTTGCAATACCACTAGCTGTTGACCTATAGGTAATTAAAATTTTAATTTGTTTAGTAGGATCAGTATTATCAAATAATTTAAATCGTAAAGTGTCTGAGGTAATACCTGGCACTAATTCCTCAGGGCTGTAACTGTGTAGCTTATCAACAAAAGTACCACCACTTAATCTAATATTTCCACTTTCTATCCCTTGTTCAGAACTTAAAGTATCTGCTAATAAGATTGTATCTGGAGTAACTAGTTGTGATCCTACCACACTGGACTCTATTCTCAATCCTTCAACTAACCTTTTAATGTCTTTTGGCACTTGATTATTTTCTATGCTAGGTTTGTAATAACTCATAATCCTATCATTGGCATTATCAAAAAAACCATTTCTGTAACTTCTTGTGTTTGCTAATTCTTCGCTGGTACCAACTTCCTCTACGAAGTTAAGCCCAAATACCGGACTAGCTGGTATGTTCTGTTTAACCACATAGACTCTATTAGCATAACTTAGATAAACTCCTGCACTATATGCAGTATTTGGTTGCCAATCTAAAACACTACTTGTATAACTGATTCTATCAAATCTTATTACAGTTTTGATTTTTCTTACAGGATTATGTCCAAGTCTAGGCACTAAAATTGCTCTTTGAAATTCTTTTTCATCAGGCAACAATGACATTGGTCTCTTATATACCACCCAACCAGTCAAAGTTCTTAACCATTGTTTATTGGCGTAAGTATAGACCTGCCCGACTGGAAAAGTGGAAGAAAAACTTACTGCACCGCCTATTTCATATATGTGAGGATCGGCGGCAATCGGTATTAGTCTTCCTCTACGGATTCTAAAACGTAAGTTAGCATAACTAATGTTAGAGTTGTCAACTGCACCTTGATAATTCTCAATACCATTCCCTTCACCGCAACCAGGAATACCAATTAATATATAAGCACTACCAATCTTAAAATCAGCACTTCCATAAACTGCTCTACTAGCACCACAACGATACATTTCTAATTCAAGAAAACTATCTAATCTGTTACCCGATGGATTACCAGATGTGTGGATAGCTACTACATATTCTCTTGTAGCCCTACCCAGGTCAAAAGCCATTTCTCTGGCTACAGTAATGCCGCTGGCGGTATCATATGATTTTGAACTAATTAATTTACCATCGCTACGTCTGATTAAGTGTACCGTGAACCCAAGATTAACAGTTGGAGCCAGGTTAATAAAATTAGTTCTTTTATACCATAAACCATAATCTCTCCTGGTACCAACACTAGTATCATTGCTGCCACGACTAACAATTATAAACTCATGTGTAATATTATCTGTGACTTTAGTTCCCCCAGTACCAATTAATGATAGTCTGGGTTGTGAAATATAATTATTGCCTGGAGTTAAGATTTCCAATGATGTAATACTATTATGCACTCCACCTACATGTGCTCTTACTACTGCATTTGATCCAATTTCAGTATCAGTTCTAGCAATGATAACTTCTGGTTCTGTAATGTCATTAGCAAGACCATAATATCCGTAGCCAGGACTTGCGATATCAATGCTTTCCAATCCATACTTATAATGAGTAGACCAATCTCTGTATTGAGGTTCTGCTAATTTGTTTTGGTCTAAATCGGGAATTTCACCATTGGGTTTTCTAAATTTGCCAATACTTGTTTCATAATAACCAGGGACATCAAAGTCACTGGTACGTAGATTAACATGTTCAGTATGTAAATGATTTAGTATGTATTGACGTAATTTTACTCTGTAAGGTTTAACTTCATTAATATACTGAGCAAAACTTTGCTGTCTGTCTTGTATATACTTGGGACTTTGCGTTAAGCCGTCTACTTTGTATTTTAAAGTTATGAAACTGGTTTTCAAGAACCAATCTATGTACCTTTGTTCGCTTAAAATGTAGTCAACAATAAAGAACAACAATTTGTTATATTCATTTTCTAATTCTGCAATTAAAATATCTTCTTTTAGTCCCTTAAGAATATACCTGAATTCAGTATCAATACTGAAATCAAATTCGTATGTATCAAAATTTTGACTATCAAAACCTTGCTCAATAAAGAAATCTTCACTAATTTTTATAGTACCATCTTCCATACCAACTAATTTACGCTGTAACTCTCCGTTTACCAACATAAATTGGTACATTTCAAACTTTAAAGTTTGAAAACTTTCTAGGTTAGAAAAATTAGTTGATCCGTAAGGAACTTGCAAAACTTTGACAATATCACCATCAGAAAAATGAATCTTATACAAATCAGCTATGGTATCTATGGTGTAAGTTGGTACTGTTTTGTCATTGAAACCAGGTGCATACCAATTAACATACTGCCAATGGTTAGCTACATTATAACTTTGACGTTGTATTCTCTTATAACCAAAGATATTATAATCCCCGCCGGTGAGTTGCACTGCAATAATTTTATTATATAAATTGTTGTGTAAATCTATATTATAGATTGGACTAGAAACAGCAGTTTCCAATTGGAAACAGTGATATATGCTCCAGTAATTATTGGCAGTTTCATCACGCTGTACTAACACTTTATTATTATTCACTGGATTAATATTATCCAATGAAATAAAATTAAATAATATTTGATTATAATCAGCTGGATCTGCCTGCTGATTAGCATAGAAATTATCTTCTGTGGTCAGATATTTGTTTAAAACTCGTTTAGCGATAGGATACTTTGAGAACAAATCATTTACATATAAGATAACATTTTTCCGTGCTGTGAATCTATTAGCAATAACAGATTGGCGTGGGTATTGTTCGTATCCTAAACGTTCAGACATAGGCAAAGAATTATCAGGAACAAATCTGCCGTAAGCATCAACACCAGCTATGCTGTCTATGATCTTATTTTCTAATCTAGTTGGAAATTTGCTATCTTCATTGCCCTCTTGAATAATTTTGTAGTCAGTGTGAACAATATTTTCGTTGACAATTTTTTTACTGCTTATAAACAAAGCAGTTTTATTTTCATTTAAAAATTGTTGAACATTGTAAAGCCCGATTGTATTATCTTTAAAAGCTACCAGGTAAGGAACACCTTGTGCAATTGGATTAGTAATCATATCTTCTAAAACATAACTGCTACTACGTTTAGCAGCACTAGTTTTAGGAATTTTACCTCTGACCCAGAAATAATAGACTGTTTTATACCCGTTATTAGAAGGATCAAGATAAACACGACTACTCCAACGAGAATCATCTGGATGCAGTGGGATTCCTTCTCTGCCCTGACTAACGTACACACTAGGAATCACATCGCTGCTAATCCATTCATATACTTCTACTTTACTGCCAGGAAATAGCTTGCCCCAATTGGCAATTCGATAATCTATATTTGCCTGCTCGTAATCAACAAACCTACAAGCATCTATGTTCCACCAGTAAGTTCCAACTTGTTCGTCGGCCCAGTAAAATTCATTGTCGGCTTTACTAACGATTTGGTTATCGCTATAGCGATATCTTGCAGGATCATAGGATGTAGTATAATCTATATCCTGTAACGCGGATCCTAATATACGACCTTTAGCTGGATCTAATATATCAAGTCTGGTTAAAATACGTTTACTTTCATAGTCAAACATATAAAGATTGTTTATACTTTCTATGTCAACTTTAGGTGATTGTGAATCAAGCAAGTCGAAATCGTAAAAATTAATAGTGCGTAATTCAGTAGTGGTAATCACTGAGTCGTTAATACCAGTTCTAACAACCTCAACAACTATGTCATCACCACTGGGTTCTTCAACAGTCCAGTATAACACTTCTGTGGGATCAACACTGGTTACTGTGAAGTTAATATCGTCCCCGTCGCTGACATCAGTTACTAAATCATCTACTAGATTATCACAATCTTGTCCAACAATACTGTATACATTACTTGAAACGTAAGTGTCGATAAAATCAGTGACATAATCAACATCACGTACCTTAGGTTTATAAACACCCCAATTACCAAAGCCTATGTCGTCAACAAAAATTACATCTGAGTCCAACCAACCACCGTAAGGCGTCCCGGCGTCCCGCATGGCAGGAGTAGCAAAACGCAGCGAAGTGAAAACAAATAGTTCACCACTGCGATCCACAATATCGGATCTGGTCAGCAACTGCATTTTAGATTCTGTACCAAAAACCATTGCACCAAATTCATCAGTGCTAATAACTTGATAAAATCCATCTAATAGAGAATCAAAATTGCGTACTGCAATTATGTCGTTGGGCTTTAAGTCATGAGCTCGATCAAAAATAAAACTAAATTTGCTGTCTAGATCACCAGCAGCACCAACCACAGTTAATGGTGTAGAATTTGCTCTATATACTTGCCAATCTTTATTAAAGGTTTTAGCTACCCAGATTTTGTATCCGGTATAATATCTACTTAGAGTGGCAGCATTTGGTTCATAAGCAGTGATATCAAATATAAGTTCATCTACTAACTCCTTATTTACATATCCAGCACTGACCACATCATCTTGGTATTCTTTAATTTTTCTTTTAGCAAGATCCCTTACAGCATTTCTAACCACTGGTGCTATAGCATGTTCAATTAATGCACGATAACCAGGCTCGGTTGGATGCATCCCGTCTACATTAAGATAATTTTGATAGTTGGGTATTGAACTTGTATCTACGCAATAATCACCAAATTGTTTAGCAACACGACGCATGGTAATTATATAGTTTTCCAATGGATTTTCTCTTAAGACATCAAGTCTAGGATCAGGTATACCTATTACATTTGTAAGTTCGAGATTGACTGGAGTTGGGGTGACCCATACGATAATTTTTTGTGCAGGTAATCGACGTCGGAGATTAATAAGATTTTGTTTATAATCACTTAGACTAACTCTTTTCAGTGCATCTCTTAGTCCATGATTTATAATTATGATATCACCGTCTATCTGATCTGGCCACATATCATTGGCACCGTCGGTGCCATTTAATAAATCACCACTGGTACTACTGCCTACACTGCGTGTTATTACCGCTGCTTTGATATCATTATCTAATGCTTCATACAATTGATAATCCGGCGGATCATCTATCCTATTTGTATTTTTATCAACGGTACAAGCAATTGTGTGTTCATAGTAACTCATAGCCAATGGTTTATCTACCATAGCAACTTCTTCTATGCTATAGTATAATGTTTCTCCAGTGGCAGCTATACCTGTTATACCAAATTGTAATTGCTCACCTGCCCTGACTATATCTTCTAAAACTATTTTGCTGGTAGTAGATTCTGGCACATCCTCCGGCGTTGGGATTTCTATGCTGTAAGAAAGATCTTCAGAATCATAACTTGTAAATTGTATACCCAATATAGTGCCAGGGTCTACTTCACCAGCTGCAATTTGACCAACCCCAGATATAGTGCTTGGATTTTCGTCTTCAATTGGTGATTCAATCACATACTCTAGTGCTTCAACTAAAAATTCACTGGTAATTTTTAAGTCTACCCTGGTGCCCGGATCTATGCTACCACTTACTGTAGATCCATTGCTGGCATACACCACAGTTAAACTATAATTTTCGCTGGCTAATTCCACAGATGCACTGTAGCTAACTATTTTAATAGCTGCAATACTGTAGGCTTCAAGATATTTAGGCTTATGTCCACAAATTATACTATCACCAAACATTTCTATATAGAATAGGTCTTTGGTCAAATTATTATTTCTATTAAGAAATAGATTGGGTGTATAGTTTAGTTTTTTTGTCAGTAAATCATTGGCATAGATAGCATAAGAAGTATTACTTTCTGGTAACTGACCATAGTTTAAAAATTCTAAAACCACTGGATTTTGATTGAATACACTTTCTCTAATCAACAATGTAATTTCTGGATTGCTGTCGATCGCTCCATATTCACCAACTCTGGCTAACCATTCTTCAAATATCTCAACGCTGCTTTCTACATTATCAAAATGACCTCTGCCTAATGCTGTTAATGCATTTTTAGTACCTTTGTCTTTTATAAACCCTTGATAAAATTTCAAAGCAGTGGTGTTATTTAATCCAAGATCACTTAGATAATTTCTTGTTCTATATCCTATTAGGCCAGTGCTAAATTTAGCTAGATTTTCATCTATTACCAAATTGTCAACATCATAGAATGATTCAAATTGTGTAGCATTTTGAGCAAAGTTAGGTATCAATTCAGGTTGATTGACAGTGTCTAATTCAACCCAATAATTAAAATTAAAACTATCGGTGGCTACTATATTTTGAGTAGCAGTATAGTTTTTCTTTTTATATTCAACAATATCGCCTTTCTTATAATCAGTTTGTACTTGCCAAGTTGGTACTTGAGCTTGGTGATAAACAAATCCACCTGGACTTAAGTCACCGTCCCATCCGCCGGTCATGCTGCCAATTAATCTTAACTTGTCTTGCCTGTTACCTAATTTAGGCACATACAACACATCATTAAATACAGTGACATTATCAAATACTAATATGTGTTCATATTGTATAAGATTAAGTTCTGCAAAGGCAATGCTTTGTCCGCTGATAGTAGTAATTTTATTAAACTTATTGTCTCTAACAATAGTAAATTCATTAGTTGGTATGACATTAAAATTTACACCTAATAGTTGGCTATTAATATTTTTATTGTAGATTCCATCCACAGCAGAACTACCACTGTAAAAATTAATAGAATCAGATACTGGACTTAGAACTAATACTGTTCCTTCTTTCCAACCTTGTAGATTCCAAGTAATAAATTCCTTTATACTCAAATCCCAGTCTCTTGGTACAGCTAACGTAGGATCGTATGTATTAAATTGAAATCCTTGACTCTTAAGGTTACGTTGATAACTTGTAAGAAAATCCGCAACTTGTTGAATGTTTTTAAATTCGTAACCGTATGGAACTATAATCTTTTCGTTCCTATAATCCTTGAAAATTACTACGCTAGTATTGAGCACTGTCAATGTATAACTAGCACCACTTGGCTCACCTGGTATGATAGTAAAATAAGGATAATTTATATCATAGCCAGTGACCGTCCATCCAAGATTTGTCTTTTCAATAATTACAGCACTATAAACAGCTTTTCTAATTGGACTTCCGCTATTGAGAAAAATTTGATAGTTTTCGTCAGGTACAACAATATTGTTGTTGGTACTAGCTGGGCTACTTTGGTCTGCAAGAACTGATATGATATTTTTATCAGTGAACCCACCTAGTCTATGAGTTAATTTTATTTTTGTATTATCTAGTGTATTTCTGATGATATTAGTAGCATCTAGATTTAAACTACTCAAATATGCATGTACCCAATTTAAATATCCACTGGCACGCAACTGTCCCGAATTTTCGCCATTGATAACAATTTGATCTGGGCCGCCCCTTCTTAACGTCGATTTAAATACAAATTGCGATCCGTTGCTAATGTCTCTTATTATTCTGCTTGCATCTATGTATAATGCAAAATATCTGGCAGGTTTTAGTAAAGCCAATGCTCTTTGTAGAGCAAATGGATATTCACTGCTACGACGCCATGCAGTTTCAGCAGGACCATGATCACCAATGGAAAAACTTCGATTAAAGTTAGCACTATTAAAATCTTGTACAATAATTTTTAATGGAGACTGCAAAAAACCTTGGTCATCCACTGGTACACGTTTCGCGAAACCAGATCTTGCATAAATCGGATTAATAACTCCTTGGCCTGGTTCACTTACAATGCCTTGGCTACAACTAAAAATCAAATTTTGACGCTTGACTATATCTGTCCAAGAATAATAATTATCCCACCAAGTTGGTTTAATACTAAAACCCAACATTTCCCAAGGATGAGTATGCGGTCTATCAGTATCGTAATAAAATTTATAAATTCCTCTCCAATAACCAGGTAATTTGGTAGCACCGTCTTGAGCTCTATTATAATTGTAAGTAAATTCGTCATTGCTGACAAAATCCTGGTTACTAGAATAATCTAAATGGTTTTTGCCTATCCATTTTAGAAATTCTACCGACAATACTCTATTAAATTCATTTAGTGTATAATGACTGCTCCTATAGTATCCAGGAATAACACTGTTTAGGTCTAGGTTATTTGGATTATAGTTGACTTTTATGTTATTAAATACTCTGTATTCAAATTCCAATAACAAGTCATCTCTATAATCATTAAATGCAGGAGTCAAACTGCCATCATGCCCTTGTATAACATAGGTATCTGTTCTATAGGTATCATCTAGATATTTGCCAGGAATAAACTTAGGATGCAATCCAAGTTTGGTGGGAGTTTCAGGAACAAAATTTCCATCTGTATTTTCATACTCTTTGACAGTGATCACATCATTTAATTCTAATGTTACCAAATTGTTAATTAGTAACATTCCAGATTCTATGCTATATTGTTCTCTGTATAGTAGCTGTTGATCATTAACGTAAACCAACATAGATCTTGTGCTAGGTTCAGTGTCAATTGGTACAAAACTACCAATTGCTAATTTATAAACTCTACGTAGTTCTTCTGTATTATAATCAATATCTACAATTATTGTTTTAGTCTGACTTGTTTTGCCAGAAGGCAACATGTCACTATAATAAAATGGTGATTCGGGTGTTTTAGTTTGATTAATATCTGCTATGATCAAATCAACTTGATCTGGCACTGAATAATTTGAAATAGACGGCAGTGTGGCTGCTAGCTCTAAGAATTTATTCTTAAATCTAGTGTATTCTTGTTTAGCAAATTCAAGACTATCAACAAAATTAAGCTGGTCATCATTTAAAAATAATGCTGCATAATTTAATCCACCACTGTGTTGCAAAATTGATCCCGGGATTCTTGCAATGTTTATGTCTCTTATATTGCTAGGTCCTATTAGGTTACCAATTAAGCCTGTGGTGTTTTCACTGATTTTTTTAAGATGTTTGCGTAATTGTCCTAAATTTATTTCTGTTACTTGTTCATTTAATGTATTAAATTCTAAGTTGTCAGGAATTTCATAGTAGGCTTGACTGCTTGGAGTTTTGCTGTAAAATTCTATATCAACTCGATCCCCAGTTTGCATAAACCTTGGATCAACTTTAACTGTATGAAAAACACCAGTCTGTTCATAAGCAAACTTAGGAGGTTGGCCTGGTCTATCTGTTAACAACATTTTATTATTAACACTGACTTTTATAGTCGGTTCAAATTGTGCTTGTACAGGATTTGGTTCGGGTTTTACACCAATTTCAAAATAACTAGTAATACCATCATAAACCTTAGATACAATTTGATGTTGTTTAGTCAATATTGGAGTGGTAGCATTTAAGCCTACTCTATTCCAATCTGTGATTAATCTGTAATCAGTAGCTGAGAGAATTCTTTTAACATAACCTTGATTTGTACCAATGTTGTAATTTTTCCTGTCAAATACACCAAGACTCTCTATGTAGATAAATGTATCATTTTGATAATTGTTAACAAAATTAATGTCTGCAATAAAGTCTGTTACACCTTGGAAACTTAACGGTATTTTTAATATTGGATCTGGTACAGTGCTACCTTCTTTAAAACTAAACAGTTTACATCCGGCAAAGGTATTTTCTACATAAACGTCTTTGAAGCTTGTTCCGGTACTATCAACAATATCAAACAATGGTGCTTGGTTAACGCTGTATTTAAATTGTGCAGGTTGCCAGTTAAGACTTTTATCTAAGTAGTAACTTTTTTTAGTATTTTCTCTTTGTCTCACGACCACAGTGGATTCTGGAACAAGATCTAAAACTTGTATTAAGTTAACTCTTGGTTTGATAAATTTGCAACCACTCCTAAAAATTATTGCATTTGTAACTTTTCTATCTAGTAATATTTTATAATTGTCTTTTACTTCAGTTACACGGCCTATGAAATTGTTTGCATCGTCAAATATGTCGCAACCAATTGTTAACTCAACAAGGAATTTTGTAGTGCTTCCATCAATGAAGTCATTGCCAACTTGTGCTACCAATTCTCCAGTCAGTGTACCAGAAAATGCTGTACTAGTGGTTTGATCTTTGTATCCTATTTTATAAACTTTATTTCGGATCGCTGTTGTGGTGTCAGCTGAGAAAATACATTTTTCTCCTGCATACAAAGGCAAACCTTCTTGTCTTAACTTGTCAAATGGTTGATTATCAATTTGAGTAAATGCATTAGTGATAGGAACTCTAATGGCATTTTGCACTAGTATACTTTTACTATCAAATAAAATATGCACCACAGATCCAAAAATTTTCCCACTGTTAAACAACTGTAGATCTGGTTTGAACTCAATGATAGGTCGTTGTGCTCTGGCAAAATTTTCTATGTTTAATGGCAAATGATTTATTTGCATTGCCTGTGTAATTACATCAATATGAAACCAACGATTGCTTAAGGACCAGCCATTCAAGTCAATACTATGACGGCTGATTGTAATATAGTCGGGACCACCTAAATGATCTATTACTTCATTTAATGTGTCAACATCAACTAATCGTATCCCAACACCAACGCCCTCAACAATATAAGTTTTATTTTGATATGTGGCAGGCATAACAGATTTATCGAAATACACTTTGTTGCCATTGCTGAATTTAAAATTATTAAATGTATAATTAATTTTACCAATGATATCTTCATCTACATTAATTTCAACCGGTGACTCGTCTATTAGAAAAATTTGTCCTGATATACTATTGGTATCATTTTGATAATATAAATTATCTAAAGGTGCTGTAATAACAGGCACGCGATTGAAATTTACCCCAACGCGATAGAATTCTCTACCAGCCTGTGTACCTGATTTTACATATAGTCGTTGATTATCCTCAATGGATCTTACAAAACTGGCTGCAATTTGTTTGCTACCATTGGGCAAAGAAATAGTATCTAATTTCCATATTCCACGTCTTTGACTGCTAGCGACCACGGTAGAATTTCTTGTGGTCCATGCTGTATTGCTGTCGTCTGGATCCGTAAAAATTACTAATTTGTTTTCAGGATATAGTGATTGATTACTTATTACTACGTTAGTGGTAAATGTCAATCCATCTACCACATTTAATTTACTAGCAATCACATAATCAATTTCCTCTATTAGAGGCATGGTTAGAAATTGATTCTGATCTGTCTTTGCTGGCACACTAAACGTTATTGTTTGTCCTGCAGTAACTCCATTATTGGTTACTCCATAAATTTCTCTGGTACTAATGCTGCGTGTGAAATCATTTATACCACTCTGACCAGGCTGGCTTTGAATCCATAATTTTCCAACATGAAAACTAGAACTTGGAATTTCAATGGTATATGTTTTACCTCTCACCAAATAAAGATCAGGATTTATAGTAACATTGGCACTACCCGGCAATCCTACAAAGTATACCTGTGTATTACTAACAAAACTATATGCGTTAGATACTAAACTATCAACTCCAGTGCCAATGGTTATAGCCGGTGGGCCGTCTGGTAACCAATAATACTGGCTGTAATTTACTAATTTATCAATGTTGATAAATGGATCAAATGTGTAGTACTCTGATTCAAATAACCTGTCATGATTGGTTACATTTCCACCATAGTATTCGATTCTATTAAGTAAGTCAATATAATCACCAGTGGCGGTAATTTCCCCATCTTTTTCAACAACTAAACTGGGTTCCAATTGGTAATTTTGTCTACGTTGACTGGGCTCTTGTTTGAAATTAGTGCCATTGGTAGTAGTTTCGCTATATTGTCTACCTACAAAGTTATCTAATTTTCTAATCTCTGGTTCACTGATAAGTTGATCCAGAGTAGAACCTAAGAACTTCCTGTTAGTGTCAGTTCTAAAAATACCAGGAAGAAATTCTAATGTTTTCCTTGTCAGTGCCATAAACTATTCCAATCAGATACCTATGCTACGATTTGTCATACTAAGATTTTGAACAATCTGCCCAGATGTTATAGAACTAATTATTTCTACATCATCAACTGTAGCAGCACTGATTAAAATTTCGTTAGCCTCGGCTCCAATTTGGTACATGCTACCAAAATCCACTGTGGCATCTTTAGGAACTATAATGATACTAGCCACAGCGGGACTTAGTTCCTTGTGTAAGTAAGCAGCTAGCTCACTGAAATAAAAGGTTTCGCCAAAATCCCAATTGTCCACACTAAAATATCTATTAATTGCACCAATCACGCTACTTTTAATATCCGCATCAGTTAAATTAAGATTGTTATTTTTTACCACTTTGAATATAGCTTGCAGTTCAACTTCTGCCTTTGTACCAAACAGCGGTTTAAACACTGCACTATGGAAAATCATACTGTCACTGATGACTTTGTAATTTTCTAAATCTTTAAATTGTTCTGCCAACTCAGTAGTTGTTGGTGGAGTAGGTTCCGTTACTTTTCTACTGGTGTCCTGTATATAACGTCTATAGTCTTGATTATAACTATTCAATAATACATAAACATCAATTATGTTACTGATATTAGGATCTACTCTGTTGGTATTGGCACTGTTGTGTCTGTATTGAAAATATAATCCTTGCCTACCTGTAAACACACGATATTTGGCACTGGCTCCTTCAATATCGATTATTTGTTTAATATTTTTTATATTACTGCTGTCTAGATAACATTGGTAAAATTTATCTTCTGTTCTTACATAAAATAACTGCCCCACTTCGAAGTTACGTTTCATGGTAACAATCTCTGGGTACGTGAGATTAGTAATTATACTTTTATTATCTATCAATGTATATTGATCATATTTGTCATAGCTACTAGTTAATTCAAAAAATACCATACGACTTTTCGGTTTAGCTCCAGCCGCATACAGTCTTGCTTCTCTACTGTAGCGTATACTATTTTCTACTTCTTGCAAGGTATTAATTTTAAAAGTCAACCTTGAGACATATTCATCTAAGCTAGTTTGTGATGGATATTCTCCGGTGTATGTAAAGTAAAAATTATTAACTTGATCGTTGTACGTTACAGAATTTTCACCTACTATAGTTGATGTCAACCTTTGTGGATCTGTCACAATTTTTTCAAACATAAAGGGATTGTCTGGCACCCCGTCATCGTTGCCATCATAAAAAGTTAAATATATCCCTTTGTTATCAATATATCCATTTTCTCTTACAATTGGTTTAAGTACTGCCCATTGGTAATCAATTCCCAATGGCCGACCACTTTTGCCAGGTTCAGAATTAACCTTGAGTATGTTGATATTATCACGTATAACTCTGTTAATAGAATTATCATAGATATTTTGCGATTGGTCATAGTAAAAATTAGTTTCGCCGGGACTATGGAATATGTATTTTAATGTTTTATAACTAACATAATATTGTTTACCCACAAGATCAAATTCAAATTTTACAATCCAATCATTGCTATTTCTTATAGTGTCGCTGGGAATAACCTGCCAGGTCATTGTCGTTTTATCGTACTTTAAACCAAAGTTATTATATCCACCAATCAGTTCAACTAAATTTTCAACAACAGAATCAGTTAAATCATTCTTGAATACCGGTATAATATAATCAACTTGAGCACCAGTAGGAACCTTTTTACTTAATGTAACAGGACCACTGCCGTTAGCTAAGTTACCAGCACCATTGTTTGCCCCATCGCCATTTATATTGGTGATAGCAGCATACATTACCCTACTGTCATCGGGATCATCTGGTGTTCCTGGAACAAGATTATTACTGCTATTGAAATAGTAATTAGCAGGTGCTACAAACTTTACCATGGCACCAACAGTTAGATATTTTCTTTGACCGAAATCATTTAATAAAAATGGATAGCTATTATATTTAAAAAACCCAGAACAACCACTATCTCCAGTGGTTGTTAATGACCATTCCAGTTCAGACTTGACTCTGCCTGTACCGAAACCTGATACAACAATTCTACCACCAACGGCAACAGTGCTTTGACTGACATAATAATATTCGCCTGGAGCTACACCATTAGTGTTCCATGTAATCTTTCCTGTGGTTATTCCATTTTGATTAACAGATCCGGTTGTGATTAAATTACCTGTGCCTGCTGTTCTTTCTGTTTTAATAAAAAATGGCTGCCCTGGTGTGTCTATGTTAAAGGTTAATATATCTCCACTGGTTATTGTCAAGGTTGGGTTGTTAGTAATTGCTACGTTTGTAAATGTATAACTAGGCCCAAGATCAGTGGTTGTAAATTTAACATCGTAAGTATAGGTGCGTCTTTCTAAATTAGCACTAATAAATTCTGTGCCTATGTTGTTATCGTCGCTGTTAAATTGTGTAAAGTTAGTATTGCCAGCAAATAAAATTTTGTAATACTGATCATTTACCATCTGCGATGCTGAAATTTCTTCTTCAGGTGGTGTTTCAGGTGCAACTTTAGAATAATAATTATGTATAACTTCTTTATTATCTATTATATCTGGTATAATGGAATTAAAAATAATCTTGCGAATATCAAATACACTGTCAAAATTAAAACTAAATTTATCAATAACTTCGTCTTGATATAGTACACCATCTTGTCCAAAGATATTGGTGCTGCTGTATTTGCCAGTGGTATCTAATATATCCAAATATCGACTGAGGCCAGAACTAGTTCTGTTTACTGCTTGCACTTTGGCAATGGTGCTGTAGGTTGTATAGGGGAAGGAGTTGTAATCTTCCCCGGTGACCATACGATTTTGTGTATAAAAAAATTGTGGAGCTCGTTGTCTTATATCGTCTACCGACTCTCTTGCACTAGCATTAGCTACTGTGTATCTTAGACTTGCACGAAATGTTACAGTTTCTACGCGATTATATCTACTTACATAATCGAAACTTATTTGTACACCTCGCATCTCATCTGGGGTTATTCTATAGGTTGCTCCATTACTGGTTCTGTAAAATAGTCTAAAATTACCTCTTGGTATATTTGTAAAAGCTCCATCACCAAAAACTAAACTAATTTGGTCATTGTTTTTAGAATTAACTTGATATAAATTTCTTTCTGAACTAGTGTTGTATATGACATTGACACCTGATGTACTTGGTACCTGTGTCCATAATTGATCTACAGCACCAGTGTCAGTTACGCTGTATAACCATACATCTGTATTGTTTATATTAGATACATCAACATTAACTACTTTATTGGCCACTGCTTCATTTATAGTAAAGTCTAAACTTGCTAGCTCACCTTGTTTAAAATAGATAAAAAATCCTGTATTATTACTACCGTTGCCTTGATTATCGTTAAAATATAAAATGTTATATGGGTTAGTGCTTTTAGGAGCTGCTTCGTATATGTAAGTTTTGTTGGCGAAACTAGCACTAACAGCTTCAAATGTGGTATCTCTACCATCTACACTATTAGTAAATCTATAAACCGGAATTATGTCTGGTGTGACATTAACGCTGTATTCTTCTGTTCGTATACCATTTATCATTGCTACCCTGCCAGGTTTACCAACAACTTGGCTAGATAGTAAACAACTATTAACTATTAATGTAAATTGTTCATACCAATTCTCGTTACCAGGATCTGCCCAATTAACAATGGTATTGCTCAGGTCGATGCCGCTGTTATCATAAACAGTTTCACTGGTACTAACACTGTCAATCTTTAAATAGCCAGACGCAGAAACAGTTCTTTTAGGATTATAACTCACTAACCGAGCAAGTTTTAATATACTATCTCTGCGTTCTGCTGTGTCTATAAAATTTTCTCTGGCATTTAGATCTGTTCTAAATGCTAAACTTTGACCAAAGAAAGCAATTAAATCAATAAGTGCAATAAACTCAGAACTTTCTGTAAAATCATTGAAATCTTCAGGATAATTGATTTTGATATAATCAATCATGGTTTTACGTAGAGTTTCAAAATCGTAGGCGGTGAAATCGGCTTCTCGGAAGGTTTGATACACCTTCTTCCAATTTTCTGCTGATAGTAAACCTGTTTGTCTTGGGATTATTGCCATTTTATTGTTCTACAATTAACATATTTATTCGCCAAATAATAGGCTATGTTTACTAGCCTGTAGTTAAACTCCTGGTATTTCTATCAAATCTTAAACTTAAATTATCGACTTGATTTTCTAAAACATAGACCAAAGCAATTTCGATTTGTATACCATCTGTAAATTCGGTTATGGCTACATCCTCTACCCTAAGCCTCGGGTCATAATTTACAATTTTTTTTACATCATCAGCTATTAATTTTTGTGTGGTTTCTGTAAATGGCTCAAACAAAACATCCCAGATAATAGTTCCAAAATTTGGATTCATTAGTTTTTCGCCGCGTCGTATATGAAAATGATTAAACAAGTCTTGTTTGACCAATATTAAATCGTTTATTTTAAATTTTCTTGCACGATTATAAGTGCTGAATCCATAGTAAGTGGGCATAATATGTATTTAACCTTATGCTTTACCGCCTAAATACTCAACCGCATACCTTCCGCGATTAAATGTCATTGAACCTGACGTTTTGTTAGCATCAGCCCCTACTCCACTGTCTCTCCAATCTTTAGCACCTTTAGCACCCAACATGTGTGCTGTTTGCAGCATACCAC
>Ga0129333_10002346_pt1 | contig 17589 bp, 3 predicted proteins | sample CPB6_08_DNA_FD_94474 | JGI IMG/M metagenome (GOLD analysis project Ga0129333, IMG submission 94474) | Freshwater to marine salinity gradient microbial communities from Chesapeake Bay, USA - CPBay_Sum_0.6_0.8_DNA | ecosystem: Environmental > Aquatic > Marine > Coastal | place: USA: Chesapeake Bay...
TAAATGGATTTGAGTTTAGCACAACTGCTAGTGGTAGAGTTATCGTTCAGGGCGGAGGCATCAGGCGGCCCGGCATAGACCTAGGACCTATTGATAGCTTTACTGCTGACTCGTTCGCTAAAAACATTCGTGGTGTGCCAGCGGCCGCCGCAGTTCAAGAGCAACTACTATCTACTGCTGCTAATGATAGCGTCGCTATCTTAGCTGCTCTACAGAACAAGTCGGTAACTGAGACACAGCCCGTGACTATTCCGGCTACGCCTGCTAGCACCGAGATAACTCCTGCTACTGAACCTCTTGTGCCAGAAAAGGCGGACCCTCAGAGTAAGCAAGCAGATCAAAATAAAACTGAGGCACAGCAATCACAAAATCAGACCACATCGCAAGAGCAGGGCGAAGCACAATCCAATACAGGGACAACTCGGACTGCTCTACAAGAGGGTGGTGATGCCAGTGTTTACGAAAGTCTTCAATCGGGAAATAATAAAAACGATGACGATAAAACTCGTGAGGCTGATGCTCAGAGTCAATCAGAGGGTGCAACGGGAACTAATAGTAAATCAGCCGTCGTTGAAAGTTCAAACAAAACGATTCCAGGTCGTAGAACTTATAATCCACTGAGCAAACTCAGTAGTTATACCTATCAACTGACTTGGTACATGCTTAATCCTGATGCTGTTACTAGCTTGATTGAAAGTAACTATCGTGGTATTCATTCTATGTTACCCGGAGCCTCTCCAAAACCTCAGGCTTATATTATTGCTCAGAGTGGTGGTATATCTGATGAAAGACTGAGAATGCCAGGAACTCCACTTGATTATTATATTGATAACTTTACAGCAAAGACTATTATAGCAGGAGAAGGTCTAGTAAATAGAGGCGTTGAGTTTAGTTGGGACATTGTTGAACCCAATGGATTTAGTTTTAGTAGCAAGCTTGCTTATGCTATGAGAAAGCTTCATAACAACAGCACCATGGTCAAAGCGGGCATTTCTCGTCCTCCAACTTTAATGCGTCAGCATTATGTAATGGGTATTAGATTTTTTGGATACGATGAGAATGGAAAGATTATAAAAGCAAGTGATATAGACCCTGAAGGTTCTAGTGAGTTTGGTGTATTTGAAACCTACTATCTCGTAGCCTTGACTGAGATAAAGTTTAAGATTGATGGACGAGCAACCACTTATAATGTCAAAGCAAAGACTATGCCTCATACGGTGTCTTTTGGTACAGCACGAGGTTTGCTTGCTGAAACCACTACAATTCGTGGGACCACCGTTGAAGAAATTCTTAGCACAGGCGAAAATAGTTTAGCAAGTGTATTGAACGCTAGACAAAGAAAATTAGTCAAGGACGGAAACTACGAAACTCCCGATATCTATCAGTTTAAGTTTGAGGACGATAGCAAATTGAAAACAAGTTATCTATCTCAGACTACTGATAGTAAGGCTAATCATACAGCCACGGTAGCTCGTAGCGGTGAAAGCACACCCAAGCAAAGTCATACTCATCCTGTTACCGTAAAAGAAACCAACAAGACGCTGAACAAAAATAGCATTATACATCACATCACAACCTTGATCACTGAAAGTGATTTCATTCGTAATGGTGTGGGACTGCTAGTTGATAGTTTTGATCAGTCCAGTGCTTCAGTAAAAGGTAATCCAGAAACCGAGTTGAATTGGTTTGTTGTCAATCCACTTGTTACCCCTTATAGTTGGGACTCGAAAAGAAAAGATTGGGCTTATAACATTACGTTTCAGATTCACGAGTATCGTATTCCATATTTACGAGCACGATATGCTAGCAAACGAGGAAAGTATGCCGGCCCTCATAAGACCTATCAATATTGGCTAACAGGACAGAACAGCGAAATCATAAGCTATGAAACCTCAATGAGTGGGCTATACTTTCTACTACAAACTCCGGGCGCTGTAAAAGAGTTGGGACGTAATGACGATGATACGGGTAATGTTCCTGAGCACAGCGCTGGCACTCCTGATGTGAGCAGTGAAAATCGAGGCGGTTCAGATGTAGGGTCTACGATTGCTAATATTCAGAACGCTTTATTTAGTGTCAAGGATCTTGCTAAATTTTCTATGACGATCTTGGGTGATCCTGATTATTTAATTGATAGTATGGGTGCTAAGACCTTGGGCACAGAGGTATATCAAAAACACGGAATCTACGGTCAGGGATTCAAGATCAATCCCATCGGCGGTCAGATTTTTATTGAGATTGAGTTCAGAGAAGGTATAGATTATGGCATGACGGTTGAAGATGATATAATTTCATTTCAGGAGCATGGGCTGTTAGGTGTATCTAATAGGATGACGTTTAATCTATTCAATCCCTCGAACCCTGACAGCGAAGTTCTTGTCTACAAAGTTGTAGATTGTACTAGTTCTTTTAGAGGTGGAAAGTTCACTCAGACCATAACAGGCATTATTGCTGATCCTGCTAGTCTTAAGCGTGATACCGTGACCAGTAAGGCACAGGAGAATCGTAAAGAACAATCTTCAGACTCTGGTCCTAGCGAAGCAGATTTAGGGCTTCTTGGTATGAATACCGATATGGTTCGAGTACCCGCTGCTCAGACTTCTAGTGGTATTCCGTCAACACAAAGTCAGATAAGAAAGATAGACAATCAAATCATAGACGATGATGCTATCTTAGGTCCGATATAGGATAGAACATGGCAGATAACATCCCAGCAAATACCAGAGTACCATCGTCTCAGATATCAAACGAACGACGAGGGTCTAATCTAGATCCATATGTAAGAGTAGCGATTGTTAAAGATAATATCGACGCTACTCGAACCGGTCAACTTCGAGTGTTGATAAAAGAAGATAACAATCAGCGTAATCCAGAACGAGATACCGGATGGGTTCCCTGTTATTATACTAGTCCTTATTTTGGATACACTCCTGCTCAAGGCCCTGGCGATAATTTTGGTACGTTCAAACAAAATCCCACAAGTTATGGATTTTGGGCTCCCGCTCCTGATATTGGGTCTTGGATCTTAGTTGCTTTTGTAAATGGTGATAAGGATCAGTGTTATTATATTGCTAGCATACCAAAGCCTGAAATTCATAACATGGTACCAGCCGTCGCCCCTGGTTCTAAACAATTTATCGTTGACGAACCCGCTCAGGGTAAATCGTTTGGCGGCGCTGATGTGCTACCAACAAGCGAATTGAATCTAAACAATCGTAGTCTTAAAGATGATCCTACATTTTGGAATAAGACAAAGCCCATCAACTCTTATCACGCTGGCATTATGTTTGAACAAGGTGTTCTTAGAGATAGTCTAAGAGGGCCAATAACAACTTCTAGTTATCGAGAGACACCCAGCAGAGTATTTGGTATCAGCACGCCTGGCTCACCGATTTATCGAGGAGGTTTCACTCCAAAACAAGTGGCAGAAGCTCTTGCTAGTGCCCCTAACTCTAAGTTTGAAATAGAGGGTAGAGTTGGCGGACATAGCTTTGTCATGGACGATGGAGACATAGCGGGTAATGATAGATTAGTCAGATTGAGAAGCGCTGCTGGTCATCAAATAACAATGAGTGATGACGGTCAGATTTTGTCAATACTTCATAGCAATGGTAGAACATATATCGAAATGAACAGCGAAGGTGCGCTTGATATTTTCTCTCAGGACAGCTTCAATGTAAGAAGCGCTGGTGATATCAACTTTCATGCTGATAGAAACATCAATATTCATGCTGCTGAAACACTTAGCATCCATGCTAAAAACATACACGCTCAAACCGAAGAAGATATTCGTATTAGAAGTGGTCGTGATACACTTCAGAGCAGCGGAGCACGAACTCATCTACGAAGTGGCGAGACTACCAGAATTCAATCTGGTAGTGAGATGTCTCTTAAATCGCTTAGTAATAATATCGTAATAAAAAGTGGAAATCATATTAGACTCAATGATCAGGATCCCGCTGCCATCACAGAGATAGAGAAAAATGAACCTAAAAAGTATGACGATACAATAAAGAGTGCTGAAAAGGGATGGCTTGCTGCTCCTGGAAAACTATCAAGTATTACTAGTCGTGTTACCACTCACTTCCCACGAAAGACATATGAAAATGGTTCAACTGGTAGCACTGGAGCGCCCGATAAACATATTTCAGATACTAGTTCAGAGCAGAGTGTTCCGCGAGAAACCGCTGGAGCAATAGCAGCAGCACCACCAAGTCCCAGTAGTCCAACAAGTCCCGTTGCAGTAGCGGCTAATGCTCCTATCGCTCAGGCTGCTAGTGGGAAGACTGGAGAGACGGCTGCAGCCACTGATACAAAAACTGCAGCACAAACAGCAATCAGTCAGAACTATGCTAACAACTCAGGACTAACTGATGCTCAAAAGCAGGCACAGGGAGTAATAGCTCCAGGTATAGCATCAGTTCGTGATCTTGCTCAGGCAGGACAACTCAAGGCTGGGGCAGAGAGTGCAGCAGCAAGAGCATTAGCACAGGGTATGCCGATTGATCGATCTATAACTGATAATCTGATGTCTGGTAAGGCTGGATTGGGAACTGCTGCCTCAGTTCTTACGAGTTCAGTGAATCAAGCAGCCGCTGTTCAGTCAAACATTCTTAAATCAGCCAATCAGCTAGCTCAAACTGGAGTGGTAGGTGCTTCGAGTAGCCCACAGCAAGTACTAGGGCTGGCCATGGCTGCTGCTCAGTCAGGAGTTACAGCAGTTGGTAACATGGTTTCGGGTGTTGCCGGTGCCACTGGTTCAATGCTAAACGCCGTCGCTAGTGGTACATTTGCTGCTAAACTAACTGATACACTAGGTGGAACCTCTGCTGCTATCGGGGCATCTATTTCAGGTATCGTTGGATCTGCCAGTCAAGCGATCAGTGGCATTGCTGGATCCGTTGGTGGCGCTCTTAAATCAGTTGGTGGTGCTATTTCTGGAGCTCTGGGTCAGCTACAAACTCCATCAGTTGCAGCATTCAAAGCAGTTGAGGCTAGTATTCCCACACTGCCAACGGGAGTTCCTATAGCAATGGGTGACACTCCTGCTGATCAGAAGTTAGAAGGAGAGGAGGCTCGTGAAGCTCAGCTTGAAGAACTTCGTGCTAGATTATCACTTGTAGAACTTCAAATAGACGGCAATCCAGATGAAGATAGTCTGGCTGAACAAGCTAGTCTTGTAGAAGAGATAGCCAAACTAGAAAAACCACTGACAAGTACTGCTGGTACTGATATGAATGTGGGAGACACAATAAAGAAATCACTTGCTGATGCTCAAAGTTCAGTAAGTCAAGCAGCCCAATCGGTGGCAGGGGCCAGTCAATCACTCTCAGCCACCGTGGCAGGAGCAGCGAAGACAGGATTAGGTGCTCTACCAGGAGGAATTTCTACTACGATCACTCAGATAGGTCAGGGATCTCAATCTGCTATTGGTCAGATCAGCGCAGGGATATCAGCGCTAACTGGCACAGGGTTAGGGGCAGGTGTGGCAGCCGCTGCACAATCAGGATTGGGAATAGCCAGCGCTCTTACTGGCTCTATCGCTGGAGGAGCACGGTCAGCGATTAGTCAGATGACAGGTTCCACAGGAGATCTAGCAGGAGCAGCACAACAGGCAGCAAGCAGTCTTGGAGGAGGATTATCTACCTCAGTAGCAAGTGTGACTGCTGGAGCACAAGCAAAACTTAAAGGGTTGACTGGTAGCATTGGTAATCTACCCTCCGTTCCTGGAATGCCGGTTGTTCAGATAGGATTACCAGATGCCGATAAGCTCCAAGCGCAAGCTGCTAAACTCATGCCTGCTGGAATGCCCTTGCCAGTTGAAATCCCGGGAGCAAAGATCAAGATCCCAACCTCAAGTCAATTGATGGCTGGACAATCATTTACAGGATCTATATCTAAGGCTGAGTTAGAAGGGGCTAACATTGCTTATATTACCGAGCAATTCATGGAAGCAGAAGCCGAGGGTGATCTTGAACGAATGAAATATCTAGCAAGTTCAAAGGGAGTAACGATAACAACGAACGATATATCTGAGGCATTTGCTCAGGGTATTGCTGGATTGGCTGAGCTTAGAGATAAAAATAAAGCTCAGCGTGACGAGTTGGTAGCAAAACGAGCGGAAGCGTTCGACAAAGGATAAGGATACAATAATGGCAACATATTATGGATTTTCAACTCAGGGTTTAGAAGACATTAGACGAGTCTCATTAGATAATAAGTCATCGGGTTCGGGACAAATTGGACAGCCAACGCCCAGAACAACTAAGTACATGCTCACGGATCAGGCACTAGTCATTCAAGATCTTCTGAATGCGTTTAATATTGACCAAGGTAGCAAGCCTGGAAATCCTGGATATGGTAGCATGATCAGACGTTTCTTGTTTGAACCCAATACGCTACTTGATCTCAGTGCCTTAGAAAGAGAAATACGAAGAGTAGTCAGTCAAGATCCCAGAATCATTCTAAACGACGTTTATATCAATAGTCAAGAGAATGGAGTGCTATTTCAACTTGAGATGGCTATTCAACCATTCAATGAGCCCATTGATCTTGCTATGAATCTTAGTCAGCAGACAGGTCAAGTAAGTCTTGCTTAACTCATGATTTTAATCGTGATAAATACTACAACAATCTAATATTATGCCACAATCCTCACGTCAGAGTTCACTTTTTGGAGTTCAAGATTGGAAACGACTTTATCAATCGTTTACAGATGCCAATCTATCAGCTTATGATTACGAGAGCTTGAGAAATAGCTTTATCGAATACATTCGGCTAACTAATGGTGAGACATTTAATGACTTTGTAGAGTCAAGCGAATTTGTTGCATTGCTTGATGTTATAGCATTTATGGGTCAGAGTTTGGCATTTAGATCTGATCTTAACGCTCGTGAGAACTTTATCGACACTGCTGAGCGTAGAGATAGTGTGATCAAGTTAGCAAATCTTGTAGGATACACGCCCAAGAGAAATATAAGCGGTCAGGGCCAGTTAAAGATCGTTTCTATTCAAACAACAGAAAACATCACTGATATCAATGGTAATAATCTTGGTAACTCTCCTATACAATGGAACGATACAAGTAATCAGTTTTGGAAAAGTCAGTTTAACGCAGTTATCAATGCCGCACTTGTTAGTAGTCAGCACATTGGTAACCCAGGAAATCGCAATAATCTTTTGAATGTTATCACTGACGAGTATGCTATAAATATTCCTCGTGGCTATCTACCTATTATTCCTTTTACAGCGGTCGTAGATGGTATAAGTATGCCCTTTGAACTGGTGAGCGCAAGCAGTCAGGGCACTGAGTATCTCTATGAACAAAGTCCCTCGCTGTCTGGTCAGTTTAATCTGTTGTTTCGTAATGATAAACTAGGAAACGGTAGCAGCGATACTGGATGGTTTGTTTATTTCAAGCAAGGCACGTTACAGAATTTTGATTTTTCTTTTACTAATAGTATTGAGAACAATATTCAGGACATCAATATAGAAGGTATCAACGACGAAGATACTTGGTTATTCAAAATGAATTCCGCGGGCGACATCATAGAAACATGGACTCAGGTAGAAAGCGTGTTTGCTCGTGCTAATACTCAGGGTAATAATTCTAACAGAAAAATTTATAGCGTTCGAAGCAGATTTAACGACCAAGTTAGTTATGTATTTGGTGACGGAGTAGTCTCTGAAATTCCTGTTGGAACATTTAGAGCATATGTTAGAACTGGTAACGGACTAAATTATAGAATAGATACCAGCGAAATGCAGGGTATTAGAGTTGCTTTGAACTATGTTAGCAGAATTGGTAGAACAGAAACGCTGAGCTTTGTTTTAGAATTACAGCGTCCGGTTACAACTGCGTTAAGTCGTGAGTCTCTGTCAAGCATTAAACAACGAGCTCCTAGTAGATATTATACTCAGAATCGAATGGTCAATGGCGAAGACTACACTAATTTCCCTTATACTCTTTATAATAGTATTATCAAGAGCAAGGCTATCAATAGAAGTAGTGTGGGTGTGAGCAGAAGTTTAGACTTACTAGATCCTACTGGAAAATATAGCAGTGCTAATATCTATGCTGATGATGGCGCTATTTGGGTTCGTAATTACGATAATGATCTTAAAGTTCCAACAGCGTCAACCACTTTTAGTTTGAGAAACATGAACTTTGCCCTGCAGTTTCTAACTCAAACCTTTCAGACCCTATTACAAAAGCCCTCTAGCTTACACTATTATCATAGCGAGTATCCTAGATTTGATGGCTGGTATGAGCCTGCTGCTGATCGTACTCTTTATTGGAATCTTAGCACAGTTAACACTGATACAGTCACCGGATACTTTTACATCAAGATTCCTAACTTTCCCGATCAGCCAACCAGCATAGGCAGTGCTAACGGGTATTCAGCAAAATATATAACTGAAGACAGCTTGATTAAGTTTGCTCCTCCGCTAGGCTACACTTGTTTTGATAAGAATAACAGACCAAAGACCACTGCTTACAAGCCCGAACAGGGCGACAAACTATATATTTGGGCAGGAGTAGTTCGGGTTGTTGATGATGGCTCTAATTATGGTACTGGCAACTTAGACAATAATATTGGACCGGTTACTCTGAGCGAATATGTTCCTGTTGGTTCTCGTATTGCTTTTAATCGACCTGATGTGGCATGGGGCAACTTTACAGCAACTGTTAGCGGACTGGCAGGTAATTTTGCTACACTTACGGTCACCGCTATGTGGGGCGGCGAGATTCAAGTATCGGACTATGTTTATGTTGATGGCGATGCCGTGGGCTTTATCGTAACTGCATTTGATACAGGAACTGGGCAAGAAGGAACCTATACGATTGAATATGTTGAAGGCACACCCACCAACATACCTAATGCTGCTCTTATGAGAGTTCGTGGTATAACTTATGACGGTACAAGCATTAGTGTAAAAACACGAGTGCCTCACAATCTTATAGGCGGACAGCTAGTTACTATAACTGGCACTGATATCTCATCGTCACCTGAAATAAACGGAGTGGCGAGATCGGCTGAGATAATCACGGATACTCAGATTCGTTTATGGCAAACATGGGATCCTGTATCAGGTTTCTCAGGAGCTTGTACCACAGGAGTTGATGGAGGATGGGGAGGCACTGTTGCTACCATTCCCGATAGTATTATCGCTAGTATGGATAGCAGTTTAAGTGATTCAGTTATTAATTCTATTATTCAGAAAATTCAACTTAGACAAAGTTTCGCTTTGAAGTTTGATAATACTTTAATAGCCACTCAAGATCGTTGGTCCATGATTCAGCCTGTCCCTGCTGCTAACAGCCCAGTTACTGATTATTGGATGAAGTTTGAGTATCAAACGCTGGATGATAGTTATAGAGTTAGTTATCGTAGCATGGAATATATATTTGGTAGCGTTGAACAAACTCGCTTTTTCTTTGAAACCACTGAAAAGATTTATGATCCCAAGACTGGCAAGACGATTAGCGATTTTATATCGATTATGTTGCCCACGGTTCCAAAACTTCGTTTAGACATTACCAATCAACCTGTAGAACTTGATGGATTCAGAGATGACTATAGCGTTGAGATTACAAGTATTGACGCTAATACTGGATTCTCAAACAACCCTGACTTTTTTAGAACAGCAGCGCCCGATGAATTCAATGGCGGAAGTTATCCCTATGTGTTCTTTCAAAAATACACTGACACAAGTCAAGTTATTCGCTGGAGTATTGTGCCTGATAGCACAATTGTTATTCTGTATAGAACAAAACAGCAGGTATTAGATAATCTTTATGTGTTCTCAAGCGGTACTCGTTTTTATACTGATGAAGAAACAACAGGCACGATGTGGCAAAGCTCTGTAAATACAGACGGAGATCTTGTTCTCACAAACGTAAGTGATAGTTATAAAGTTTATCCTGGCAATGGAGCGCTATCATTTCAATATCGTCATAATAGTAATAATACAACAAGAATAGATCCTGCTACAACCAATCTGATTGATGTGTATGTGGTTACTCAAAGTTATTACACTGCCTATCTGAATTGGTTAGCAGATAATACGGGCATCATCACAAAACCCTTGAAGCCTACGATCAATGAACTCAGACAGAGTTATGGTAAGTTAGAACAATACAAGATGCTCACTGATACTGTTATTATAAACAGCGTTGAGTTCAAGCCTTTGTTTGGTTCCAAAGCCGAGACTAATTTACAGGGCACAATCAAGATAGTTAAGAATCCTTTAACCAGTGTTAGCGACAGTCAAATTCGTAGTTCAGTGCTAGCCAAGTTAAATTCATACTTTAGCTTGAGCAATTGGGACTTTGGAGACACGTTTTATTTTAGCGAACTAAGTGCTTACTTACATCGTGAGCTTGGTGACTATATTAGCAGTGTTGTTATTGTTCCCACAAGCACAAACAGCAAATTTGGTGCTCTATTTGAAGTTCGTAGCGCTCCATATGAAATCTTTGTAAATGGAGCAAGCACTGAAGATATCGTGGTTGTCAGTAGTTTGAACAGTTCAGTACTTGGAAACTAAAAAGTCGTAGTTTTTAAAACACTAAATACTAGTAGGATAACATACTACTATGGCTACTAAAGTACGAACTATTGACTTCTTACCCGAGATTTTTCAAACTCCAACGAACCGACAGTTTCTTGGAGCCACACTAGACGTTCTTACACAAGAGCGTAACGTAACTGCCGTTCAGGGTTATATTGGGCGACGTTATGGTTATGGAATCTCTACCACTGATCGATATCTTATAGAACAAGACCGGGTTAGAAATAACTATCAACTTGAGCCAGCGATAGCATTTCAAGAAAAAGATACTTCGACTACTCGTGATGTCATTGGATACACTGGTATCATTGATAAACTATCAGTTTTGGGATCGTCAACTGAAAATCACGAAAGATTGTTCGGTCAGCAGAGTTATAGTTGGCAAAGTTATATTAACTATGATAAGTTAGTCAATTATCAGCAATACTATTGGTTGCCTCTAGGTCCCGAGGCTGTGCTATGTAGTACAAATCCAGTATATAGAACTGGTACATATAGTGTAACAGCAGCCGATAATGGGTTTAAGATTGAGAACGAAACCCAACTCAACCCAATAATAACTCTATTACGAGGTGGCGTTTATAAGTTTCTGCCCAATCAACTAAGTCCATTTTGGATTCAGGGTGTTCCAGGTATAACAGGAACGCTGCCAAAATACGATAACATAGACACTCGTGAGATTTACGGTGTAGAATATAACGGTAGCGATGATCGTATGATAACGTTCACTGTTCCTGCTCGCGATGCTCAAAAAGAAGATGATGTTGAAGGAACGCTAGTAGCAGATATTGTAACTACATTACCCTATGATCAAGTTCATCTTAGACCTGTTTATGAACTAGGTGAAATCGATGGAGTTCGAGATTTAGCAGGCAAAACACTGCTATTCTATGGTGATAAGTCTTTGAACTATCAGCAGTACTTTTATAAAATTCAGCTTGTTGTAGAAAATGATCTTACTTCACAGGCTGTAGTTATTAGCAATCCTGATAATAGCAATGCTTTTTGGTCAACTGATTGGACAGCATGGACAGCACTTGGGTATTCATTTGATCCCACAATGCAACTTGTATTAGCAAGTGTTGATGATGTTCATGCTGGCATGACTGTAACAGGTGTGGGCACGAACTCGGGAACTAAAATTCAGAACATTGAGAGCATTACATTTGGTAACACTGTTGCTAATATTGTAACTCTGAATCAGAGTCATTCGGTGGTAGCGAACACTGTACTGAATTTTGCCACAGATCGTAGTCCTAATCCTGCGATAGAAGACTTAGCCTACTCATCAGGTTCGACTCACCTGTTTGATCAGCAGTATATTGACTCCGCTCAAGATAAGTTGATTTCTGTTGAGACTGGATACGATCAAAGCAGAATCATTAAACTTGTTAGAACTGATGCTATACCTAATCGTGAGAAAATCACTGCTCAATTGGGTAAGACATATCGAGGTCGCGGGTTTTATCGCACACTTAAGGGTGTTATTAAACTTATACCCTATCTTAGTGCTAAACTAGATCGTTTGTATTTTCAGAATCCGCTTGATGAGAATAGCGTGGGTGTTATAGAACTTATCGAGAATAATCTTGTTGATTCAATCAAGATCGACGACATTATAGGATCTACTCATTATACCAGTCCAAACGGTGTTACATTTACTAGTGGTCTTCGTATTAAGTTTGATGGTAATGTTATTCCTGAAAGTTATAAAAATGATAGTTATTATGTAGAGGGTGTAGGATCAAGCATTCGCTTGGTTAAAGAGTCAGATACTAGAACTCCTGAACCCTATACAGAGCTTATGTATCTTCCATGGAGTCATCGTTATGATTGGGACAACGAACCATGGGATAGCAAACTAGATATTCCTATTGATCCCAATTATGTAACACAGGCTCGTGGATCTCGTGATCTAAATGCTTGGAGCAGAGGTAATCGTTGGTTCCATCAGAGCGTGGTAGAAGCAACTTATAACTATAACAAAACCGTTAGAAGCTTAGAAGATCTTAAGAGTCGTCAATCTATTGCTCAGCGTCCTATTATAGAATTTGTACCCGACATTAAGTTGGCAAATACTGGCACTCGTAGCGCTGGTTTTACTGATTTCATTGACTTTAAGTGTCGTGATGCTCTAAGTCGTGTAAATGGCATGATTGAGCAAACGCTTTATGTTTATCGTATTGAGCAAACTAACGCATCAGTGCCACCAAGAGTAACATTAAATTTAACCGACACTGATCTGATAGATGATTTAACAGTGGGTCAGCAAGTAAAGATCTCGATTACTAATCTCTATTATGATAATTATCTAGGACTTGACGAGTTTGATGCCGAACCATTTTATCTAGCAAATCCAGAAACTACAACTTATAACATACCTGTAAAAACTACGACAACTGATTCTATAGTTTTCGACACTGATGCTTCGATTAGTGCGATCTTCACGGGAATGACTGCTCGATGGACTGATGGTGCTGGCAAGCAACAAACGGCGACCATTATAGATTTTGACTCAGTTGCTGGAACGATCACGCTTGACAGACAGGCTAGTCTTACTAAAGATCAGGTAGTTACACTACGAGGAGTTCAATTTGATCTTGTGGGTGATGTCAGTCTTACAGGTCAAAGTCTAAGTCATACTAATCTTCCCACAACTTTACCGACCACGGGTGGTACTTTAGTGCTTGAAGATTCTGCTGCTAAAGTGGTTGCCAGTGCTCAGTTGGGATATCTATGGATTGACGGATCTCAGGTTCATGAAAACGCCGTGGTTGTGTTTGCTCATGATTCAGATACTAAGACAAGAAAACAGCCCTATTATCTAAAACGAGAAAATCTTGATAATGTTCGTTATACAAGATCATTAGTACCTGTTGAAGTTCAGGTGCTAGATGATACTAACATCGTGGTTCTTCGTGGTGATTTGTCTTACGCCAATAAGGGCAGAACCTATCGTTGGTCTGAGAATCAATGGGTGTTAGCTCAACTTAAAGATCGACGTTTTCAGTCTCCACTATTCGACGTTTTTGATTATCGAGCGATAAGTTATACTGATTCTGCTTATTACCCTGATACAACATTCACGGGCTCAACGATTTTTCAATATGCTGTTGGAACGAGTACCCAAGTAGATCAGGTATTGGGCATTCCGCTTAAGTATAGCAGTATCAATAATATAGCAGATGTTACTTTTGCTGTTACGCTACATACTGATTCTTTCACTTATGATAACGGTCAAAAAACTATTAGCACCAGCGATGGATATGTTCATGTTTCAGGAACTAGAACCATTGGATGGACTCCTCAAATTGAACCGCTAGTTCAATATCAAGTGATTGGATTCACTATTGCCGCTCGTCATCTAACAGGAAGCTTAGCAACAGTTCGTGTTGATGTTCCTGCTTTGCCTGATTCTGGGTTCAATCCAGTCAAAGTTTATAAGAACAATCGATTCTTAACAATCGATGAATTCAGTTATCGTAACGATGGAACCGCTTGTGAAATTCAGATTCCTTCAAGCAGTCTGAATGATAGCATTGTTGTTGAAATTCATAGCAATCAGACTAGTAGCCAGGGATACTATAAGATCCCTGATAATTTAGAGAACAATCCCTACAACACGAATATGAAGACCGTTGATTTGGGCGCTATTCGAAATCACTGGCAGAGCATTTGTGAAAACAGTGGATTGGTAACCGGCACCTTCTTTGGTGACAATAACAGCAGAGATCTGCCCAACTTAGATGCTTATGGAAGCAAGATCATCAAGCACAGCGGAAGCTTGGCAATGGTCGGTCTGCTGCTTCGTCAAAACAACTTCAATCTGTTAGACGCTATTGATTTCAATCGTAATCAGTATATGCTTTATAAGCAGATGATCGTAGATACCGTTGCTAACATGCCGTTTACCAGCGATGATACTCCAAGTAGCATATTAGATACTGCTATAGATCGTATCATTCAACTTCAACAGGATAGTTTGAGCTTCAAGTCAAGCGACATGCTACCTATTGGTGTTCCCTATATTACAAATCGTTATACTATTCGTAATAAACTTGAGCGTAGCGTATTTGGTCTGAGTCGTCAATATGATTTTACCCGAGCAAACTATACAGGATTGCTTATCTATGTTGAACGATTAGTAGAGGGTAATATTCAGCAGACACAGTTGATTAGAAATCAGGACTATACACTAGACAGTGAAACATCAGTTGTTCATGTTACCTGGCCACTTGAACTTGGAGATCAGGTTGTCGTCAATGAGTACACAAATACAGCAGGAAGTTATTGTCCTTCGACTCCGTCTAAACTAGGACTTCATTCTCTGTTTAAGCCAGCGGTCGTTCGTGACGAAACTTATATGAATCCCTCTGAGTTTATCGTTGGACATGATGGAAGCTATACCAAACTGTATGGTAAATATGAAAACGGTCGTTTGTTAGATACCAGAGATCAAGCGTTATTTGAATTTGAACTCAGAGTGTTTAACAATCACAAGATTCCCGATACCATACCCGTTACTGAAAGTCATGTGGTTCCAGGTATTAGTCGTACCACTGGTTATGACTATTCAGTTGTACAAGATATTAGAAACAAGTTCTTCTTGGCTTGGGCTGGTAAGAACAGAACGGACTACAAGACCAATCGTTATCGAGAACGAAACAGTCTAAGTTATAACTATAGTTCATCAACGATCAAGATAGATGATTCCCTTGCTGTTGGCGGTAACTGGAGAGCGATTTACAAATATGTCTACGGTACTGATAGACCCCATACTGCTCCGTGGGAAATCATTGGACTAACGATTAAACCAACATGGTGGGATACAACTTATGGTCCCGCTCCTTATACAAATAATAATCTTCCTCTATGGACAGACTTGTCTGAAGGACGAGCAGGACTGAATACAAATAAGATAACTACTGAACATCGTCGTCCTTGGTTAACACAATATATACCCACGAATGATCAGGGTGCTCTGCTCGATCCATTTTCTTTGTTGATTAAAGATTTTAATCGTTTGTCATTTAGTCGTGATTGGCAAGCCGGTGATCACGGTCCAACAGAAACCAGTTATTATCGTAGTAGCGATTATGCTTATGATCTACAAAAGTTATTGTTTCTGTTTGATCCTGTTAGATATGCTAACTATAATATTGATCGTGATCGTTACAAATATAATCAGGAATTTAAGCAGTGGTTAGTTGATAACAGACATCATTTAGATATTAGAACCACAGAAATTAGTGGCACTCAGATTGATAGTATCAATCAAACAGTTCGTAATATTGCTAAGCATAGTTATATCAATTGGCTAATTGATTATAGAAGTCAATATGGAGTAGACAGTCGTCAAGAGTTCATTGATATTATCACGAACATGGATGTCAAGCTTATTCATAGAATTGCTGGATTCACGGGTAAGAATCTGATTGATTATTATGTTGATCGAGCCAGTGTTGATAGTACCAGCAGTAGTCTAAAAATTCCTGATGATAGTTATAGCGTTTTACTTTATGATAATCCTGTTCATCGTACTCTTGTATGGAAGAGTATTATTGTACAAAAAGTAGAACGTGGTTATCGGATAACAGGTAACAATCTAACTGAAAACTACTTTGAAATTGCTCAGGCTGTTGAAAACGGTCAGTATGATACCATATCTATTAAAACAGATCGTATCGCGGTTCGTCGTACCTATGATGCTTCACGAACTGTTATAGTCCCATATGGCACTGTATTCTATACGCTTAGCGGTATATGTGAGTTTATGTTGGCCTATGGTAAAAAGTTAGAACAGTTGGGCATGGTATTCAAAACAGTGTATGATGGTGTAGAATATAACTGGCTTCAACTTTGTGGTGAGTTCATTCGCTGGCATCAACAGAGTTGGAAACAAGGGTCTACCATTGCTCTAAATCCCAACAGTCTTCGTTTAACTATTACTAATGATCAAGGAATTGTTCAAACACTGGCAAACAACAATCGTTCATTTGTTTTAGATCAAGATGGTAAGCCTATAAACATTAAAGACGCTGCTATAATCAGAGATGGCACCACGTTTGAAATCATCAGTAAGAATAGCGGCAAGACAATTAGCTTTGGACGATTCGAAGTCGCCACGATTGAGCATGTGGTAGTATTCGACAACAGAACCACGTTCAATGATATTATCTATGAACCAACGGTTGGTCTTCGCCAAGATAGACTTAGAATTCGTGGATTCAAAACTGCTGCTTGGGCTGGATTCATTGATGCTAATGGGTTTATTCTGAATCAGGGCAACATTTCTGAATGGTCTGGTAAGAACAAATATACTCGTGGCAGCATAGTCAAGTATAAAGACTCCTATTGGGTAGCTACTGAAATCATCGAGCCATCAAGCGAATTTGATCAAGAGCTATGGGTTCGTAGTGATTATGATAGCATAAAGACAGGACTATTACCTAACCCTGCTACACAAGCAGCAGAGGCGATTAACTTTTATGATCTTAATCGTGTTAACTTAGACAACGATTCTGAGTTATTAGCGTTTAGCTTGGTTGGATTCCGTCAACGTCCATATATGACAAATGCCGGATTAGCAGACATCAATCAGGTTAATACCTATGTCAATATGCTAGAAAGCAAGGGAACGCCTGCTCAGTTGGAGGCATTTCGTGGCGCTCGCTTGAATCAGAATTCTATCGACTATAACATTTACGAAAATTGGGCAATTAAGTCAGCAGAATTTGGAGCGGTAGCTGGCACTCAATGGCTTGAGATGGCACTTGACGCTGCTGTTATCTCAGGTAACCCAGGAATTCTTGGATTTGGCAAAGTAGCGGCATGGTCATCTGACTCTGCCTATCCTGAAAACTCTCTTGTACGATCATCAGATAATCGTTATTGGATCAGTCAGCGAGCAGTACCTGCTGGAATTGACCCCGAAACTGCCAACAGTCAGGTGTGGACTGAAACTACCTATCAACTAAGATCAATTGATCAACCGATTGATATTGATAACCCAGA
>Ga0129333_10002350_pt1 | contig 17582 bp, 17 predicted proteins | sample CPB6_08_DNA_FD_94474 | JGI IMG/M metagenome (GOLD analysis project Ga0129333, IMG submission 94474) | Freshwater to marine salinity gradient microbial communities from Chesapeake Bay, USA - CPBay_Sum_0.6_0.8_DNA | ecosystem: Environmental > Aquatic > Marine > Coastal | place: USA: Chesapeake...
CGATTCGCCATTGCATGGAAACGAGAAGACTTATATGATCGAATTAATCAACGAGTAGACCTTATGATTCAAGAAGGATTGGAGGCGGAAGTACGCCATTTGTTACCGTTTATAGACAGTCCGCCACTCAATACCGTCGGTTATAAAGAATGGTTCCCTTATTTTGAAGGAAAGCATGATTTTTCCTCGGTAGTAGATAAAATAAAGCAACATTCACGCAATTATGCGAAACGGCAAATAACTTGGATGAACAGGTATGAAAACGTTATTTGGCTCAACCCCTATGATCCAATGAGGTTAGAAAATCAAGTAAAGCAGTATGTTGTCTAACTCCGTTTTGGTTGACCTTTGAATTTATTATTTTTGTAAATAACCTCTGTGGTTAAATATTTGTTAAAGGCCTCTTTGATTACAATAATTAGAACAATTTTACCAAAAAACAATTCCTCTATGAAAACATTATTTAATTCCATTGCGTTTGTAGCGGTATTTTCGCTGATTGCTTTTCAAGATGCTAAGGCCCAAAAAATCCGAATCAAGGTTTCTGGTCAAAAGGACACGGTAGTGAATTTAATTAAGTATTTCGGGAAAGGTCTTTATTATGCCGATACGGCCGTTATGAAAAACGGTGAGGTGACGTTCAACGGTGCAAAGCAAAAGCCGGGAATATTGGGTTTATTATTGCCAGGTCAACAGTATTTTGAGTTCATCTACAACAACGAAGAAATTTGGTTGGAAACCTCTGGGTCGAACGGCTTGGAGTACAACAAAAATTTAGTGGTTAAAAAATCAGAAGAAAACAAAGTATTCATTCCTTATGTGAATTATATAACCGAGCGCAAGACTGCTGCTGGAAAGTTGGGGGAGGAGCGTGCTAAATTCAAAGCAGAGGATGTGGAGTATAAGAAATTAGGGGAACAAATTGACGCCATCAATAAAGAGGTTTTGGCGTATCAAAACGATTTAATTGCGAAAAACGAAGGAAAGTTAGTCGCTAAGATTGTCAAAATGTCCATTGACATTGTCATTCCCGATGCACCGAAAGATGAGAAAGGAAGAATTACCGATTCCAGTTTTCAATTCCGCTATTTCCGCAACCACTATTGGGATAACGTTGATTTGAAAGATGAACGCTTGGTCAACAATCCCATTTTTCACAACAAATTAGAATATTATTTCAGTAAAAACATGATGATTCAGCATTGGGATACCGTGATTTATCATGCATTTCAGTTTTGCGACAACCTGAACCCGAAATCCAGAACCTTTGAATATTGCGTGGGATGGATTGCTCAAACGTTTGGCAAAAGCCAGCAAATGGGAATGGATAAGGTTTACTACCACATGCTCGACCGCTACTATTGTTCCAAAAATGCCGAAGGTAAGCATCCTTCGTTTTGGGTAGATGAATCGAAATACGAGGAATTGTGCAAAGACCTCGACAATAAAATGGCCATTTGCATTGGTGAAAAAGCTCCCAACTTGATTTTAAAGGATACTTCAGATACCAAATGGGTTAATTTACATGACCTCAAAGCAGAATACACCATCTTGTATTTTTGGGATCCAGAATGCGGGCATTGTAAAACCATTACACCAAAGTTGGCTAAGTTATATCAAGAAAAAATGAAGGCTCGTAACGTAGAAGTTTATGCCGTTGGTAAAGCCATTGGTAAAGACTTTGAAGCGTGGAAGAAATTCATACGCGAGAATAAATTGAGTTTTTTAAATGTTGCGGTTACCGACAAATTATACCAAATGGCTAAGGAAAAACCCGAGTCGTTGGTGCCCTTGTATCCGGGCGATCAAGGGAAACCTACTACGTTGGAATCCTTGAATTATCAGACCACTTATGATATTTTCTCGACTCCAAAAGTATTCGTATTAGATAAGGACAAGAAAATTATTGCGAAAAGTCTTTCCATGTCTCAAATCGAGGATTTATTAGACAACCTTCAAAACAAAAAAGACGCTCCCAAGATCATGGAGCAGGACGCGAAAGAAGACGCCCAAATGCAGAAAAAGGAGTAAATTTGCTTATGCAACAACCCTTCGAAGCGTTAAAAACCCTTCTTCAAACCGACCAACGATTTTTGTTAATTGCCCATAAATCTCCTGATGGCGACGCTGTTGGGAGCTTGGTAGGCATGTTTCACCTCCTCAAAAATTTAGGCAAAAAGGTTGAGGTAGTTTTACCCGACCCCCCTGCAGTCAACATTGTCGGTTTTCTCGAAGGCACGGATTGCCTTTTTTACTCCAGCGATTCAAATGCAGTAGAAAATCGATTCATGGAGGCCGATTGCCTTATATGCCTCGATTTTAATGCGATCAGTCGGGTAGGGGACATGCAACACTTATTGGCGGGATTTCAGGGTAAAAAGGTATTGATTGACCATCACACGGAACCCGAAAACTTTGCAGATATAACGATTTCGGAGGTACACTGCTCCTCCACGTGCCAGTTAATCTACCAATGTTTTGAGGGTATGGATTTATTATCTTCCATGGACCAACACGCCGCTCGTTGCCTTTACCTGGGAATGACCACCGATACAGGATCGTTCCGATTTCCTTCGGTCACGGCAAAAACGCATAAAATTGTTGCCGATCTTATTGAACGTGGAATCGAGCAATGGAAAATACACCAAGAGGTTTTTGACAATAATAGCGTAAATCAGTTGCAATTAAGGGGTTTTGCTGTCAGCGAAAAACTCGTGTTATTGAATCAAGGGCCGCATGGATTTCCTTTCGGATATATTTGGTTGACCAAGGACGATTTAGCACGCTTTAATTACCAACCCGGAGATACCGAAGGGCTAGTAAACACGATTTTGTCGATTGAAGGAATGAAAGCCGGTGTTTTAATTCAGGAAAAAAGCGATGGCATTAAAATGTCGTTCCGTTCCAAAGATGAAGTTCACGTGAATCAATTTGCCAAAAAGCATTTCAATGGGGGAGGGCATGTTTATGCTGCCGGTGGGTTTTCACCCGATTCGATGGACGTAACCATTTCTAAATTATTGAGTTTAATGCACGAACTTTTTCCACGTTGATGCCAACTTTCTTCTTCATCCTTTTATGCTGTATGTTCGCATGCACCCCCCCTTCCAAGAAAATTAAGGAGAATGCAGATTGGTCGACGAACCATTCCGTCTCTTACCAAAAGGAAGTCAATGAACGTGAACAGTTAAAAATCGCATTCTACCTCGAACACCATGGGGAGTTGTCCATGGGCATGACCTCAACGGGTCTTCGCTATCAAATTCTAAATGCAGTTCCGAAAAGTGAGCTTGCACTGCCCGGTAAAACGGCTTTAGCAATAGTTAAAATCAGTCTATTGGACGGTACAATTTGCTATGAAACCGATGACCAATTTTACGAGGAGATTCCAATCGACCATAACGATCGGGAATCAGGACTGAACGAAGGATTGAAATTGATGCGTAAGGGCGAAAAGGCAAAGTTTATTTTGCCCAGCCATTTAGCCCATGGATTAGTAGGAGATTTGCAAAAAATCCCGCCCCTTTCGATTCTGGTTTTGGACGTTGAACTAATGGATTTACAATGATTACACGCCTGTTGTACGCTCTTGTTGTTGGAATATTATTGGTGGGGTGTACGGACCCTGCTCCTAAGAAGAACAAGGTTAAGGTAACCAAAGAACGAAAACCCAAGGAAAACCTATCGATTACAAGCGGTAAAGACAATCCGTTGGAAGAATTTGACCAGAAGAACATCAAAGAACGCTTAACCGTTGAAAACGGTGTGTCAGTGGAATGGATTGCTTCTCCTTTTAAATCAAACCCAACCCTAAAAGACGGTGAAGTTTGTTTGCTTTCGTACCGTTTAACGCTACCTGACGGAAAAATCATCGATGGCAATAACCGCGTAAATCTTCCATTCATTCCTTACTTAGTGGGCTATAATATGCAAATTGCCGGTTGGGATCTTGGCTTGCATCATTTACGGGTAGGGGATTTTGCTAAAGTCATAATTCCTGCAAAAATGGCATACGGCAGCAAGGGAATTAAAAACATTGTACCTTCGAATTCGGAGGTATGGCTGTACGTCAAGGTGCTAGCGAAAGTTGCTCCCGATGGCGACAAGAACGGCGTGAAATATTGGATTTTTGATAAAGGTAAGCCCTCAGCATTGGATGCCTCAGAAGATAAGGAGGTTTTTTACCACGCGATTGCCAGCACCAAATCAAACCCCAACGTTCAGAACACTTACCGAAAGCATTTAACGTTGTCCTACATCCCAGGTCAAAAAAACGTGGTGTCGGGTTTAAGAGGCCTTCTCAAAAATGCCAGGCCGGGACAAAAGATATTTGCCCTTGTATCGGCCGACCAAGCCTATGGAAAGCAAGGTTATGGCAACCTGGTTCAGCCCGATGAATCGGTGTTTTATAACCTAACGATTCGTTCTGTTCGGGAATTATAGTTTTTTTGTGGTATCTTTGACAAGATGCTTTTTACCTTTCGCTATTGGTCCCTTGGATGGATTTTATTACCGTTCATGGCATTCGCCCAACCTGGAGTTGATACCATTGCCACAGATAAAGGAACCCTGATACTCCACGAAGATCATACCTGGTCGCTTGCCAACGACCCCTCATTCACGGGAGTAATGAACGAACGCATCCACACCATTGTCAGTGCTTTTTCCCCTCCCATTACCCAATCGTGGTCCAATGAGGCGGTGTTCACGGAATCCAATGATTTGAGCCAAATGACGGATACCATTTGGTTGTGCCTGAATGAATTTGCTCCGGATAATCAAATGGATTTTTGCTTTCCGATGAAAAAAATTAAGGTTAACTCCCATTACGGCCCGCGCAGCGGTCGATACCACAACGGCATTGATTTGGACTTAAACGTAGGAGATACGATTTACGCGATGTTTTCCGGTAAAGTGCGGTACGCAAAATACAACAGCGGTGGCTTTGGAAATTTGGTAATCCTACGCCATTACAACGGATTAGAAACATTTTATGCTCATTTAAGCAAGTTTTTAGTGGCTCCCAATCAATCGGTGAGGGTGGGTCAACCCATTGCGCTCGGCGGGAACACAGGAAGGTCAACAGGGCCCCATTTGCACATGGAGGTTCGGTTTTACGAGGAGCCAATCAATCCTGAAGAGATCATCGATTTCGAGCGTTTAACGTTGCGAAAGGAAAACCTCTTTTTGCACAAAGCGATGTTTCGACCCGGGGCCAAACCCACCGATGAAATTGAAGTGCTTTCTGCCGATCAGCTGGCGTATCAATCCTACAGCACGCCCGTCCAAAACACGGTGACTGCCGTTGTTGCTCCAACGGTTAGGCCAACCCTTAAAACCAACCAAAAGAAATACCACCAAATTCAATCCGGCGATACGTTGACCAAAATTGCGCGGAAATACGGTACAACGGTCGGTTCCCTTTGTAACTTAAATGGAATTTCACCGTCAACCACGTTGGTCATTGGTAGAAGTTTACGCGTAAAATGAAAATGAAAACTGTTTTAATCACCCTAGTCGCTGCGGTTTTGGTCGCTTGTTCACCTTACAATGATGTGCTCAAGGGAGACGATTATTCCTTGAAGTTTTCAACGGCCAATACCCTTTACCAAGAAAATTCCAAGCGCTCCTACGAAAAAGCCATTGTTCTTTTTGAGCAAGTATTCCAGCACGCACCCAAAACGAAAGAGGGAGAGACCTCCTATTTCCTAATGGCCAAAAGTTATTTTGAAAAGGGCGATTTTTACATGGCCGGTTATTTTTTCGGATCCTTCATTCAGCGCTATCCATATTCTTTGCGCAACGAAGAGGCCTTTTTCTTAACAGCGATGTGCAGTGTCAATAATTCTCCTAAGTGGTCTTTAGACCAAACGGAAACCTACGAAGCACTCAATGCGGTTCAACAGTTTATCGATAAATACCCCACCTCTCCGTTAATTGATTCGTGCAACAAAATCATTGATGATTTGTCCTACAAATTGGAGTTCAAAGACTACAATAAGGTAACGCTGTATGATAAAACCGGCAACTATAAGGCAGCCGTTTCATACGTTGATTTATTCATGGAAAAGTTTCCGCTTTCCATTCACGAAGAAGAAGTGCGATACCTTGCCATCAAAAACGGTTATTTTCTTGCGGAAAACAGCATTGATAGCAAAAAAAAGGAAAGGATAGAGGAAACTTTGCAAAGATATCGTAACTTTGTAAACGATTTCCCAAGTTCAAGCTACATTGCATCGTTAAAGGCACTGTTAAAGCCTTGGGAAAAAGATTACGAATTTTAAGCATATTCCATGAGTTACAAGAATTTAAACGCAGAAAAATCAACAGTTACCCGTGACGTAATTGATTTAGAGAACAAAACCGGCAATCTTTACCAATCGATTGTGGCCGTTTCCAAGCGTTCTAATCAAATAAGTACCCACTTGAAGGAAGAATTGGTTCAAAAGTTGCAAGAATTTGCAAGCACCACCGATTCGTTAGAGGAAGTGTATGAGAACCGTGAACAAATTGAAATTTCAAAGCATTACGAAAAACTTCCTAAGGCAACAGCGCTTGCAATGCAAGAAATGTTGGAGGATAAAGTGTACTTAAGAAATCCAGAGTCAGAATCGGACTCGATTTAAAATGCATATTCTTATTGGAATTACTGCCGGAATCGCGGCCTACAAAATTCCATTATTAATTCGTTTACTGGTCAAACAAGGTCATGAAGTAAGGGTCATTATGACGCCTGATTCCTCGGATTTTGTCAGTCCCTTAGTGGTTTCTACCTTATCCAAAAATCCCGTAGCGATCGAATTTTGGGACCGAAAGACCGGCGAATGGAACCACCATGTGGCTTATGCAGAATGGGCAGATGTTTTGGTAGTAGCCCCTTGTACGGCCAATACCTTAGCCAAAATGTCTCAAGGTTTGTGCGATAATTTTCTCCTTGCAACCTTCTTGTCCATGAGAAATCGTACGATGATTGCACCAGCGATGGACTTGGAAATGTACCAGCATCCAACGGTTCGACGCAATTTGTCCATTCTTGAAGGGGACGGTGTAGTTATTATTCCACCGGAACATGGAGAATTAGCGAGTGGAATGGTTGGAGAAGGAAGATTACCGGAACCTGAACAGCTGGCCGAACGCATCAATGAGCATTTGGGCTGTCAAGGTCTATTAAACGGTGTCAAAGCCTTAGTCACGGCTGGACCGACCTACGAGGCCATCGATGCGGTTCGATTCGTCGGCAACCGATCCTCGGGTAAAATGGGTTACGCCATCGCAGAGGCTCTGGCGAATCAGGGCGCTCAAGTCACGTTGTTGTCAGGTCCTACCCAACTTACGGCGAAACATCCGTTCATTCAGACCGTGAAGATTGAAACCGCGCAAGAGTTATTTGCTTCCGTTCAAACCCATTGGCCATCGTCCGACCTTGGGGTGTTCGCTGCTGCAGTGGCCGATTACCGTCCCTCCGAACCCAATCCTCAGAAAATCAAGAAAAACGAAGATTCTGTGACCTTGAATTTGGTCAAAACCGAAGACTCGCTTGCTTGGGCGGGAAGTCAAAAAAAAATGCACCAGTTTTTAATGGGTTTTGCTTTGGAAACCAGCGAAGGTGAAGCGTATGCGAAAGGAAAATTGATCAAAAAGCATTTAGACGCAATCGTTTTAAATGTTTTGGGGGAAAATGGCGTGGGTTTTAATTTCGAAACCAATAAAATTCGTATTTTCGGCAAGGAAGGGCAAGCGGTTGATTTACCCTTGGATTCCAAGAAAGAATTGGCGAAAAAGATAGTTGCTTATATAATAGAGAACAAATGAAACGAAGCATTCTAGGTATGGTTTTTTGCTTAGCACTTGCGTTGTTCAATGCCCAAGAGCTCAACTGCAAGATTTCCATCATCAAAGAAGCAAGTTTAGAGGTTAATTCAACAGAGTTAGAAATCTTTAAAGAGTTAGAGTTGGTATTGACAGAACTGATGAACAATACGCAATGGACCAAAGATCAATTCACCACGGAAGAGCGCATTAATTGTTCCATGCAGCTTCAAATAAATAAAATCCCAAGTGCAGGAACGTATGTAGGGGCCCTACAAATTCAAGCTACGAGACCTGTTTTCAATTCCAATTACAATACGCTTTTATTGAACTGGCGCGATGAAGACCTTGCCTTTACCTATTCGCGCAACACTTTAATCACGTATTCACCGAACCAATTTCGGGATAATTTGTCCTCCATCATGGCTTACTACGCTTACTTTATTTTAGGCATGGATTACGATTCCTTCTCGCTCAAAGGAGGCACGAAGTTTTTCAACGAATGCCAACAAATTGTTTCGAATGCTCAAAATTCTGGCGCACCCGGTTGGAAATCCAACGAACAAGGAAAACGAAACCGTTTTTGGTTGGTGGATAACATCATGCAAGTTGCTTTTGAACCCTTGAGGGATTGCAATTACGCTTACCATCGAAATGGAATGGACCAAATGTACGAGGACAAGGTCAAGGGAAAAAAGGCGCTGTACGATGCCCTTTCCAAATTGAATCCCGTGGTTCAAGTACGTCCAAATTCTCCCAATGTTGTGAATTTTCTCCTGTGCAAACGCGATGAATTGAAAAGCATTTTGTCCGATTCCGAAGTGAAAGAGAAAACCGACTTTGTTACGCTTTTGAAACGATTGGATCCTTCGAATTCCTCCAAGTATCAGGAAATTCTTCCCTAAATGTTACGTAAGCTTACCGTTAAGAACTTTGTGCTCATTGATGCATTGGAAATTGATTTCCAGCAAGGGTTCACGGCCATAACGGGTGAAACGGGTTCAGGTAAATCAATTCTTCTTGGCGCTTTGGGCCTGCTGAAAGGAGATCGGGCGGATTTTTCCCTCATCGGTCCGGATGGAAGCAAAAGCGTTGTGGAAGGTGTTTTCTCGATGGACGAAACTTCGTTGCGGTTGTTGGAATCTTTGGAATTCGAACCTTGGTCCGAATTAGTTGTTCGGCGTGAGATTCAAAAAGATGGAAGATCTCGGGCATTTGTGAACGATACCCCCATCGGTTTGCAGGAAATGAAACTCCTCATGGGCCGAATGTTGGTCATTCATTCCCAGTACAACACCTTGGAATTGAAAGATAAAGATTATCAGTTTGCCGTATTAGATGCATTGTCCGGCACCCAGGACGCTGCAAGGGATTTTAAAGCCCGCTTCGCAAAATTCATGGGTATGGGTAAAAACCTTGGGGCATTGCAAGAACGGCAAAAGGAAATGTTGAGCAAACAGGATTACGAGGCGTTTTTATTGGACGAACTATCGGCATTAAGCCTGAGAGAAGTCGATTATGATCATTTGGCCCAAGAATTAACGCTGCAAGAGCAAAAACAAAATCTCTCTGAAATTCTCGAAGGTTTGGTGCAATTCTCAGAAGGAGACGCCGTGAATATACTGCAAAATTTTCGCACCAAATTGCTCAAGGCGTCCAACAACAATCCGAGTTTTACTCCTTTGCTCGAGCAGCTCAATCAACTCATTACTTCGTTGGAAGAATTGGGATACGAAGCATCTTCCAAAAACGATGATTTAAGGTCCAATAGCATGGATGGAATCGAGGTGTTGAATAAAGTGGATGAATATAACCGTTTATTGAACAAGCACCGTGTAACCGATCAAGCTGCGTTGTTAAGCATCTTCGAGGATCTGGCTTCGCGAAATGAATCCCTTCAGGCATTGTCCAAGGAACTTGCACTTTTGGAGGCCCAAATGGTAGAAGAGGAGAAAATCTTAGTGGCAACAGCAAAATCCTTAAATGCGTTGCGAAGGGAGAAAGCGTTGCAGCTTTCCCAAGAATTGAAAGAGGGGCTCGCAGGGCTCAAGTTGAAGGATGCGCAAATCCAATTTACATTGACCGATTCCGCTGCCTTGAACGAACGGGGCATGGCTGAATTGGAAATCTTATTTTCTGCCAACAAGGGCATGGAACTAACCCCCATTCACAAAGCGGCCAGTGGTGGAGAATTATCCCGCGTGATGCTGCTCTTGCAACAGCTTATTTCCCGTAAAATGGACCTTCCTTGCATCTTGTTTGACGAGATTGATACGGGAGTCTCAGGGGACGTTGCAGAACGCATGGGCAAGCTCTTACGCACCATGGGGGAAAACCGGCAATTGCTGGCCATTACTCACCTGCCACAGGTGGCTGCAAAGGCACAAGGACATCTTAAGGTGACCAAGGAAGATCGGGAGGAGCGGACGTTTACTTCGGTAAGGACGTTGGCGGAACAGGAGCGTATTATGGAGCTGGCGCGGTTGCTGAGCGGTGAACAGATTCAACCTGAGGCAGTTCAGCAAGCACATATTTTAAGGTCCTCATGAAACATGCTGATTTTTTTACCTCGGTTCCAACGGTGAATGTTGGTTTTTCCTGCAATTTCTCCTCAAAAATTGGAATGCTGGGCAGTTGCTTTTCGCAATCCATTCATGGTAAATTTCGACGTTTTGGTTTCGACGCTTGGTCCTCACCTTTTGGAACGATTTACAATCCCTTGTCGATTTTTAAGGCGGTAGAGTACCTGATTCATCCAAATTTACCTTGGTCAATGGGACAATATGGAGGCAATTTTTTCGCTTGGGAAACCGCACATTCCCTGTTTTCAAAAGACGAACAAGAATTGGAAGAGCAGCTCCTGAATCTTCGGAACATGCATCATCATTTGTTGCGCGAATCGAAGGTATTGCTGATCACGGTTGGTTCAGCCTGGGCGTATTTTTTACAACCTCAGGATGCTTTGGTGGCTAATTGCCATAAAGTTCCCGGCAATCAATTTAAAAAAAAGTTGTTGAGCATCGAAGAGATGACCCAAGGGTTCACGGCGATGTACGAGGCCTTATGTAAGTTTAACCCGGGAATAGAAATTGTGTTAACGGTTAGTCCTGTTCGGCATCTGCGGGAAGGCTTAGTTCACAACAACCGGAGTAAGGCACGGTTAATTGAATGGACGCATTCCACGGTGGACCAATTTGCCAAGGTGCATTATTTTCCGTCGTATGAGATCATCATAGATGAATTACGCGATTACCGCTTTTTTGAACCGGATGGGGTGCATCCCTCTTCTCAAGCGGTTCAATTTGTGTGGGAGAGGTTAGTGGATGCTTTGGTGTCCAAGGAATCTCAATCCGTTTTTAGTGCGATTGAAGAGGTTCGAAAATTGGAGGAACATCGTTGGAGCAGCGAAAGCGATAGGAAGGCTTCGATGGCCATGATTGAAACCAAAAAGAAAGCCTTAGAACCCTACGGAATTGCTTGGTGATTACTTTTTGACCACGCGAACGGGGTGAAATCCTTCACAAACGATTAGGTAAAGTCCCGTCTCAAAATTGGCCAATGAAAGGTAGTTTTCTGAGGTGGACATGAGTTTTTTTCCATGAAGGTCCATCAAGTGCACTAAACGGTTTTTAGGTTTATTGCCGATCGTGATTCCGTGGGAAGTAGGGTTAGGGGATACCGTCAATTGGAGGAGTTCCAAGGACTCAAGCGACGTGTTATCCATGGACCGTACTTCCAAGTTATTCACGTACAATTTGTAGGCATCGATGCTTCGAAGCACAAAAGCGATGCGAACGGTTTGGTTGTCGTATCCTTGAGCGGTAAGATTCACTTGCCTTGAGCTCCATTCAGCGTTTTCCCCTACGACAAAAGCAATGGTATCTGTAAAACTTGAAGTTTGATTGTCCGTGGTTGATAATAGTACCAGGTAACTGTCGGGATACGAGGCATCTTGCGACTTGCTTTCCCATGTGAGGTAATTCCCGAAGGCTCCCAACAAAATAGGAGGGGTAATCAACCAGCGGTTCGCCGTATCCGGTTCGCTAAAGTAAGAAGTGGCAGCTGCGATGGTGTCCGTTGAATCGTTAGGATCCGTCACTGCAATCCAGGCATCGTTGTATTCCGATACCAGCGGATGGGGAGTATTTTGATCCAAATTCAACAGGGTAAAGCCCGCAGGAATTCCCGATTCAAAATCTTCTGAAAAAATAACATTACCCTGACCGATCAAGGTACTTATCGCAAAAACGGGCAGCCATTTAATCCAACGCATAGCGCAAAGGTACACTAATCTACCAAAAGAATGAGAACCTCTTTGAATTCCTGATAAAATCGATCAAAGGCCAAAAGCCGTTCTTTTAAGTAAGAATGAATGGCAGGCCAATGATCTTTTTGGTAATAATTGAGTTCAGGGTTGATCCACTCGATGCGGTCAAAGATAAATCCTTCGGGGGCCGATAAGTTACGGGTCCAAATTCCATCCGTCCCCATTTCTTGTTCCAAAACTGCTTTTAACTCTTCCATTTGTTCCCATACGACCTCGCGCACTGCGGCGTCTTTGAATTGAAAGTCCATTCGTAAGGCACATCCCAAGTTATCACAATGCAACCGGAGGTAAAGGTGTTTGACGTCTGTAGGGTAATTCAACCAATTGATTCCGCGTTTATTGCTGGAATTGTAACGGCGCATGAGTAAACGGAACTCACCCCAGAAGGCTTCGTTGAAGGCCTTTCGTTCTTCGGGTTTCAGCATCAGCCGTTACCTTTCGCGTGATCGGCCAAGAATTGTTGGAGGCCAAGGTCCGTCAGCGGATGCTTCGCAAGGGCTTTTATCGCACTCAAAGGTCCCGTCATGACATCTGCACCGATTGAGGCGCAGTGCACAATGTGCATGGGATGACGCACCGAAGCCGCTAAAATTTGTGTTTCAAATGCATAGTTGTCGTAGATGGTGCGTATTTGACTGATGAGCGCTAACCCGTCGCTGGAAACGTCGTCCAACCTTCCTAGAAAAGGTGAGATGTACGTTGCTCCGGCTTTAGCTGCTAAAAGTGCTTGACCAGCTGAAAAAATAAGGGTGCAATTCGTAGGGATGTTCTTTTCCGAAAAGGCTTTAATGGCTTTGATGCCTTCGGTAATCATCGGTATTTTTACCACAATGTTGGGGTGTAAATCGTACAATACTTCGCCTTCACGCATCATGCCATCAAAATCCGTGGCAATGACTTCCGCACTCACGGGGCCATCCACGATTTCACAGATTTTTACGTAGTGGTTAAGAATGTTATTCAAGCCCGTAATTCCTTCTTTCGCCATCAAGGATGGGTTCGTAGTTACCCCGTCAAGGATGCCCATTTCGTGAGCTTCTTTTATTTCTTGTAAGTTGGCGGTATCGATAAAAAACTTCATGTTACTTGCGTTTAGGGTTTTTTTGAGCCTCGTTGGCTTTTCGCTGCATTTCCTCCAAGCGCTCTTGGAATCTTGATTTCTTCTTGGGATTAGCACTGGCTTTTGCCGTTCGTTCTTCCATTTTAATCCTAAGTTTTTCCTCGTCCACGAAGAACTGTTTGATGGCGATCATCAATAGAATGGTGATGAGGGTGGAAATGAAGTAATAATAACTTAATCCGCTGGAATAATCGTTGAAAAAGAAGATCATCAAAATGGGAAAAATGTACATAATGATACGCATGTCCGGCATTCCTGGCTGGGTTGGTTGCTGCATATTGCCCGAATTCATGTAGGTGTAAATGAGGGTTGTGCCCGACATCAGCAAGGTAAAGAGGCTGATGTGGTCTCCGTAAGGCCAAAGGTTAAACCCGAAATCCAAGATGGAATCGTAAGAGGAAAGGTCTTCGGCCCATAAAAAAGACTGTTGACGCAAATCGAAATTGGCAGGAAAGAAGCGGAACACCGCGAGCAAGATGGGCATCTGAATCAACATGGGTACACAACCTGAAAGTGGACTTGCTCCCGAATCGCGGTACAAACTCATCATTGCCGATTGCTTTTCCATGGCCTGTTCTGGTTTCGAAAACTTTTCGTTGATTTTTTCTACCTGGGGTTTAAGGATTTTCATCTTAACCGAGGAAACAAACATTTTCCATTGAATGGGCATGAGGATTAACTTCAAAATGAGCGTCAATAACAATATCGCAATTCCGGCGCCGATTCCGTTGCGGACTAAAACATCAAAAATCGGCTGCACAGCATACAGGTTAATCCAACGAAATAATCCCCATCCGTAGTTGAGAATATCGTCATAATCGCCATCGTAGGACGACAAAAGATTGTATTCATTGGGACCAAAATACCAGGTGAAATTCGCTGTATTGGATCCATCAAACGTAGGAGTAAGCCCCATTTTCATTTCTTTAATGTGGCTAAATTCCCGAGCGGATCCTTCTCCGTAATTGCTTACTTTGAACTTTCCGTCTTTGCTTTTAAAAGATTTTTCAGCATGAAGTATCGATGAAAAATAATTTTGTTTGAAGGCGACCCATTCGATCGCTTGCTCTGTTTCAGCATAATCGTCTGAGGTTTCGCTGAGATAGTCCATTCCCTCCTCTTTTTCTTGATAGCATATCGTAGTGGTTTTGCGTTGCTCTGAGAGTTTTCGTTCGGTCCTTTTCATGTTCAGGTACCATTTCAATTGAGCGCGATCTTTTTGATCTTGGGAGAATCCTTCCAGACGAATGCTGTAGTTCAAGCGGTAGTCTTCCTTCAAGGCATATTCCACAACAATTTTACGTTGGTCGTCGATGTTTCCCGTAAGCGTAACCGCATTTTTAGTGGTTTCAGCGTTAAAAACGAGATCCTTGGTGGATGGTATTCCCGGAATGGCCAGGTAATTTTCGCCGTCATTATCGGAGAACAAACAAAGGGCTCGGTCTTTTTGGTCGACAAAATCATCGTAGGAATGGTATTTTTTCAAATACACTGAGGCAATTTGTGCTCCCTCGGTGGTGATGTTGACTTTGAGATGGTCATTTTCCAAGGACAGTTTTTTCACAGGAGCCTTGGGTGTATCTATTTTGTTGGTTAATGGATTGGGCAAGGTAGGTTCCTTGCTTTTTTCAGCTACCGTTGTTTCAGGCTTTGCCTTTTGTGCCTCTTTGGACTTTTTTTTCTCTGCTTCTTGTTCCTGTTTGGCTTTTTGAATGTCCTCTTGCGAAGGTTGGTTCATCACCGTAAAAACGGTTAATAAGATTCCGATGAGGATGAGACCAATGGTGGTATTTCTATCCATGAGATGATTTTTGTTTTAAGGCTGCTTCAATGAAAGCAACGAATAAAGGGTGAGGGTTAAGTACGGTGCTTTTATATTCGGGATGGTATTGAACCCCAACGAACCAAGGATGTTCAGGGATTTCAACGGCTTCGATTAATCCGGATTCGGTATTTTTACCCGCACCGATCATTCCCGCTTTTTGAAAGTGTTCCAGGTATTCGTTGTTGAATTCGTACCGGTGGCGATGGCGTTCTTTGATTTGGTCGCTTTGATAGGCTTGGTATATCTTGGAACCCGGTTTCAATTGACAATCGTATGCCCCTAAGCGCATCGTTCCTCCGAAATTGGATTGTTTTTTTTGCTCTTCCATCATACTGATCACCGGATGTTTGGAATCTGGATCAATTTCGGTCGTATGAGCATCGCCGTACCCGAGGACGTTACGGGCAAATTCAATCACCGCGCATTGCATGCCCAAACAGATTCCAAGAAAGGGTATGCCGGACTCTCGTGCATAGCGAATGGCTTCAATTTTTCCTGCGATTCCTCTCGAACCAAAGCCGGGTGCCACAAGAATTCCTTGCATTGAATGCAAGAGCTCTTGGACGTTTTTAGCGTTCACATTTTCCGATTGAATCCAATGGACTTTTACCTTTACGTTGTTCGCTACACCCGCGTGAATAACGGCTTCTGAAATGGATTTGTAGGAATCTTTGAGTTCAACGTATTTCCCAACCAATGCGATATTGATTTCCAATTTCGGATTCTTGAGTTTGTCTAAAAATTCTTTCCATTGGTCCAGATTCGGAATGTTGCGCTTGGATAAGCCGAGTTTGTCCAGCACGACGGAGTCCAATTCTTCGGCCTGCATGAACAAAGGAACTTCGTAGATGGTCGAGGCATCTTTGGCTTCAATGACCGCATTCACGGAAACATTGGTAAACCGAGCAATTTTCTTACGCAGTTCTAAATCCAAAGGATGCTCCGTTCGACAGCATAATATATCCGGTTGAACCCCGAGTTCCAACAAGGCTTTCACGCTGTGTTGTGTCGGCTTGGTTTTTAGTTCGCCTGCCGCTGCTAAAAAGGGAATCAAGGTAAGGTGAATCACCAAGCAATCATCTTCGAGCTCCCACATCATCTGTCGAACCGCTTCAATGTAGGGAAGGGACTCAATATCGCCGACTGTTCCGCCAATTTCCGTAATGACGATTTCGTAGGGATGTTGTTCGCTGAGCTCCTGAATGCGCTCTTTAATTTCATTGGTGATGTGCGGTATAACCTGGACGGTTTTACCGAGGTAATCACCTCGGCGTTCTTTTTCAATAACGTTTTTATAGATCCTTCCCGTGGTAATGTTGTTGGCTTGAGATGTAGGAACATTCAAAAAACGTTCGTAATGCCCAAGATCCAAATCGGTTTCTGCTCCATCATCCGTGACATAACATTCCCCGTGTTCGTAAGGATTCAGGGTACCTGGATCGATGTTGATGTACGGGTCAAGTTTTTGAATGGTAACAGAATAACCCCTTGCTTGGAGTAATTTAGCCAAGGAGGCGGATATGATTCCTTTACCGAGCGATGAGGTGACCCCGCCGGTTACAAAAATGAATTTAGTGGATTTGGACATAAGTTGTAACTACGGGGCACAAAGTTAATATAACTTACCGAATATAAGCCCATCGGTTCAAAAGATTAGGCTTTCTTCCAGGGTTGGTAATTCGCCGTATGATGGGGACGGTCCTCCTCCATTTCGGTCAAAGGTTCAACGGGTAGGAGAGAGGCACGGCATTCGGCCGGCAATTGCTGGTACAGGGCGGTTCCTTCTGTTTTCCATTGCACTTGGTCGTCGGCTAAGGCACGAATCACTTTTCCGGGATTTCCTACGAATAAATGTTGATCGGGAATGTTTTCCCCTGCTTTCACCAAACTCAATGCTCCAACAATGCAATTGGCACCGACTTTTGCACCGTCCATTACCACGGCATTCATACCAATGAGGCAATTTTTACCCAAATGCGCTCCGTGAATGATGGCACCGTGGCCAACGTGCGCCCCTTGCTCGAGCACGATGTGCTTTCCCGGAAACATGTGAACCACGCAATTTTCTTGAACATTGCACCCTGCTTCAAGGGTAATCCTACCCCAATCTCCGCGAATCACGGCGCATGGTCCAATGTAACAGGACGGACCAATGATTACATCGCCTATAATAACCGCCGTTTCGTGGACAAAGGCCGTTGGGTGCACTACGGGAACAAAGGTGTTGAAGGAATAAATGGGCATAGTTAAAGGGGGCATAAAGGTTCGCAAGTTGATCTTGCGAACCTATTTCGTGAGCAATACTGGATTCGAACCAGTGACCCCTACCCTGTCAAGGTAGTGCTCTAAACCAACTGAGCTAATTGCCCTTAACTGTTTTCAAGTGCTTGAGCCTCTTCTTGCTCCAAGCGTAATTTTTCTTCCTCCTCAATCCTTTTCTGAATTTCTTCAAGCCAAGTTTTGTTCATTTCTTCAAGCTTTTTTACCGGTATAAAGCCTTC
>Ga0129333_10002352_pt1 | contig 17572 bp, 14 predicted proteins | sample CPB6_08_DNA_FD_94474 | JGI IMG/M metagenome (GOLD analysis project Ga0129333, IMG submission 94474) | Freshwater to marine salinity gradient microbial communities from Chesapeake Bay, USA - CPBay_Sum_0.6_0.8_DNA | ecosystem: Environmental > Aquatic > Marine > Coastal | place: USA: Chesapeake...
CGCGAGCCACCCCTCGGCGGCAGACCCCATGGACCGAGCCCTCGGAGAAGCAGCCCGACTCTTCGGCACCGATGCTCTGGCAGTCTGGGAGCCGATCAAGGAATTTCCTCTGACCGCTTCGAGACCCATGGTGACCTGGATTGGCCGAGAGCTCGGTAATACCGCCCGCTGGGCTTGCGCAAAAGGGGCACCTGAAGCGATCGCAGAACTCTGTCGGCTGCCGCCGGCGACGCATGCCGAGATGCATCGCAACATCACGAGCTTGGGCGGCAGAGGCCTGCGAGTGCTCGGCGTTGCACGCACACGTTTGACCGAAGGCCCCTTACCGCAACCCGAACGACTCGCCTTCGATTTTCTAGGTCTCGTCGCCTTCGTCGATCCGCTGCGCCCCGAGGCACCGGACGCCGTCGCTGAGTGTCGGGCAGCGGGCATACGCGTAGTGATGATCACCGGCGACAACCCGACCACGGCCACCGCCATCGCCCGCGAGGCGGGGATCGAGCGTACTGCAAGCGCCGCAACGGGACGCGAGCTCGAAACCCTCGACGATACGGCGCTGATTTTGAAAGTACGCGAGACGGATGTCTTTGCGCGTATTCGTCCGGAGCAGAAGCTACGACTGGTAAGCGCACTCAAAAATCGGGGTGAAGTAGTCGCGATGACGGGTGACGGCGTGAACGATGCGCCGGCACTCAAGGCCGCCGACATCGGAGTTGCCATGGGAGGGCGTGGTACCGACGTCGCCCGAGAGGCCGCAGATCTCGTCCTGCTCGATGATGCTTTTTCCTCGATCGTCACCGGTATACGGCTAGGCCGGCGGATCTACGACAACATTCGCAAAGCGAGTGTTTTCATTCTCGCCGTGCATATCCCGATCGCAGGCCTGTCGATGATTCCGGTGATGACAGGATATTGGCCGCTGTTACTGCTTCCAGTACATATCGTTTTTCTGGAATTCATCATCGATCCCGCCTGCGCACTCGTATTCGAAAGCGAGCGCGCCGAACCCGACGTCATGCGCCGCAAGCCCCGCGCAGCTAATGCGCGACTATTTTCCAGACGGATGGTCGCAGTCGGAGTCGCCCAGGGAGTCGGCATGCTGGTCGGTTGCCTCACCACCTTTCTTTGGTGGTTCGGATCGGTCGGGGTCGATCAACTGCGCGCGCTGACGTTCGTGACCTTGGTCGCTGCAGTGCTGACGCTGATCATCGTCAATCGATCGTGGACCGAATCCGCTCTCGAGATGCTGCGCGAGCGAAATATGCCCTTTTTCATCGTGACTCTCGGAAGTACGGTGATGCTCGCCCTCGCGCTCGGCGTGCCCATGATGAGTGATTTATTCTCGTTCGCAGCCTTTCCAGTCGAATTCCTGGTACCCGCCGTTGGCTGCGGCATCTCGAGCGTGGTCTGGTTCGAATGGTTCAAGAAAAGCTTGCACTGAGTTCCGCCGACCTCGTCAGCCGCGCAACAACGAGTCGCGCGTCTCGCCATCGCGATGCAGCAGGCTGTAGAGCGCTGGCAGAACGAATAGCGTCAGGATCGTCGATGAGATCACTCCACCGATGACCACCGTAGCCAGCGGTCGCTGAACTTCGGCTCCTGCGCCGATCGACAAGGCCATGGGCAGAAAGCCGAGACTCGCGACGAGTGCCGTGAGTAAAACCGGGCGTAACCGGGTGACCGCGCCCTCTCGAATCGCCTGCGCCAAAATTCGTCCGTCCAGTCGCAGCTGACGAATGAAGCTGATCATCACGATGCCGTTCAGCACCGCCACGCCCGACAGGGCGATGAACCCGACACCTGCCGATATCGAGAGCGGCAGATCGCGCGCAAACAGCGCAATGACGCCTCCGGTCAGCGCCAGTGGCACTCCCGAAAAGACGATCAAAGCGTCCTTGCCGGAGCCGAAGGCCATGAACAACAAACCGAGAATCAGCAGCAAAGTCACGGGTACCACGATCGCCAACCGCTGCGCCGCCGAGCTCAGTTGCTCGAACGTGCCACCAAAATCGACCCAGTAGCCGAACGGCAAATCGATTTCCGCCTCGACGCGCGAGCGGAGTTCGGCGATGAACGAACCCAAGTCGCGATCGTTGACGTTGGCCGTCACGACGATTCGTCGCTTGCCGTCCTCTCGATTGATCTGGTTTGGCCCCACCCTCACCTCGACCGTGGCGAGCTCACCGAGCGGGATTGCCTTCGGCAGTCCATCGACTCCCGACGCCGTCGTCACCATCAAATTGCGAACGGCGTCGATGTCGCCACGTATGGAGTCCGGAAGTCGGACCACGATCGGCGTGCGTCGATCCCCTTCGTAGAGCGTCCCCGCCACCGCGCCTCCGATCGCTGCGCGGACCACCGCCTGTACATCGGCCACGGCGAGTCCTGCGCGCGCGATCGCCTCGCGGTCGGGATCGATGACGAGGACCGGTAGCCCCGTCACTTGCTCGATCTGAACCTCGTCGGCCCCCTCTACGGAGGCGAGTACCGACTCGATCCGTTCGGCGATTCCGAGACTCACGTCGAGATCGTCACCGAAAACCTTGACCGCCACGTCCGAGCGCACACCGGTCATCAATTCGTTGAAGCGCATCTGAATGGGTTGCGTCAGCTCGTAGTTGTTTCCGGGTATGTTCGCGATCGTCTGCTGTATCTCGGCAATCACCTGCGACTGCGGCTTGCGCGGATCTTGCCATTCCTGTCGCGGCTTGAAGACGATGAAGGTATCGGCAACCGACGGTGGCATCGGATCGTTCGCAAGGTCGGCCGTCCCCACTTTGCTGAACACGTGATCGACGTCGGGCAGGGCCGCAACGCGACGCTCCAACTGACGCTGCATGGTCACCGACTGTGACAACGACGTCCCTGGAATTCGTAGGGCATGCAGGGCGTAATCCCCCTCATCGAGCGAAGGAATGAATTCGCTGCCCATCCGTGAGCTCAGCGCTGCCGTTCCGACCACCAGCAACAACGCAGAGCCTACGAGCGCTCCCCTGCGCGCAAGTGCCACCTCCAGCGCCTCGGCATACCGCTCACGCAATCGCTGCATGAATCGTCGTTCGTTTTCATTGATCTTGCCCGACAGGCCTACCGCCACCATTGCCGGAACGTAAGTGAGTGACAACAGCATGGCCGCAGTGAGCGCGAACACTACCGTGAACGCCATCGGATGGAACATCCGGCCCTCGACGCCTTCGAGCGCGAAGATGGGCAGATAAACGGCGGTGATGATGCCGACACCATAGATGCTTGGTCGAATCACCTCGAGCGTCGCTGCCGTCGCCGTCTCGAGTCGCTCCTCGTAACTCAACACACTGCCTTTCTCGCTTTGCGCCACACCGAAACGGCGCAAACAGTTCTCGATGATGATCACCGCGCCGTCGACGATGAGCCCGAAATCGAGAGCGCCTAGACTCATCAAATTGCCCGAGATACCGGCCTGCAGCATGCCGGTTGCAGTCAGCAACATCGAGAGCGGAATGACCGCGGCAGCAATCAATGCCGCCCGAAAATTTCCGAGCAACAGGAACAACACGGCGATCACCAACAAGGCACCCTCGGCAAGCGAGGTCGCAACGGTCTTGATGGTTTGATTGACGAGGTTGGTACGATCGTAGGTCGGCCTGAGAATGACGCCGTCAGGCAACGAGGGCTGGATTTCATTGATCCGCTGGCGAACAGCCTGCGCGACCTCGCGACTGTTTTCGCCAGTCAGCATGATCACCGTACCGAGTACCACTTCTTCGCCATCTTCCGTGCCGGCACCGGTTCGCAGCTCACGTCCCTCGAGAACCGTCGCCACGTCGCGCACGCGAATCACGCGGCCATTGCGAGTGGCAACGGGTACGCCGCCAAGCTGTGCGGGATCGGTGATCTGCCCGGGTATCCGCACGAGATAGATTTCACCACTGCGCTCGATGTATCCGGCGCCGACGTTGCCGTTGTTTTTCTCGACTGCAGCGATGAGATCGTCCAGCGTGACCGTGAGCGCGCTCAGACGCCGCACGTCAGGGGCTATCTGGATCTCGCGTACGAAACCGCCAACGGTGTTGACCTCGACCACGCCGCGCACGGTGCGCAACTGCGGCTTGATGATCCAATCGTTCGCGGAGCGTAAATCGGTGGGCGTGACGATCGACCCCGGTGCCGCCTCGACGGTGTACATGAAAATCTCGCCGAGGCCGGTCGCGATCGGTCCCATCGAGGCCTCGGCGCCGTCCGGCAGTTGCGCCGACGCCAGCTGCAAACGCTCTGCGATTTGCTGTCTTGCCCAATAAATGTCGGTGCCGTCTTCGAAACCGATCGTGAGCTGGGAGAGTCCGTAGCGCGATAGGGAGCGCGTGTACGACACCCTCGGCAAGCCTGCGAGCGCAGTCTCGATCGGATACGTGACACGCTGCTCGACCTCCAGCGGCGAATAACCCGGAACCTCGGTATTGATTTGTACCTGGACGTCGGTGATGTCCGGGACGGCATCGATCGGTAGCCGCAGAAGACTGAATACCCCGAGCACAGCCAAGGCGAAGGTGACGAGCAACATCACCCACCGGTGACGTATCGAATAGCGAACCAGCCTCTCTAGCATCGCAGCGCCTTAGTGGTCGTGGGTGGCGCCGGACTTTTCGATGTCGGCCTTGATGAGATAACTTTGGCCGATCACGATCTCATCGCCGGCCTTGACGCCACCGATGATCTCGACTCGCTGACGATCGCGTCGCCCGAGGCTCACCGGCCGTACCTCGTATAGGTCGCCCACACGGATGAAAACCACATCCATGTCGCGCCAGGTTTGCAACGCCTCGACGGGCACGACGAGTGGCACCTCCGCCCGCGACAACTCGATCTCGGCCTGCACGGCAACGCCGGGCCGCCATAATCCGTCGGCATTCTTGACCAAGGCCTGAGCGATCACGCTCTGACTCGACACGTCGACGTCGGGCAGCACGCGAAGAATTTCGGTGTCGACCACCGCGTCGTCGAGCAGCCGCTGAACTTTGACTTTCGCCCCTACGCGAATCTGCTGCACCGCCGAACCAAAAAGATTGAGATCGACCTGCACGACATCAGTGTTGGCGATTTCAAAGAGTGGTTGATCGGCGACGGCGGCACCGACGGTCGCAGCATGGGTGATGAGGGTGCCGCCGATCGGCGCGACCAGCGGATAGGTGGACAGACTCGCGTTGCTGTCGATGGTGGCCAGCACCGATCCCGCCGAGACGCGATCGCCGGCCCGAACCCGAACCGATTTGACCACGCCGGGAAATCGCGCGATCACCTGCGCGCGGCTAGACTCGCGCGGACGAACGACGCCCGCAACCTGCGTCGTCTGGCGAACGGTACCGGCACCGACCGGCGCGGTAGTGATACCGGCCTCCTTCGCCGAGGCGGCATCGATACTGACTCGGCCCTCGAACGAATCGAACGCCCACTCTAGATCGCGCCCCCCGATCCGCGCAGTGACTTTGACCTTGAAGCTATGTGGCTCGCCAACTCCAGCCGTCGAGGAAAAAGCACCGTCCCTCGCGGCAAGCTCGAATACCTCGGCGTCACCACCCAAGCGCTCGGTACGTACTGCCAGACGCTCCAGCGCCGCAGTCAACGGCTTGCCGTTCTGGGTAACCCACGCGCGGAAACGTGGCGGATTGTTGGCCTGATCGACGATGCGGATTTCAACCGTCACGTCACCATCGGTCAGCAAGCGGCCCCCGTTCGGACCCGCTGGCTCATCGGCATGGCTGTGATCACCAGCCGGCCCACCGCAAGCGGTCAAAACCAGACCGAGCAGCCCCATGACGACCAAGCCTGCAAAGCGCATAACCCTCACTCCCCTCACTGCGACACGACCACCGGCTCGGCGGTCAGTCGCTGAATTTCGATCATGGCACGACGCCATTCGAGACGCGCCTCGAGCGCCGCGAGCTGCGCGCCGCTCAACGCACCCTGGATCTCCGACCATTCGGCATAGCTCAATGCGCCGCCCGCGTACGCACGCTCGGCATTCTCGACCGCCTTGTGCAGTCGAGGCAGCATTACCGTGTCGATGGCCCTGACGCGTTCGGTCGCCGCGCCCGCCTGTGCCCACGCATCGAGCAAAGCCGCTTGCAACTGCAGCTCAAAACTTTGACGCTCGAGATCGAGTGCCGAACGCTCGGCCCGCGTAATCGAGGCTTCCAGTTCCGCGCGCCGAGAAACTCCGAGCGGCATGCTGAACCCACCCACCAGAGCGAGATCATCGGTGTCGGCAAAATGACGCAGACCGAGCTGCCAATCGACGTTTGCAACTCGCCCCGCTGTAGCGAGCCGAATTCGCGCATCCTGGATACGCGCCTCGGAAGCGAACCTCGCAAGATCCGGAGAGGCCGGCAGAGAGTTCTTGAACTTGGAAAATTCGGGCAACTCGGGCAAAGAAATTGGTAGTGGTGTTACATCGAGTGCAGTCGTTTGTTCCTCGCCCCACATCAATGCCAGACGCCTGGCCGCCACCTCCGCTGCAACACGCCCCGCGGCGACCGCAGCCTTGGCAGCTGCAACCTCGGCTTCGGCACGCAAGGCAGATGCCTCGGGTGCCGCGCCGATACGAAATCGTGTACGAGCCGCCTCGGCCATGCGCTCGCGCTGCGCGAGATCCGCCTCGATCAGGGGCAGCCTGCTGTGCCAGCCCACGAGTTCCAGATAACGCCGCGCCGTCTCGGCCAAGACGTCGAACTGCGCCGCCGTACGCGCGATGCCGAGATCATCGAGTCGCGCCGCAGCGATTGCCCGGCGCGCCTCGCGTTTACCGCCCCGCTCCAATACGCCCGCCAGCGTGAGAGTACTTTCAGCAATGTCGAGTCCGCGCACCGGACCGCTGCCGAGCGCATTCTCGATCGTGAACGTCAACGTTTTCTCGGGCGATAGCTCGGCCACTTGCGCCTCGGTCTCGAGAGCGGCGCCGCGCAAGGGAAATGCTCGCAACGTGGGATGAGTGTCGATGACCCTCTTCAATGCCGCATCGAGGGTCAATGGCGCTGCATTGGCTACCGAAAGGAAAACCGCCGAGACGAAAACGACCGCACGAGCGCTGGCCTCTACCCGAGCAAGACTGCGGTGTGCCAACTGTGCAAGGAAGCCCGATTGCAGGGTCGAATTTTCGAAGACCATGTGATGATCAAGAATATCGTAAAAGGCCATCGATCGGCGGCAGCGTGTACGATTCATCTTAAGCGGTCCGCAAGATGGCGGCCGAGTATGTTTCGATCAGGGGGACCACATGATTCTGCTCACCGGCATCACGGGCAACATCGGCGGCGCCACGGCACGCGCGCTGCTCGCCAAAGGGGTTAAATTCCGGGCGCTGGTCCGTGATGCGGCCAAAGCCGCGACCTGGGCCGAGCAAGGCGTCGAACTCGTGCGGGCCGACTTGGAAGATGCCGCCTCGGTGAAACGAGCCCTGGCTGGCATCGATTGCGCACTACTCGTTCTGCCGAACGGCGAATTTCAGGAACGATTGGAAGTGGGATTCGTCCGCGCGGCCAAAGAAAGCGGCTTGCCCTGGATCATCAAGCTATCCTCGCCCGAGGCGATCCGCGGCACTCAGAGCCCCATCCCGCTCGCCCACATCGCCGCCGAAGATGCGATCATCGGCTCGGGCATGAAGTGGACGTTCGTACGCCCGAGTTTCTACATGCAAAATTTTCGCGGCTCGCTCAAGACCGCACGTGCGACCGGCAAACTTTCGATGCCCATGGGTCAGGGTACCGTCGCGCTCACCGATAATCAGGATGCCGGCGCTTTCATTGCGCACGTGCTCACCGACCCGAACGCCGCACGGCATCATGGTCAGTGTTATGACATCACAGGGCCCGATCCGGTCATGAACTTTCATGACATCGCCAAGGTCATCGGCGATGTCATCGGTCAGCCAGTGACTTACGACGACTGCGACGCCAAAGCCTTCCAGGAGGCCATTCGCCCCTTTCACCGCAACCAATGGCACTCCGATGCCGTCGCCCGCCTGTTTGCTGAAATTGCCGACGGCCGCACGCCGGGGCACAAAACCGACACCTTCCAAAAAATCATGGGTCGGCCGGGGCGTTCGCTACACGAATACTTGCAATCGCTGGTTTGAGCACGCCAATGGCGTAGCAAAGAAAATTTCGGCCGTGCCGAGAGTCGATCGGTTACTTGCCGGCGCGACGAATCAGTAGCGCGTACTCGCTGAAAAACTGCATTGCCTGCGCGGTGGGCACCACGAGCTTGACTCGCGAGTCGCTCTCGAGACCCCGGAACTCGACGTAGCCCGATTCTTCGAGCTGCTGGATGCGTCGACGAATGGTGTTGAAGTGGCCGAGCCCCTCGCTCTCGAGGAGCTTGTGCAACGGCAGAGGCTTGCCGTCCCGCCATGCCTGCGCGACCTCGGCCAGCAATGCCTCGGTATGCGGCAGCAACAAAATATCGGCGGAAGGCAGGTCACGCAGACCTCGCAACAACCAACGAAAGCGCAAATACAGATCGACCAGATCTTTTCGGGGCTTTCTAACTACCACGATGTCGAAACCTCGCTCGATCCAATACATTGAGCAGCGCTTTCAAACTATACAGCAAGATCAGGGCGCCAAGCAGGTCGCCGACGAACATGGCGAAAAAGCGGTCGCCGAGATGGGCAAGATTGTTGCCGAATGCGAGCCACGCCATCCCATGTCCCGCAGAATTGAGGACCGCCGAGGCAAACGCGAGCAATAAAAGTCGCGACCCATCGACCGCCGCCACGTCGGCAGGCGCGCTTTGCCAAAGATACCGTCCCGGCCAATCCTTGAGCGTCAAACGTGCGGCGATCCATGCGGCAAGCCCTGGCACAGCGGCCAATGCAACGTGCAGCATCGGCGGCTCATTCACCAGGCCGCTCGGCAGCAGGGTGAAACTGAGAAGTTGTGCCCCCAGCGAGAAGCCGAGGGCCCCCGCAACCCCGAACAGCAGCACCAGCGCCATCCGAATACCGTGCGGCAGATAAACCCAGTTGATGCCGGGCCCAAACTCCGCCCACGCGAAAATCCAGCCGTAAATCGGTACGAACGTGTACCACAGCAGGGCCGAGCCGAGAACAAAGATCAGAAATCGCTGCGATATACGCATCTTTTTATCTTATTCTTTTATCTTGTTCTTGGGGAAGCAAAAAGGGAGCTCAAAACATGCTGCGTCGGGTCTTGATCGCGCTGCTCGGCGTTTGCGGGACGCCAGCAAGCCTGGCCGCCGAATCGAGCGTCGCTACCGGGCACATCGTGACCGTCAGCCCTCCCGAGAGCGCGGCACAGAGCCCCGACGTCGCGATCGGACCAGACGGCTCGATCAACGTCGTGTGGCTCGGTGAGAACACCGCGGTACCCAACGCCGCGCAAATCGCAGCGCGCGGCCACTCGCACGACTCCAAAACCAATCTCTACTTCGCTCGCTCGGTCGACGACGGCAAAACCTTCTCGGCGCCACTACGCATCAATCTAACGGACGGCGACGTCTGGGGTTTTTCGATCAGCAAACCACGGATCGCTGCAGGCCCCGACGGCCGGATCCACATCTTGTTTCCGGGCAACGTCCACAACCCGACGACTGGCAACACCGAAACTGTTGCGCTTTACACGCGGTCGGACTCCAACGCGCAAAAATTCGAGGAGCCACGACGCCTGAACGTCGATGCGCTCACCGACAACATCGCCAAAGATGACGGTGGGGCATTCGCCACGATTACCGTCGACTCGACCAACACCGTGTACGCCGCGTGGGTCGACACCCGCGTCATGTCGAATGGCGACATGGGGCGACTCGCGATCGCCGTCTCCCGTAACGGCGGCCAAGTCTTCGAGCCCGACAAGATTCTCCTTCCCGATATCGTCTGTCCGTGTTGTCAGCTCACCTCCGCCGTCGATAGCGAACGGCGATTGCTGCTCGGAATTCGTCTCGTCGAAGACGGGTATCGCGACAGCACGATCATCGCCTTGAACGCCAAAGATCAACGCCTGGAATGGCGACGTCGCATCGCCGACGCGCGCTGGGAAATCAACGGTTGTCCGCGAAAGCCGACTTCCGTCGCGACACGCGGTAAACACTTGTTCGCGGCCTACTACTCGGGCGCCGAGACGCCCGATGGCGCCTACGTCACTCACTCAAGCGATGGCGGACTGACCTGGTCGAAGCCTGCAGCACTTCATACAGGCGCGACGCGATCCGACGCTCCGACACTGACTTTCGCGGGCGATGTCGTTCATGCGGTATGGCAGGCCCGTATCGGCGACGGCGGGTTTCGTCTCTTCACGAGCCACACCGCCCATGGCAGTCCGCAGTTTTCTTTGCCAGAAGCGCTACCCATTCCGGACGGTGGCAGCGCTCGACTGCCCGCCATTGCGGCGCACCAAGACGGTTCGCTGCAGATCGTCTGGCAACATGACAGCACCATCCGCTCGTTGCGATGGGCCCGCGTCGACTTGCCTTAACGACTGGTGGTGGCGGTTTAGTCGGCTGACCTGACGAAACGCAACGTCATTCGATCCGACTCACCGATGGCGTCATACTTGCTGCGGTCAAAAGCAGGATCGGCTGGCTTGCCCGAGCCATAGGGAACGGTGCTGCGAGTCGGTGGCAGCGTCCAGACGCCGAAGGGATGATCTTTGGTGTCCCTTGCGTTGGCGTTGATCTCGGAGCGTCCATCGAGCTTCAGGCCCACTTTCTGAGCCGCCTCGATGACGAACGCCTCGGTCACGTAGCCATTCGCGGCCTTGGGATCTTGCGGACCCGGATTGCCGCGATGCTGCTCGATTGCGAGCACGCCTCCTTTCTTGAGGGCGCGAGCCAACAAGCCGAGATTGCGATCGAGCGCACCTTCGTTGCGCATCCAGCCATGGATCGAGCGCGACACCAAGATGAAGTCATAGCTGCCCTCGGGCAGTGGCGCCGCCGTCGCGCCCCAGTTCACCAACTCGATCTTGCCGTAGAGCTTTTCGTTGGCGTACGTGGCGGCGAAGTCGGCACGACCTTTGCGCGCCGCCTCGGAGAGATTCGGGTTACCGAGATCCGCAGCGGTCGCCGCGTAGCGACCGCCGGTACGCGCCGCGTACGGCGCAAGAATCTGCGTCCACCAACCGGCGCCGGGCTCCACCTCGAGAATGCTGGCACCGGGCTTCAACCCCCAGAACTGCAGACTCTCACCGGGACGGCGTGAGGTATCGCGCGATTTGTCGTCGACCGACCGCCACTCACCGGCGATGACGTCCTTGAGTGCCGTATCCTTGAGCACGGCATCGTCGATCGCCGCCTCGGACACCGCCCCCACCGGCAATAGCGCAACGACGAACAGTGACAGGAAAATCCGCTTGAAGACTTCGGTATTCATTGATCGTCTCGTATCCTCGTGATCGGCAGTCGTCCGGCAGGGCAGGCAGGCTAGCAGATCAGCATCGTCGAGTCATGGCAGTAGCGTTACACTGCGCGCTCCTCAACTCAGCCCCGCCACGATCGGGGCATGGCAACGCGAACTCAGAATGATCGATTTACCTCGCAAACCTCGTATCGTCGTCGTCGGCGGCGGCGCCGGGGGACTGGAGCTCGTGACTCGGCTCGGCAACAAACTCGGCCGCAAGGGACGCGCTGACATCACCCTGATCGAACGTGGAAGAACGCACTTCTGGAAGCCGCACCTGCACGAACTCGCGGCTGGCACGGTGGATCTCGACGTCCACGAACTCGACTACCTCGCACAGTCTCACTGGCACGGCTTTCGATATCTATTCGGTGAAATGGTGGGGCTTGATCGCGCCAATCGGCAGGTGCTCGTGGGCCCCATGTTCGACGAGCATGGCGAAGAAATCGTCCCGGCGCGCAAAATCGGATACGACATCTTGGTGCTTGCCGTCGGCAGCCGTATCAACGATTTCGGCACGCCGGGCGTGCTGCAGCACGCCATCGCCCTCGACAGCACTCAGCAAGCCGACCGCTTTCATCGTCGGCTGATTAACGCCTTTTTGCGAGCGCACGCGCAAACGCAACCGCTGCGACCCGAGCAACTCAACGTTGCCATCGTCGGCGCCGGCGCGACCGGCGTCGAACTTGCGGCAGAACTACACAACTCGACCCGCGAGCTCGTGTCGTTCAGTCTCGACAACATCGATCCGGACAAGCACATCCGCCTGCACTTGATCGAGGCTTCGCCGCGCATTCTGCCCGCCTTGCCCGAGCGCATCTCCACCGCAGCGCATCGCATGCTGGAAAAACTGGAGGTCGAAATCCACGTCAATGCACGAGTCGCTGCGGTGTTACCGAAGGCCGTGCAACTCGCCGACGACACCGTGATCGCCGCCGAGATGGTGGTGTGGGCGGCAGGCGTGAAAGCGCCACCCTTCCTGAGCGAAATGGGTATCAGCGTGAACTCTCTCAACCAGATCGTGGTCGATGAACATCTGCGCTCGACCGACGACCCGCGAATCTTCGCCCTCGGCGATTGCGCCGCCGCCGCATGGCACGGACATGAAGGCCGCACCGTCCCACCGCGCGCGCAGGCGGCACACCAACAGGCGTCGTATCTCGCCAAAACCATTCCCCGTCTGCTGGCAGGAAAAAGCCCCAAGCCCTGGCGCTATCGCGATTTCGGTTCGCTCGTTTCTTTGGGCGACTACACCACCGTCGGCAACCTGATGGGCAATTTTGCCGGGGGCAGTATTTGGCTCGAGGGTTTGTTCGCGCGCTGGATGTATCTGTCGCTGTACAAGATGCACGAAGTGGCCTTGCACGGGTACTGGAAGACGGCGCTCACGACCTTGGGTCGAATGATTACTGCGCAGACCGAACCGCGGGTCAAATTGCACTAGAGTCTATCGAATGATCGCTCGTGGATCGCAAGAAGATCCGTCGCAGCAGTGGCTCGAAGTAGTCCAACGGACGCGTCGCATAGTCCGGGTCGAACGAGGCCTGATCCCACTCGCAAAAACGTACGCAGACCGCATACCACGGATGATCTTTGAGCCGATCGCGCAAAAGACGATCGCCCCCGAGGTGATGCGCGTAGTAGTACGACTGGAAAAGGCCGTGCTTGGCCACGACCCAAGTCACTTCGTCACGCACGTACGGGCGAAGTATCGCTGCGGCAATCGCCGCATGGTTGTAGGGTGCGAGATCATCACCGATGTCGTGCATCAGAGCGCCGAGCACCATTTCGTCGTCTGCACCCGCGGCCTCGGCACGGGTTGCGGTCTGCAAAGAGTGCGCGAGGCGACTGACGGGGTAGCCCTCCAGCGAGGTGTCGAGTCGCCGCAGCCCTGCCAAAATCCGCGCAGGTAGACCGGCGGCGAAGTCACTCGCGTACTCATTCAATAGTTCGTAGTCGGCACGTGTGCCGTCAGCCATCCGGCGAAAAGACACGGTGCGCGTCATGGGTGTTGCCCTCCCCAGCGAGTTTTTCTGGAGTTCGATCCCGATCGACAATATATTCGCATCACACTTGAGTAGCGCGGATGCTAGGCCAATGAACCCCTCCCCGCCATACCGTACGAGTTCAAGACGTCTCAAAGCAAGGCACCTCGGATTGGGGGCGATGGCCGCGTGGCTTTTGGCCGCGTCCCATGCAGGGGCGTCACCGCAAAATACGACCGAGTGGGGCGATCCGAACGCGATCGCTCGCCTCCCGGCCACCGAACGCTCAGAGGACATCGCCGCCGCAGAGCTCGTCGAGACCCGACTACGCGCGAGAGCGCTGGGGATCAAACATTACACCGGAAACGGCGTGGTCAAAGACAAGGTCGAGGCGCTCGCGTGGTTCCGCAAAGCTGCTGATCGAGGAGATCCGGTATCCCAATTCATCATGGGCGCCCTGCACGCGGACGGCGACGGGGTCGCCGAGAACAAAGTTCTCGCCCATATGTGGTGGAGTTTGGCAGCAGCGCAAGGCAATGAAGAAGCGAAGGGAAGATTGACCGCCCTCGAACAAATCATGACGCCCGAGCAACTCACCGAAGCCAAGCAGCGGATGGCGGCCTGGCGTCCAAAGAAAAGATAAGTCTTGCGATCCGACACGACCTCTTTTCGTATCCTGTTCGTCTGCATGGGCAACATCTGTCGCTCGCCCTCGGCCGAGGCGGTGCTGCGCGAGCTGGGAAGAAGGGAATTTCCGCAGTTGCAACTAACAATCGATTCGGCGGGTACCCACGGCTATCACGTCGGCGACCCGCCTGATCCGCGCTCGATCGCGGCCGGGCGGGCGCGTGGCTATGACCTCACGACGCTACGAGCCCGGCAGGTCGAGCGCGCGGACTTCGCGCGCTTCGATTGGTTGCTGGCGATGGACGCCGCGAACCTCGCGCGGCTACGGCAACTCGCGCCCGAGGGTGCGGCCGAGCGAGCAAGACTCTTTCTGGAGTTTGCCGGCGAGAGCACACGCAACGAGGTTCCGGACCCTTACTACGGCGTGGCCGCGGACTTCGAACTCGTGCTTGACCTGCTCGAGCACGCCTCGCGACGCCTGCTGCGACAACTCGCCCCATCCACCTGAACACCGCTGCGGATCATCACCAATCCGTCGAGGCCATCCGAACCAGGGCATTCGGGAGCGGCCAGACTGTCCGAGCCTGACCGCTCCACGAGTACTGGTGATCGATCACCACGCCCGATCCATGACGAGCACGTTGCGCGCTTTGCTGCCATCGGACCGAGTAACTTCGGCGCTCAAGGTCATGGTATTCCCGTCAGCCGAGAAACTGCGGGAGATCACGTTGTTGACGCGCCCATCGATCCGCTGCGTGCTGACGACCATGCCCTTGGCATCGCGGGTCAGCGCGACGGTGCTCGGCCCACCAAGACCGGTTTGCGGGTACTCCCGCCCGTCCACTTTGGCGTTGAACCGGCCGAGAATCAGTGCGCCCGAAGGGGTTTCGCCGCTACTCGAAAACTCGAGCGTGTCGTCCTTCCATCGATACGAATACGCGAGCCTCTTCGGCGCCGTCGTTTGGTAGGTGGATTTGGCGAGGTTCAACACCCAGTCGCCCTCGAGCGGGTCGACACGGTCGTAAACCATCAGACTCGCCGCCGATCTTTTACCCGTCTCATCGTGGGTGTAGAACGTCAGCGTTTGCGTGCGGCCATCCGCAGACCAGAACGACTCCGCAGTCCGAACCACCTTCCCTTTGGACTTGATGACCGCCGCGTACGAGGTAGGTCCGGATGGCATCAAATTGAAGGTGTCGCCGAGCGGATGCCCGCTCACCGGATAATCTTTGCCGTCGGTTCGTCCCGCATAAACGGTGTAGTAATTCTTGCCGTCAGGCCCGGTACCCGACGCCGTGAGATTGAACATGCCGTTCTCGAGCGTCTGCACACGCCTCTCGGCGCGCGGAGCAGGTCCTTGTACGGTGGACTTGCCGAGGTTCAGTTGCCAGTAGCCCGAGGCCGGGTCGCCACCACCCTGCGCAGACCCCAGGGGAATGAGGAAAACCGCAACGATCGCTGACGATACTTTGAAAAGAGTGCGAATGTTTATTTTCATTTTCGGTCTCCGATTTCTCTGATGATTTTTTCGATATTCAAACTGACGATAATCGCTCCTCTTAAAAATAAACCCGACACGAACGTCTTTCGCGACATTCCGAATGCCACGGCCTGAAAAAAAGATCGACTTTGGATCAATCGGTTCGGATACCGACAGATTAATGACGCCCTTGCGCAAAAATCTTTGTAAGACGGTATTCTGAGGCTGGGTCGCACCTGAAACGCACACCCGTCCCGGAGGTCACACGCCGTACGGCGGAGTTCTGCCAACGATCTGGAATGGTCCGTCATACATGTGATCGGTACGGACATTCAAAAATTGGTGCCGGGTGAGGGATTTGAACCCCCGACCAACGGTTTACAAAACCGCTGCACTACCCCTGTGCTAACCCGATAGATCAAGGAGTTACGCGAACCAGCATGCTGACGGGCCACCACTGGGCCACCAACCTAACAGATACAGGTGGTGGAGATGGCCTCAATACGTAAACGTAACGGCAAGTACCAAGCGCGGATTCACAGGCGCGGGGTCGGCTTCATCAGCAAGACCTTCCTAACGCGTAGCGACGCATTGGGTTGGGCGAGACAAGCAGAGGTCAACGTGGAGCGTCTCGCGCTGGGGCCACGCTGCCCTACCCTTGGGGAGTTGGTTGAACGGTATGCCGATGAGGTTTCTCCACGGAAGAAAAACGCCCGTTCGGAGAAATACATCCTCACGGCATGGAAGGACTCCCCGTTCGGCGCACGACTCGCCGATTCAGTCGCTACCGCTCTCTTCGCCAGATGGCGCGACGAGCGATTGGCAACCGGCGCAGCGGGTTCAACCGTTCGCAACCATCTCAATACGCTTTCGGCTGTTTACCGCCATGCCGCGACCGAATGGGGGTTTCCACAACTGACGAACCCTCTGGCCCAACTGAAGCGACCGTCGCCGGGTCAGGCAAGATCGCGGCGGATTGGCGAAGAGGAAATAACAGCAATCATCAATTGCACCGAGTCTCGCGATCTGGTGCCTCTCATCCGACTCGCCATAGAGACTGGAATGCGCCTGTCGGAGTTGCTCAACCTCCGATGGCAACATATCAATCTGGCATCCCAGACGGCTCACTTGCCCGACACAAAAAACGGTCATCCACGCACCGTGCCGCTATCCTCGTTCGCTGTACAGATTTTGGGAAATCTTCGGGGCGAAGTCATTCAGCGATTAGATGGCCGGGTGTTCAGCCTCACCTCCCATGCCGCTACGGTCGCATTTAAAAGAGCATGCGTCAGGGTAGTAAAGGTCACTGGCGGTCGGCTTGGTGCGAATCTTCGGTTTCATGATCTGCGCCATGAGGCTGTCTCACGTTTCTTTGAGCGTGGTCTGAACGCTATTGAGGTGGCCTCCATCAGTGGCCATCGCTCCATGCAAATGCTGGCGCGTTATGCCCACCTCAAGGCCGGATCACTCGCCATAAGGCTTGGATAGCCACGACTTGTTGACCCCGCCAATCCGCGGGAGTATCGTTAAAGCCGAATGAAGTCGGTCTGATCCGCCCACAGCGTTTGGTCGGCTTCTTCGCATAAGTTCTCGTTGTTCGGTTACCCCCGACCCACGAAACCCAGTCCGAATACGTCTAATTCGGACACCCCCACAGGGCTGCTGACGAGGTCGCCGCAAGGCGCGTCGTGGAACTGTATTTGGGGTTTTTATGGGTAATTCAGTCAATTTATCCGATCTACCGCTGCTTCCTCGGATGAGCGATCTTGAGCGAGTTCTTCCTTACCGAAAAACGTGGATTTGGGGTGCAGTACGCGACGGTCGTTTTCCTAAACCCGTCAAGTTAAGTCACGCCTGCACTGTCTGGCGGAGGCAAGACATTGAAGTTTGGCTTGCCGAGAGGCTTTCGCCATGACCCGCCGCCGCTTAACTCGTTCCCGCTGTCTCTGTCGCGGCTGCAACGAGTACTTCAACAGCGTTCATGCGTTTGACCGCCATCGGGCATGGGACTCGCCCACCGTCCGACGCTGTCTCACTAACGAAGAAATGGTTGAAAAAGGCATGAGCGTGAACGCTTCTGGCTTTTGGATCACC
>Ga0129333_10002354_pt1 | contig 17553 bp, 27 predicted proteins | sample CPB6_08_DNA_FD_94474 | JGI IMG/M metagenome (GOLD analysis project Ga0129333, IMG submission 94474) | Freshwater to marine salinity gradient microbial communities from Chesapeake Bay, USA - CPBay_Sum_0.6_0.8_DNA | ecosystem: Environmental > Aquatic > Marine > Coastal | place: USA: Chesapeake...
ATCATGCCTGTAGCCGCAGGTCGCCGCGCATCACGCAGCACGTATAAACACGTGTTTACGAATTAGTGGTCACTTTTGACCATCAGGAGCAGCCGGTGTACTTCGGGAGCAGTATGAGGTACACCGCTTAACTTCATGAATTCATTAGAGTTATTAGTCGTTTTTTATATAAAGTGCAGAAGAACACTAAATTAACACACGGACCCCAAAATGCTCTCACAACAAAAAAATAACGCGTTATTTTTTTAATTTATGTCGTCGAAACAGAATTGGCTGGCGGGTCAAAAAACGCTGCTTTTCCTGCAACCGATGACATTTAGCGTCGTAAACCCTTGACTTATAAGGCTTTTTCTGATACACTATTTACTACACTGGCGGGACTGGCTGCACCCGAACTGCGCCCTCCAACCCCATCACGTATAAACGCGTTATTTTTTTGTTTAGTGCGATTATATAAACACCTGTTTATATCTTTATAGGAGTGCATCATGTCTGACGAGTATGGCTGCATGAAGTGTGGCAGTCCGGTGAACCCCGCACGTTGGGAACTTGGCTACAACATATGTATGCGTAAGGAGTGTGCGTACCCCGCGCCAACCAGAACCATCGTTCCACTTCATAAAGGGAACTACATACCCATCACCGACCGCGAGGACTTGAAAGGTATCAACAACAAGGGAGGCTTCTACAGATGACCAAGGCAATTAAATTGCCGCCCCGAACCAAGTTGTACGGCTACGACTACAACAAGAATCAAACCCTGCACATGACCGGCAAGGAATGGCATCAGTACTGTAAGCGGGACACGTTCAAGCACCCACATGATCGGGATGCGAGGGACACGGCGTGGAGCGGTACGGGTATCGAAGTTTGGCTAGACGGTGCGACGTTGGATAAGTCCTACCCGCACAAATAAATTCATAAACAGATGTTTATACAAGCGTCTTTCGTGGGGGAGCGCCTACGAAAGGTAAAAACACACGACAACATACGGAGAGAACCAAAGTGCAAACGTTCCTACCTTATCCATCCTACGCGGAATCAGCGCGGGTACTGGATTACCGGCGGCTCGGCAAGCAGCGGGTCGAGACCAAGCAAATACTTCTTGCCATGAATAAAACAGAGGGTGGGTGGCGGAACCATCCCGCAACCAAAATGTGGCGAGGTCACAAAACGGAGTTGGCTAGATACGGCGCGGCTATGTGCCGTGAGTGGCAGAGTCGTGGGTACAAGGACTCGTTGGAACCGTTCTTTCAGCACGTGGTTGACTACTGCGAGACGTTGGGACTGGAGCCGCACCCACCGGCATGGTTAGGTGATGAGTCTATCCATGCATCACACCGCAGCAACTTGATCCGGAAAGACCCCGTGTTCTACGCGCAATTCGGTTGGAGTGAGGGGCCAGACCTACCGTATATCTGGCCGGTTGAATAACGATTCATAAACAGATGTTTATAGGAGTGCAAAGATGGATTACATAAATAACGACGATGAACTGGAAAACGAGTCGGGCAGATACGAACCCGACGAGATCGACATCCTAGAAGAACTGTACACGCAAGAGCGCGTGGCTAATGACTATCTCATAGAAAGACTGAAGGAACTTGCCGTAACAAGTCCCGAGGAGGCACTAGCCGGTGTGCGGGAGATTCTCACGCAGGGTTTTGCCTACTTTGGAGAGCAGCGACCGTGGGACAGGCCCGCAATCAAGTCGCTGATTGGTGATTCGCAACAACTAGAACTGTTTTAGGAGAGTGCGATGAGCAGATACTACGAAGATATAAAGCGTCAGTACGAGAACACGAAACCCATACGTGGGCGCAGCGAAGATATCCGTCCGGCGGGCAAGCGGCGGCGCGATTGGGAGAGGGTGACTAACCCCGCAGCAGATACGTATGCGTTCCGGTTGTACAACACCGACTGTGTGATCCACGAGCCGAACCGCATAACTCTGACTCACGGAAACTGGGCGACAACCAGTACGGCGAAGTTTATTACGACGTATTCCCCGTTCGCGTGTATCAAGGCGCGGAATAATCTGTGGGTGAACACAAGTTCTACTGAGTTCGTTGGTTGGTATCCGATTTATAAACAGATGTTTATCGATATTGACTCCGATGGGCGACTCAAACCACAGATCAAACCCGTACCCGTACGGAGGGTGAATCGCAAGCGGGCGAACGAGTTACGCGGGCGACTACGTGAGTTCATCAAGTACGGCATGACGATGCTGAAGTTGTCGGACGGTTGGATCACACATCAGTTTCGTGTGGATGTTATGTCGGGGGCTAGATACAACGACTTCATGCACCGCACTAGACAATCAATGATTCCGGTTTCAATTGAGGACATGGTTAATTTTAATGCTGACGATGAGGCTGCACCTGCGTTCATGTTGATGATGTTGAACAACGTACGGTCTTATGATTCGCGCCGCAGCACAATGGATATATACAAGTTGGATTATCGGTACAAACCTGAGGCTTTCAAGCAAGCGGTGTACAAGTTTCACGATGCGAATCAACCCGAGGTGTACGAGATCGTTGAGCGCATGCCAAACGGTGAGATGTTCGACAACATTGTATATGCGTGATCAGAAAACATTGACTTATAACCTAGAATCACTTATAATATCCCTAACAGTTAGATAAACAACAACGGAGTGCATTATGTCTGTATTGAACTTTGGTAAGACTGTTTCCCTGCAAGAGTTCGCACATGCCGTGACCGAGTGCGGCCATCTGGTGACTCTGGTGGGCGAAGGTGAGATGGGTATTGGCAAGTCGGCCATGCTGAAAGAGATTGCCAAGCGATTGCCCACACATCTCCCTGCGTACATCGACTGCACGTTGCTAGACCTAGGTGACTTTGCGTTGCCGTATACCGTGGAAGAAAACGGGATGCGTGTGACTAGGTTTGCGCCTAACGCAAGGTTCCGATTCCACGAGGGTAAACCCGTAATCATCATGCTCGATGAGATCGGCAAGGCTATGGGCGCGGTGAAGAATGTCCTCATGACTCTCATGAACGAGGGTCGGATCGGGGATCATTACTTGCCCGAGGGTAGCCGTATCTTTGCGACTACTAACCTAGGCGTGGAGAATCTGGGTGACTTGTTGCAACCACACCAGAGGAATCGTGTCTGTGCGGTGCGTATCCGTAAGCCCGACGCCGATGAGTGGATCAATGAGTATGCGTTGTCCAACGACATCGCGCCCGAGATTATTGCGTGGGTCAAGCAGTTTCCGCATGCGTTGGCAGCGGGTGATGACATAGCACAGAAAGATAATCCGTACATCAATGTCATTGGGCGAGCGGGACAGGGCGCAGTTGTCACGCCACGTAGTCTGGAGAAGGCTAGTCATGTTGCCAAGAACAGAGCCGTGTTGGGTGATGCGCTGACTATTAGCATGCTAACAGGTGTCATTGGAGAGTCGGCAGCCCGAGACATGCAAGCGTTCTTCACAGTTGTCGATAAGTTACCTACGTGGGATGCGATCATGGCGAGTCCGAGTACGGCGAAGTTGCCCGACGACACCATCGCACGTTGTATCTGTGTGTTTAGTGCCATCACACGTGTCGAGAAGGACACTCTATCGAAGTGGATGACCTACGTGAATCGTATGGACAAGGAGTGGCAAGCCTTGTTCGCCAAGTCTGTGATGAAGTCCAACAAGCAATCGTTCTGTGTGATGAACGGTGATTTTAAGAATTGGGCACTCCAAAACGAATGGCTCTTCTAGGACTGGACTAATTACCACTAACCGTGTATTATCAACCTTTCAATTAGCGGAGGTGATTTATGCAAGGTAGAAAGGCGGATTGGTCTGGTGTGGTTCAAGGAAAACTAACTGTTTTACGTGATGTAGGTAAAGACAAACACGGGTCTCGCTTATGGGAATGTGTTTGTGCTTGCGGAAACCAAACACGTAAGACTGGTAACGAGTTGAAAGCAGGAGTTGCCTCATGCAGTAGGGCATGCGGTATTGCATCGTCCAACAAAAAACGCGCACGACACGGGATGTGGAAAACCAAAGTTTACAGAACGTGGTCAAGCATGAAGGCCAGATGTACCAACCCAAAAAGTACACATTGGCATAGGTACGGAGGCAGAGGTGTAACTCTGTGCAAAGATTGGGCAGATTCTTTTGAATCTTTCCATGCGTATGTGGGCGATCCACCTACGGGTAAACACACCATCGACCGCATTGATAATGACAAAGGGTATGAACCTGACAATGTTCGATGGGCAACCATGAAGGAGCAAGCAAGTAATAGGAGCAGCAACACGTGGGTTGAATATAAAGGTATGCGTATGACTTGGCGGCAATGGGCTGACCATCTGGGCATCCCGTACAACACGCTGATGACACGCGTCAGAGATAAAACTAATTTAGATGACATACTGATAAATGGGTACAAGCCGAGAGGCAGACCCAAAACCAAAATATAAACACCTGTTTATAGGAGTGCAACATGTCGAAACTCACGGCAGAACAACGTGTACAGAGAGCGCACGTGGCGTTGATGAATGATCCGAAGTATTGCCTGTTCTCTGGTGTATTCATGGTTGGTAAAACCGAGATTGTCGAGGACATACCAACGGCATGTACCGATGGACGTAACACCAAGTACGGTCGCAAGTTCGTGGACAAACTCACCGAGCAGGAGTTGCGTGGCTTGATCCTGCACGAGAACAAGCACAAGGCGTTCCGACACATAAGTATCTGGAAGAATCTGTGGGATGACAACCCACAACTAGCGAACATGGCCTGTGACTACGTGATCAATCTGATGATCTTTGATTCCGACAAGGAAGGTCGGTTCGTCAAGTTGCCCGAGGGTGGGTTATTGGATGAGCAGTTCCGTGGCATGGATGCGGGGACTGTATTCAAGTTGCTCAAGCAGCAGGGTGCAGGTGGTGGGAAGGGTGAATCCGGATTCGATGATCATGACTGGGAATCTGGGCAGGAGATGTCCAACGAGGAGAAGGAGACTCTTGCACGTGACATCGACCAAGCGTTGCGACAAGGCGCGATCCTCGCAGGAAAGATGAACGGTAACGTGCCGCGTGAAGTTACTGATGCGCTCACACCGAAAGTAGATTGGCGCGAAGTCTTGCGTGAGTTCGTGAAGTCTATCTGTGCAGACAAGGATGAAAGCACGTGGCGCCGACCAGCCCGTAGGTGGATCGGACAAGATATATACATGCCATCCAGTATCAGTACGGCGATCGGACGTATCGCTGTTGCGGTAGATACATCTGGGTCTATCGATGGTGTGCAGATCGGTCAGTTCTTGGGTGAGTTGCGATCTATCTGCGAGACGGTGCGACCCGAGGGTATTGACTTGTTCTATTGGGATACTGCCGTGTGTCAGCACGAGAAGTACGAGCGTGGAGATTTCGACAATCTACTGCGTAGCACCAAGCCGCGAGGCGGTGGTGGGACTGATCCGCGTTGTATCACCGAGTATATGCGGGCGAAGAAGATGAAGCCCGAGTGTGTGGTTGTGTTGACTGATGGATATGTTGGTTCGTGGGGCGAGCCGTGGCCGTGTCCCGTGTTGTGGGGTATCACGACCGATGGCATCACCTCACCTGTTGGTAAGTCTGTAACGATTAAATAGGAGTGCAATCATGATTCAAGATAGTGCTGTACTAGTTGATCTCAATATCTCTGTGTGGACTGGCCGTAAGTTAGACAAGCGTGTGTCCGAGCAGGTCGATGCGTCTAACAACACGAAGGCCCGAGCGGGTAACTACCACAAGAAGTTGCTTGCCGGTACTGAAGCGTTGGACACCTTGCATAGCGTGGCTAACAACGTGCGGTCATGGCACTACGAGAATACCCTGCCGTGGAATGACAATGGTTCGCGGCTACTGCCGATGGCTAACTTCTTTGAGTACAAGGCCATGCTTGGGCAGTTTCAGCAGCAGTTTGCCGATGCGGTGAATGAGTTTGCGGATCAGTACGACAATCTGGTATCGGCTGCGGCGTTCTCATTGGGTGATCTGTTCAACCCCGATGACTACCCGAGTGCTGAACAGGTACGTGGCAAGAACTCCATGCGTGTTGTGTTCAGTCCTGTGCCGAGTGCGGGTGACTTTCGCGTGGACATTCCTAACGAGTTTCGTGAGGAGTTGCAGAAAATATCCGACGAGCGTGTGAACGCTGCGATGAAGGATGCGTGGGACCGACTGCATGACTGTCTGAAACATATGTCGGATAAGTTGGCAGGTTCCGAGAAGCAAGTGTTCCGTGACTCTCTGGTAACTAACGCCACAGACCTGTGTTCCATGCTGACCAAGTTGAACGTGACCAACGACCCGAAATTGGAACAAGCAAGGCAGCAGTTGGAGAAGGCATTGGTCGGCGTCGATGCCAAGGAGTTACGCAAGCACGATGCGGTACGCGTCGATGTCAAGGCGCGTGTGGATGAGATCCTGTCGATGTTCTGATAACCAAAATGTAAACACCTGTTTATAAAAGGAGACTAGAGATGCTTACTGGACAAATAGAAGATACGAACCGGAATAGTACCCTCAACATGTTTATGCGTGAGTTGAAGCGCACCCACGTTACTAGACATCCGTTGCGGGTGAGTTCCGAAAACACGTGTCTTATACATATCTACGATGAGCGATGCCCCACCGAGCAAGTGGTGGAGTTGGCTACAGACGGCTACGGTAAGTTCATAATAACGAGTCCGTTTATCTGTAACGAGAAGTACCGGACGGGCAACCCCGATTACCACACTCGCAAGACTACGGACTTGGCGAAGGTGAGACGGTGGCTGAAGGAATACACCAAACCGTACGAAGTTACTGCCATCACAGATATTACCCTTGGTATACGGGCAGATATTTTCCAGCGTTGGAAGGTTGAATTCTACGACACAGTGCGTAATACGACCCGTCAAATAGATCAAGAGGCCATCATTCAAGATGTTCTCAACTACGCACGTACTGGCGTACCGTATCAGAGTCCCAAGTTCGCACCGTTTCTTAACGGAGACTTCATAAAACAAGTTGAGGAGAACGAGAAGCGGTTCAAGACTAAAGAGCCTCACATGCACGTGTTGTTAGAACGTGACGGTATCGCTCACTTGCATCTCAAAGAACGTAAGTACACAGATCCTGTACATAACTTTACAGGTCATATCGACACGCTCGACAATCACTACAGAGCAAAAGTTGCGATGCTCAAGATGGTAGACCCCAAGACGTTCGTTCCCGAGGTGGGTATGCGTCTTGATTCTCATAACTTTTGGGTTTACTAACTATTGACTCACGGGTAACCGTGGGCTAGAGTGCAACGATGATAAGTAGTAGATGGCTATTGAGTGTAAGTCTTAAAACCAACGGCGACTTGTATCCACGATTCACTTTGATCGATCAGCGCAAGCAGAAATCAACTCCGTTTCATTCTTATAAACACTGTTTACAACAATCTGTTTCAGAGAAGTTAGCGTTAGTCCGTATCAAGCGTGGTGATTACGACAGAACTAGCGTGATCGGTACGTGGATCGGAGATCGTCATCTAGTAGTTGCGTTGGATAAAGACGAATACGAATTCTTACTAGGACTCACACATGGCAGCGACACCAGAGAGCAAGGTAAAAGAACGCGTAAAAAAGATACTGGCTAAATACCAGAAATCCTACTGGACGATGCCGGTCACAGGTGGCTACGGGGCGTCCGGAGCGCCAGACATCATGGCGTGTGTTGATGGTAAGTTATTAGGCATTGAGTGCAAGGCGAATGGCAACAAACCCACGGCGTTGCAGTTGAAACACTTACAAAAGATTGCCGAGGCGGGTGGGTATTCGTTCGTGGTAGATGACCAGTCGATAGGAGTATTCATACTGGCGTTGGAGAACGTGGTAAGTGGCCGCGTATCGCCTCAAGTACTGGATTTAACGCGTGAAGAAGGAACGTACTAAAACACGTTATGGAGTAGCCCGACGTATTGTGCGGTTGGCGCGTTCAAAGTTTGCCATCACTGCACGTGACTTGGTTGCGACCTACAGGTTTTCGTACAGACACTCGCTGCGGTATATCAAATGGATGCAAGAAGAAGGTTTGATCTACTTGCGCTACCGCAAAGACAGGTGTAATTATTATTCGGCGGTGAGGAGAAATCATGAAGTTAGAAAAGTTAAGTGACGCTCTTGCAGTAGCCAATGAATTCGGGTTAGATGGCGTAGACATCGCAATCCTTGCGGCTATTGCAGATAAGCGGCGTAGCGAGGGGGCAGCAACTATCATGCAATTCTCTTCCGGCTTGCCAGTTGCGTCGTTCGCAACCATCCATGCGCGTGTCAAACGCATGGTGAAAAGTGGTGTGCTGCACAAGCGCGTAAATAAAGATAACGAAAGATTTAAGGTGTTGGAGGACGGGCCAACCCTAGCGAAGTTTGTTAGTAAGTTGAGTGACGTTTAATAACCAAAGGAGACTAGAGATGAAAAAGGAAACAAAGACACAGAAGATCATCAAGGGGCTGTCCATGTACCCCGAGTTGATGCCGAAAGAACTTGCCAAGAAACTGAAGGTGAAACCTAACCTCGTACATCAAGTTATGTGGCAGCGCAGGAAAGACAAGGCGGCTAAGAAAGCCGCGAAGAAGCCGTCGAAAATTATAACGGCGACACGTATTACCAAGGCCGAATTGGATGCGCTGCTTCCGAAGCCAGATCTCGTCAACAAGCCGCCGCACTACACAGCGGGTGGCGTGGACTTTCTGGACTACGCAGAGGCCAAGGGTCTGACCGAGAACGCATATCTATTCAACGTGGTGAAGTACGTGAGCCGCGCCGGTAAGAAGGTCGATGCTGATCCTGTGCAGGATTTGCAGAAGGCTGAGTTCTATTTGAAGCGTGAGATCGAGCGGAGGAAGAGCGCATGAAAGCCAAGAAAAAAGCGAAGGCAAAAGCCAAGCGCAAAGTGTCCCGTCACGACGACATGATCCGCAAGATCAGACAGCAAACAAAGAAAGTAGTTAAAGCGACAGACGTATCAGATCGCATCCGTACGGGCGCGTTGGTTGCATCGCTCACGGTGGTGGATTTTGGATGGTACGAATTTTCTGAGGCGTATTTTGAAGCGTTGTCAGAGAGTGAGACCGCCGCTGCGCTTCTCTTGAGTGAGAAAATCCTCGACACGATGAACATTAAAAAGAGGGATGACGCATGACCCCCGTACAGATTGGTCGTAAAAGATTTAGCGAAATCTTCTGGAACATCGTGGATGAGCGGGTAGACGAATACCCGTATGAGACCATTGAGAAGATTGTCAAGCAGCAGCAGCGTCTGCGGGAGGAGGCCGAATACAACACCGGTTCTGTGCCATACGACGATGCAGTAGATCTGTATAAATTGGTGAAGTTCTTTCAGCCGGTGGTCATTGCCGAGGTAGGTACGTTTATTGGCGTGTCTACTGTGACTATGAACTTGGCTATGGAGCGTTTGGTAGATATTTATACATGCGACATGTCTAACAATATCAATCTGGACATACCGAACATCTTCCAATACCCCAAAACATCTTCGATGGATATGTTTCAAGACTTAATTGACAAGAGTGTGAAGGCAGACCTTGTGTATCTTGATGGACGGTTGAACTCGCTCGACATGGAACCTCTGTCCAAGATCATGCACGAGAAAACTGTTGTGGTGTTCGATGACTTCGAGGGGACGGAGAAGGGCGTGACTAACGCGCTCTTTATGGAGCGGGCTGACCGCGTTCTCGTCTACCCCCGCGACGGCAAGAAAACTGCTGTGTCACTCCCGTTCACGATGCTGCAATTTGTGCCGCAGGAGAGTGTATGAACTGGCTAAAAAAGTTTTTGCATTGGTTTGAAGAAGGCCGAGAAAGAGAATGGCGGCGAGTACCGCCTCCGGTATGGGCGGCGAAACGAGGTGGGAGAGAATACTGGTGAGCGACGAAAAACCCAAAACAACGCTGCTAGACATGGCGAAACATGTTTACAAAGTTGGCTTTGAAGCAGCGGAGCAGGGCAAGTATGACGATGCCATCGGGTACTTGGAGAACTTGAACCAAGCCTTGCCCGTGTTCACTGCGTCGATGCTCCAAGCAGGACGTTGCCATTGGGAGATGCACCGTTGGGAGGCAGCGCGAAAGTTCTTTGACCTAGCCGTACGCCTTGAACCCGAGAACGACGATGCGGGTTGGACGGTCGGGCTGCTTGCCTTGCAGATGGGTGACTTCCACAACGGGTGGAAAGGTTACGAGCGACGGTGGGGTAGCAAGTCTTTCAAGTCCCCCAAACTCAAAACCAAGCACCCGCAATGGGAAAGATATTCTTCCATGAAACACCCGATTGTCTGGTGCGAGCAGGGTATGGGCGACCAGATTCTCTACGCATCACTCATCGAAGCCGTGGCACGTGAGTGTGAACATGTAACCGTGATGATTGACTTGCGTCTGGCGAACTTGTTGCATCGCGGCTGCAAGGCCAAGAACGTTACGTTCCTATCGCACAATGCGCGGATCAAGATGTCAGAGCATGACTCGCACATTCCTATCGCAAGTCTAGGTAAATACTTTATTCGCAGTGTCCGTGACATCGAACCAAATCGTAGCGAGGGTTACGTCAAGGCAGACCCGAATCGTGTGGAGTATTGGCATAAGGAACTAAAACTGGATGGACAACGTGTGATTGGCTTGTCATGGGCAAGTACCGCTCCGGGCATTGGCAAACACAAGTCGGTAGGACTGGAGGCACTGCGTCCTCTGTTCGACATTCCGAACACCAAGTTCATTAATCTTCAGTACGGTGAGCCGCAGAAAGAGGGTGAGAACTTCCATCCTAACTTGATAACAACACACGTTGATACATTCATGGATTTAGAGTCCGTCGCAGCGTTGATGGAGTTGTGTGATGTGATCGTCTCACCATCTGGGGCCAACGTGCATCTGGCAGGAGCGATGGGTAAGCCTGTGATGCTGCTTGATGCTAACAAACTCTGGTATTGGAACAACCGCAAGGGGTATCGCAGTCTGTGGTATCCCGAAGTCAGAATCTTTCAGCGCGAGAACATGAACGCGCCGTGGGATATGCAGGTGCAGCAGGTTAAGGAAGAGCTAGAGATTGGGTGGGGACTACGCGAGCGGAAGCGTAGTCATTTTGCTTTCTTTCACATCGGACAGGACACTACTGGGCCTCAAAAGATGGTGAAGTCAATCCTGCGCCACAATCCCGACGCATTTATCACCATGTACACAGACAAAGATACGCCAGATGTGATGGGGATCAGTGCGCGTATAGAAGGTGACTACAACCGTAATGAGATGAATTATTCACGTATCAAGGCGTATTCTAAAAATTGGTTTGGTCCCCCGCCTATCTTGTATCTCGACACCGACATGATCGTGCAAGGCAAGATTTATGTGGAGGATATTTTACAAGGCGGTAATGTGGCTTTCTGCCGTAGAAGCTTTCAACGGGATATGTTCTTCAACATCGAGCAGAACGGAGTGAAGTACCCCGAGTACGAAGGCAAGACGATTGATCAAGTCTACCCTTACGTAGCGTGTGCCGTGGCTGCAAGAAGTAACCATATATGGAAAGAACTACTGGCGATCTTTGATGAGATAGACCCGAAGTTTAGGCATTGGTACGGCGATCAAGAGGTGATGCGTATCTACGCCGAGCGGCATCCCGAATACATACAGGACATGCCCGAGTCGGTCTATGGGTGCTTACCGGAAGAAGACTGCAAGGATGCGAAGATCGTCCACTACAAAGGTCCGAACCGAAAGAAACAGTTTGAGGCAGTATGAAAATTTTTATTGGTTACGACAGTCGAGAAGATATTGCATACAAGGTTTGCAAGCGGTCGCTTGAGAAACACACATCTATTCCACTTGAGATTCAGCCGATCAAGCAGCAGGAAATGCGCGAACGGAATTTGTACTGGCGGGAGCATGACCCGCTCTCGTCTACGGAGTTCTCTTTCACGCGCTTCCTCACACCGTATCTTGCAGGATACAAGGGGTGGGCTGTGTTCATGGACTGTGACTTCCTCTGGCGGGGTGACGTAGCAGGGCTAATGGATTATGCGAATCCGTACTACGGCGCGGTCGTGGTGCAGCATGACTACAAGCCCAAAGAAGCCACCAAGATGGATGGGCGCGTACAACATCAGTACCCGCGCAAGAACTGGAGCAGCATGATCCTGTGGAACTGCGAACACTTGCACATCAAGGCGCTGACTCCCGAGGTAGTGAACCGTGAGAGCGGTATGTATCTACATCAGATACGGTTCCTGTGGGACGCCTGTATCGGAAACCTACCCATCGCCTATAACTATTTAGAAGGGTGGCACACGAAGGATGACTGCCCGAACCCAGTCGCAGTTCACTTCACCCGTGGCGGTCCTTGGTTCAAGGATTATCTCGACGTTGAATACGGCGACGAGTGGATGCGCGTAGCCAAGGAGATTTCATATGAATAACGAAGATGAAGCCTATCTGGAAGTAGCCGAAGAGAATGTTAAAAAAATTGCTGCGCCCGAGACAGCGTGGGCAAAGATCGACGAAAAGGGGGAACTGGAATTACTGCGTTGGGACATCGTGGAGATGTACGCACTGGAATACGACACCTTGAAAAGATCTGGTAGGGACACGGCACAGACGCATGTGATCTGTAAGTTGCTTGTCTTGGTGCGGGATCAAGTAAGGAAAGACCTCACTAGCAAATGGAACGCTAAAGACGGATGTGACCATTAAAAATATGAACAGTCAAAGTGAATATAAGCAGCGCGAGAGCGAGTATTTAGTTGATCGACTAAATGGCAAACTCATAGATCTGCAACAGGAAATAAAACGTCTACGTTATAAAGAGACCGATATCATCGTGGCAGAAATAGTTTTAGCCATGGTTTGTTTTATAGTCGGATTTGTTATTGGCGTGGTGTACACATGACTACCATAGACAACGAATCCCCACCGGGGTCGTGGAAAGAGGAACTAAAACGGATGCCGTGGAAGTTCTCGCAGAATCAGCAGGTCGAGTTCGCCCTAGCCGAGATTCGGGCACGGGGGCTACATCAAGAGGCTGCGATCTTGGCGCATGAGATACAGGTACTGAAAAACGAAGTCGAAGACCTCCGGCAAGCGAAGAAATGATTCATGGTTGAAACAATTATAACGGGGGAGCGGCTACCTATAATTGGTGGCCATGAAGATCACTTACGCCCAAGTCGATGCTTCAGACCGCGCTACCAAGCGGCGGCTTGCCGTGCTTCAAAGATCCTGCCTACCCGACGACAAACTGTACTTCCCGGCGGACGGCGTGTGGTGGATGGCGTACATTCGGAACGCCCCTGTGGGCTTCTCGTGTGTCACTCCGTCAAAGCAACTAGCGACTGCGGTGTACTTGAGCAGGTGCGGGGTCCTTCCTGCGTATCGGGGTCGCGGGATACAGCGCCAGATGATTCGTCTGCGTGTGGCTTGGGCAAGGCGGCATGGGTACAACTGGGCCGTATCAGACACAACGGACAACATACCGAGTGCGAACAATTTAATTTCTTGTGGCTTCAGGCTTTATGTTCCCGAGGTGCAGTATTCGTACGCACGAGCATTGTACTGGAAGAAGGAGTTGTAATTGCCATACAAAGACGCTGCAATAAGAAAACTAAAACACAAACAGTATTCGCGGGATTGGTATCTAAAGAACCGCGAGACCCACATAGGCAAAACCCGTATTCGCAAAGTCCGCGAACGCCAGAAGTGGATCGAGTACAAAGCGACACAAAAATGTTCTCACTGCGGGATACAACACCCTGCGGTGATCGACTTCCATCACGTTATCAAAGAAGACAAGAAGTCGGTGAACGAACTTGTCAAACGGGGTAGTTACGTAGCAGCGATACGTGAGGCAGAGAGCAAGTGCATACCCATATGTTCTAACTGCCACCGAGTACTTCACTGGAACGAAACTAGAATTGCCATGAAGAGACGGAGAAAGAAGTGGAAATCGAAGACGATATATTAGACTTGATTCGTGCGCTGCCAAGTGAGATAAATGACACTTCCACCACTACAGAGATGAAGTTTCTAACTGTGGGTGGGGTGTTGTGGCAGTGCCATGACGAAATAAAAAGACTACGTGAAGAAATAAAGGAGTTGAAGAGTGCCCGTCGTAAAAAGAGAACGCGCCTGTACAACATGTAAACAGGTGTTTATAAATCCAGAATCTCTGCGAACTCACAAGTACCGAGATGGTTCATGTCGAAGCCTTGAAGCGTTACAGGCTGCTGGGTTTACCAAGACCGCACGTGGTTGGAAGTGCAGTAGATTAATACGTTACGTATGAACATTCTGACAATTGATTTTGAAACCTATTACGACAAGGAGTTCTCCTTGTCCAAGATGACCACGGAAGAATACATCCGTGATGATCGCTTTGAAGTAATTGGTGTGGCTGCGGCGCTGAACGGTCAGGAACCAGAGTGGTTTAGCGGCACACATAAAGAAGTTAAAGAATGGTTGGCGCAGTTCGACTGGCCGAACCTATTTGTGCTTGCCCATAACATGCAATTCGATGGGGCGATCCTGTCATGGCTGTTCGGTATCAAGCCGAAGGGGTGGTTGGATACGTTATGTATGGCCCGTGCAAAGCACGGTGTAGATGCGGGCGGTAGCCTCAAGGCTCTCGCAGAAAGATATAACTTGGGAGCAAAAGGTGATGAAGTCGTTAACGCGCTTGGTAAACACCGCGTGGATTTTTCTGCTGAAGATTTGCGTAGGTATGCTGATTACTGTGTTAATGATGTTCGCCTTACCTATGCTCTTTTTGATCGGCTGGGGTCTGGGTTTCCTGCGCGAGAACTCCGAGTTATAGACCTCACGCTACGGATGTTCATTGAGCCGACACTTGAACTAAACCTGCCGCTGCTTGAATCGCACTTGGAAACGGTCAAGGAAAAGAAAGCCGCACTGCTTGCTGCCGCCGCTGCTGACCGCGAGTCATTGATGAGTAACGACAAGTTCGCAGAGCTATTAATAAACCTAGGTGTCGAACCGCCTAAAAAGATAAGTGCGCGTACTGGCAAGGAGACTTGGGCGTTTGCCAAGACGGATGAGGCGTTCAAGGAGCTTCTCTCCCACCCCGACCCCAGAATCCAGACGCTAGTGGGCGCTCGACTGGGTACAAAAACCACTCTTGAAGAGACACGTACACAAAGGTTTATAGATATTGCGTTGCGCGGCAGTCTGCCTGTACCCATCAAATACTACGCAGCACACACCGGACGGTGGGGTGGCGACGACAAGATCAACCTTCAGAACCTCCCGTCCCGTGGGCAGAACGCCGGTAAGTTGAAGAAGGCTATCCAAGCCCCGAAGGGTCACGTGATCATCGACTGCGACTCATCCCAGATCGAAGCCCGTACGGTGGCGTGGCTTGCAGGGCAGCAAGACCTGTTGGACGCGTTTGAGAAGGGTGAGGATGTCTACAAGATCATGGCCTCCGCTATCTATAACAAGCCGGTGGAAGAGGTCACGAAGGACGAGCGGTTTGTGGGTAAGACCACGATTCTCGGAGCCGGTTACGGCATGGGTGCTGCCAAGTTCCAGTTGCAGTTAAAGACGTTCGGCGTGGACGTTGATCTGGATGAGTGCAAGCGCATCATCGATGTCTATAGAAATACGTACCCGTCCATCCCCGCACTTTGGCGACAAGGGCAACGGTGTATTGAATCGGTCCTCACGGTCAAGGCTTGTGACTTTGGTGTGGTTGATGCGGTCCAGTTCGACCCCCGCGAGTATGGGTTTCTGCTGCCTAGCGGACTCTGGCAGCGGTACGAGGGGCTGAAAAAAGTAACTGATTCGGAAGGCAAGGACCAGTACGAGTACCACACGCGCAAAGGCGCGACCAAGATCTATGGTGGAAAGGTAGTTGAAAACATCTGCCAAGCCGTAGCAAGATGTGTGATCGCTGAACAGATGATACGGATTTCAAAGAAGTACCGGGTGGTTTTGACCGTACATGACGCGATTGCTTGTATCGCACCGGAAGAAGATGCCGATGCTGCACAGGAATATGTCGAGAACTGTATGCGATGGCGACCGGAATGGGCTGCGACACTACCGCTCAACTGTGAGTCGGGGGTCGGTAAAAGTTACGGGGATTGCTAATGAGTGTTACGTATAACTGGTCGTACTCATCATTGGATATGTTCCTCCAATGTCCACACAAGTATTACCGACTCAAGGTCAAGAAAGATATTAAAGAGCCGTTGAGTGACCATCTGGTATATGGACTGGATGTACACAAAGCGGCAGAGGACTATATCAAGGAAGGCAAACCCATACCGGAGAAGTTTGCGTTTATAAAACCCTTACTGGACAAACTGAACGCCTACGAAGGAGAGAAACTGTGTGAACACAGAATGGGACTGACCCGCAATCTAGAACCGTGCAGGTTCTTCGACAAGAAAGTTTGGTGGCGCGGCGTAGCAGATCTGATCATCCTAAACGGTGACTCTGCAAAAATTGTGGACTACAAGACCGGCGGCTCGTCCAAGTATGCTGATACGAAGCAGTTGGAGATTCTGTCGCTGGCAGTGTTCAAGCACTTTCCGCAAGTCAAGCGCGTGAAGGGTGGGTTGCTGTTCGTAGTGGCCAACGACTTTGTGAAGAACGACTACGACGCCGAAAAGAGCGATGTATATTGGCAGCGGTGGATGACCAACACCGCCCAACTTGAGAAGGCATTCGAGGTCAATGTGTGGAATCCTAGGCCCAACTTCACGTGCAGGAAGTGGTGTCCGGTTAGAGACTGTACGCATAACGGGAAGTAAGTATGAGTGATATCAAGATACAGTTGAGCAAGTCAGACCCAGAACAGGTATGGATGCACGACTATGAATACATATACCCAGAAAGTAACAACGGCGGTAACGGCGATTATCTGATACTTAAAATCATCAATAACTGCGGTAATCCAGTATCCGTTTTAGGGTTTGATGGTACGAGTTCTGACCCATTATTCCATGAAGACGGAGTTCAGGAATTACATATTAAGATAGATGGTGCGATGGAAATATCGGCATTGAAAGAAATGCTTGAGTTAATTGAAAAAGCCCACGAAGTTCAAAACGCACTTAGGAGGAAACATGGCACGTGACTACAAGCGTGAATACGCAAACTACCAAGGCAAGCCCGAACAACTGAAGAACCGCGCCAAGCGTAACGCTGCTCGTGCCGAGATGATGAAGGCCGGGCGTGTGAAGAAAGGCGATGGTAAAGATGTGGACCACAAGCGCCCGCTCAGCAAGGGCGGATCAACCGGCAAGAGCAACCTGCGGGTAACTAGCGTCCACAGTAACCGCGCATACAAGCGCCAGAAGGATAGGAAACCTGCCTAACATGCAGATAATCGATAACAAGGCTTTACTGATCAGAGTGCGGGAGCCGGAGCGGATTACGGCTGTGATACGTACCGCCAAGCAGTTGAACTCGACCGATGTGCTAGTCAAGTGGGGCGTGGAAGAAGCGCAGATTTTAAACAACCTGCGACTGAAAG
>Ga0129333_10002355_pt1 | contig 17548 bp, 9 predicted proteins | sample CPB6_08_DNA_FD_94474 | JGI IMG/M metagenome (GOLD analysis project Ga0129333, IMG submission 94474) | Freshwater to marine salinity gradient microbial communities from Chesapeake Bay, USA - CPBay_Sum_0.6_0.8_DNA | ecosystem: Environmental > Aquatic > Marine > Coastal | place: USA: Chesapeake Bay...
CCGAGGTCGTCGCAGAAGATGACGACGAAGTTCGGAACCTTGGGGCCGGCGGGCGGCGCAGGCTTCGCGGCCCGGGCGGCCGGGCCGAGCCCGAGGACGACGATGGCCACGAACAGTCCCGTTCCGGCCCGCCTACTTCGCACCTTGAAACGCGTCATCGTCCCCCTCCTGCCCCGTCGCCCGGCGTGGTCAGCGGATCTCCGGCCGCCCGCGCAGCCTCGGCGAGGCTGCTCTGAAGTTGCTCCAGCCGCCGGGCCTGCCCGGTGTCGGCCGACAGATCATGGCTCTCGTCGGGGTCGGCCCCGAGATCGAAGAGCTGCCGACGTGCCACACGCGGATATTCGATCAGCTTCCAGCCCGGCGTGACGACCGCCCGTTGCACGTCGCGGTAGGCGAGCAGCAGCTCGTCACGCACGGCGTCGGCTCGGCCGTCGAGCACCGGCACGAGGCTGCGGCCCTCGCTCCCCTGCGGCGAATTCACGCCGGCCAACTCGCCGATCGTGGTCATCAGGTCGAACAGGTAGCACAGCGCGTCGACCCGACGACCGGCCGGCACACCGGGCCCGGCCATGACCGCCGGCACCCGCATCGAGTGCTCGTAGAGATTCTGCTTGCCGAGCAGCCCGTGGCTGCCCAGCGCCAGGCCGTGGTCGCTCGTGAACACCACGATCGTGTCGGCCAGCCGCCCCTTGGCCTCGAGGGCCGCGAGCACGCGGCCCACTTGGGCGTCGAGGGCCTCGATGCAGGCGTAGTAGTCGGCCAGTTCCCCAGACACCTCAGCGGCCGTCCGCGGCCAGCCCAGCAGCTTCTCGTCGCGAACCTTGAGGTCGCCATTGTCGAAGGGATGCCGGGGGAGAAAGTTCTGCGGCGGCGGCGGCGCGGCCCCGTCGTAGCGGCGCCGAAAGGCGGCTGGCGCCTGCCGCGGATCGTGCGGCGCCGTGAACGCCACCCAGGCGAAGAACGGCTCGTCCGTCAGCCCGCCGATGAAATCCAGGGCCGCGTTGCCGAACAGTTCCGAGGCGTGCAGAGCGCCGGCCCGGGGCCGGGCCAGCGGGGCGTGCGCCGTGAACGACGACACCGGCACCCGCCACTGGTCGCTCATGCCGCCCAGGAACACGTCACTGCCGGCCGCGAAGCAGCGACTCGCCGCCGCGGCGCCGTTGTGCCACTTGCCGGTGAGGAACGTCCGGGAGCCCGCCCGGGCGAAGGCCTCGGGCCAGGTGTCGCAGCCGCCGAGCCGCTCCTGGACGCGAAACAGCGACCTGCCCGACAAGAGCATCGCCCGGCTGGGGATGCAGACGGCCCCCTGCCCGCTCCCCATGCAATAGCAGCGGTCGAAGGCCGTGCCCCTGGCCACGAGCCCATCGAGGGCGGGCGTGCGCACAAGCGGATTGCCCAGCGCGGCGATCGTGTCGGCCCGTTGGTCGTCGGCGAGGAGCACGAGCACGCTCGGCCGCCGCTCGGCCGCCAGGCCCACGGCAGGCGCCGCGGCCCCACCGACGAGGAGGGCGACGAGCAGACAGCGGATGTTCATCGGCCACGCCTCCCCGGCGATCGTCAGTCTTCCGCCCGCAGCAGTGCCAGCAGGTAGTCCTGCACGGTGGCGTGCACGACGTCCACCGCACCGGGATGAACGAGCTCGCAGGCGACCCCGACGTCGCGCAGCCGTTGCCGGAGCGCGACGCCATAGTTCGCCGAATGAGTGGGGTCCTGCTGGCGCTTGCCCGGATCCGGCGCCGCCTTGTAGAGCAGGTACACGGGCGGATCGTCGGCCGACACGAGCGCATACGGCGAATACTCCTCGATCCAGGGGAGCAGACCCGGGCGGGCGGCCAGGAATTCGGCGAACTGCGCTCCGGGCCCGTTCGCCATGCCGAACGCGTGAGCGCCGTATTCGCTGTTGGGAATCCACTCCTTCAGCTGGGCCGGATCGAGGCTCGTCTGGGCGCCGACCACCGCCGCCGCGAGGAGCCGGGTCGACTCCCTGGCCACGGGATCGGAGCTGGCCGGATCAGCCAGGTCGTCATGAAACGCCAGCCACAGGCTCGTGCATGCGCCGGCCGAGCCGCCGCTGGCCACGATCCGTCGCGGATCGACGTGCCAGTCCGCCGCCTTGCTGCGCACGGTCTGCAGGCCGCGGGCCGCGTCGTAGAGCGGGGCCCGGACCGGCGGCTCGATCCCCTGCCGCGTGGCTTCGGCGATGAACCGGTATTCGACCGAGGCCACGGAAATACCCGCCTCGAGCAGCGTCGGCAGCATCTCGTCGACGCCCCGCAGGCGGTGGCCGCCCTGCCAGCCGCCGCCGTGGATGTAATAGACGAGCGGCGCCGGCTTCTCGGCGGTCGCCGCGGGCGCCTTCCAGAAGTGCAGCACCTGCTTGGGATGCGGGCCGTAGGCGAGGTCGGCCACGGTGGGCGGCGGTGGATCCCGCTTCCGCCCACCCGCGCGGGCGGCCTCATCCGGCCGCCGTGCTGGCGCGGTTCGCTCCTGCTGCGCGCGATAGGCCACCTTGAACGGATTCTCCGCCGGGCCTACCACCTCTTCGTTCACCAGGTCGCCCTGGATGTCGTTCCACCATTCGTCGTACGCGGCGGCGAGCCGGGCCACGACGTCGGGATGGTCCGCGGCCACGTTCGTCGTCTCCGCCGGATCGGCGGCCACGTCGTAGAGTTCCCAGGCGTCGCGGCTGCGCTGCGTGTTCACGAGCTGCCAGCGGCCTTCCCGGATCCGGCAGTTGGCATAGCCGCTTTCCGCGGCGCGACCGCGATCCCAGCGGCCCAGATGGGTGACCAGCGGACGATCGGGCCAGGCCGCCGCGGCGTCACGCAGCAGCGGCACGAGGCTGCGGCCCTCGAGCCGGGCCGTCAGCGCCTCGGGCAGGACGACGCCGGCGAATTCGCAGAGCGTGGGCAGGACGTCGACGTGCGCCGTGAAGGCCGGCACGTCGACGCCCGCGGGCAGCATGCCGGGCCAGTGCCAGAACGACGGCACGCGGGTGCCGCCGCGGTGCACCGAACCCTTGCTGCCACGCATGCCGTCGTTCCAGACCGGCGCCCCGGTGGCCGTGCCGTTGTCGGTCGTGAACACGACGAGCGTCTCCTCGGCGATGCCCCAGTCCCGCAGCCTGTCGAGGAGCCGGCCCATGTTGGCGTCGATGTTCTCGATCATGGCATGGAAGCGGGCGATCTCCGGCCGCTGGGCGGGGCTGCCGACGCCCGCGGCCTCCAGTCGCTCAAGCGCCGTGGCCTCGCTGCCGGGCGGGCAGACGAGCGGGCCGTGCGGCGCGTTCGGAGTCAGGTAACAGAAGAAGGGCCGTCCCGCGCGGCGGCAGCCGTCGATCCAGTCGAGGGCCGCGTCGAAAAACACGTCGGTGCAGTAGCCCGAGGTGACGACGAACGTGCCATCGCTGCGGATCACCGGATCGATGTAGCGGTTGCCGGCCACGTCGCCACAACTGCCCGGATAGGTCTGGCCGATGCCGCCTCCGCCGTGGATGAACACCCGCTCGAACCCGCGGCGCTGCGGCTGGTAGGCGTCCTCGTCGCCGAGGTGCCACTTGCCGAAGATGCCGCAGGCATAGCCGGCCCCGCCGAGGAGCTGCGGCAGCGTCGTGGCCGAGAGGGCGAGCCGCTCCCGCTCCAGGATCGTGTGGGTGACGCCGGAGCGGAACTCGTGCCGGCCCGTGAGCAGCGCGGCACGGGTCGGCGCGCAGGTGGGGCTGGCGTGGAACTCCACGAGCCGGACGCTGGCCCGATGCAGGCGGTCCAGGTGCGGCGTGACGACGAGCCGGTTGCCATGGGCGGCGATGTCACCGTAGCCCTGGTCGTCGGTCATCACGTAAATGATGTTGGGCGGCCGGACGGCACCGCTCGTCGCAGGCGCAGGCGCGGGCGCCGCCGGAAGGGGAACGGCCTTGCCGGAGGCGAACGCCCGACATTCGTCCGCGACCCGTTGCCAGGCCGCCTCGAGCTCGGCCACACGGTCCGGATTCGCCGCGGCCAGGTCGTGCGTCTCGCAGCGATCCCGGGCCAGGTCGTAGAGCTCCCAGGGCGTGCCCTTGGCCGCCACGAGCTTCCAGTCGCCGACGCGGACGGCGCGGTGTCCCTCGTGGCACCACCACAGCGCCTCGTGGGCGGGCGGGGCCGTGGCAGCGGCGAGCGCCGCAGCGAAACTGCGCCCCTGCATCGGCGGCACGGGCCGACCGTCGAATGCGACGGGGGCCGCGAGGCCCGCGAGTTCGAGCACCGTCGGCGTCACGTCGACGAGGTGCACCGGCTGCCGCCGCAGTTCACCGCGGCCGGCGATCCCGCGCGGCCAGTGCACGATCCAGGGCGTGGCGATGCCCCCTTCATGGGTCCAGGTCTTGTGGCGGCGGAAGGGCGTGTTGGCTGCGCTCGACCAGCCCGGGCCCAGACAGAGGAACGTCTTGCGGGATCCCGGCGCCGCGGAGCGGTCATGCCCCTCGCCGCGGACCATGATCTCGGCCGAGGCGCCGTTGTCACTGGCAAACAGCAGCAGCGTGTCGTCGAACGCGTTCATGACCCGCAGCTGTTCGACGACGCGGCCCACTTCCCGATCCATGGCCTCGACCATGGCCGCGTGGATCGCCATCTTCACGGCCTGGAACTCGCGCTGCTCGGCCGTCAGGTCCGCCCAGGGCAGCGGCCGGTTCACCTCGCCCGGGCCGAGGCGGCGCAGGGCGTCGGGAAACGGATAGGGAGGCCCCACGTCGCGCTCCGGCGCCGCCGCCGGCGTGGTCACGATGCCGGCAGCGGCCAGCCGGTCGGCCCGCGCGGCGCGGACCGCATCCCAGCCGGCCCTGTAGCGCGCGAGGTATTTGGCCACGAGTTCCTGCGGCGCCTGGAGCGGGAAGTGCGGCGCCGTGAAGGGCAGGTAGAGAAAGAAGGGCTGCGCCGCATGGTCACGGGCATGCTCGGCCAGGCAGCCCACGGCGTGGTCGCCGATCGCCGCCGTGGCGTAGAAACCGTCGGCCGCCGCAGGCCCTCCGGCGCCGACCACGCCCGACGGATCGAAATAGTTGCTCTCGCCGGCAGCGCTGACGACCTGCGACGTGGCGAACCCCTGGCGGACGGGATCCCCGTCGACGTGCCACTTCCCGCAGTGGTAGGAGCGATAGCCGGCCGGGGCGAGTAGCTGCGGCAGGAGCCGGGCCCAGGGCGGCCTCCGGCCCTGACTGCCCCCCTCGCCTCCCGGCAGCGCATCGCGGCGGATCGCCTGCGGGTAGTAGCCCGTGAGCAGGGCGGCGCGGCTGGGCCAGCAACGGGCCGTGTCGTATCCCTGCGTGAAGCGCAGGCCGCCGGCGGCCAGAGCGTCGAGGTGCGGCGTGTCGATCTCGCCGCCGTAACAGCCCAGGTCCGAGAAGCCGAGGTCATCGGCCAGGATGACGACCACGTGCGGCGGCCGATCGGCCCGGGCGACCGCCGCGATCAGCACCGCGGTCATGATCGTGACCACGGCCCGCAGGCGCGAGGACGGCGGTGACGGACGGGACATGGATGGGTGTTCGCCGTTGCCTAGGGGGCTTCGATCGCCGCCACGACCTTGGCGTAGGCCTCGGCCCGCTTCGGGCCGGGCATGCCGCGGATTTCCAGCAGCATCGGCCGCAATCCGCTGGCCCAGGCCGGATCCTTGGCGATCCTGGCGTCGGCCTTGGCCCGCAGGTCGTCGCCGTTGGCACCCGTGGCCGCCGCCGCTACCGCCAGCACGCTGCGCAGGTATTCGGCCGCCTGCACGTCCGGATTGGGGGCCGCCGGAGCGTCGAAGCGGCCCAGGGCCCAGGCCATGCCCTCCGTCATGTGCTTCTGGAAGCGCGGCTCCTTCCAGGTGGCGTCGTTGTGGCCGAAGTTCGTGTAGAAGACGCGGCCCTTGCCGTACTCGCGCACCCACGACACCGGCACGTGCCAGGGCTCCTTGGGGTTGCTCGCCGCCATGTCGATACTGACGAGGACCCGCAGGTTCTCCGGCTTGTAGCGCAGGTCGTACTGATAGATCTCGTCCTTCCAGCGGAAGCGCTCGGCGAACATGGCGGAGAGACGGTGGTCCGGCTCGTGGACCACGAAGGCGTGCTCGCCGCCGGCGTTCCAGGGATGCCCGGCGAAATGGCCGCCGATCATCTCGCAGTAGGCGTCGGAACTCTTCAGCGTGTCCGTGGCCGCGTGAAAGCCGATGAAGGCCTTGCCCGTCCTGATCCACTCGAGGAATGCCGGGAGATCGGGGATCGGCAGGTCGCCCGTGGTGCTCGCGAAGATCATGCCGTCGAACTGGGCCAGCGACTCAGGCGCGAAGGCCTTGGCGAACAGTTCCTTGATGCCACCCTGCGCCGCTGCACTGGCGACACGGAACTTCTCCACCTCCGCCGCATGGGCTTCCTCGACCGCCTTCCAGTCTTCGTCGCTCATGCCCTCGGGCCGCTGGCGGATCGGCGCCGGCGGCTTGGGCGGCGGGGGCGGCATGCGCAGGAAGTCGACGTGGAACAGGCCGCTCGTGCGGCCCAGTTCCTCGAGCACGGGCTCGGCGGTGGCGATCGAGCCGTGGCGGAACCCCGCCGTCACCGTGACCACGAGTAGCCGGGCAGGCTGCTCCGCGGCAGGGGCCGGGAGCCACGCCGCACCCAGCGCCAGGGCCGCACCCAGTGCCGCCATCCACGTCATCCGCATCTGTTCGCTCCTCGTTCTCGCGCCCCGCGGCGCAGGCTATTTCGTCCCGATGCACCACAGCGAGTCGTGCGTCCTCAAAAACATCCTGCCGTCGACGCACACCGGCGTGGCCACGGTCATCTCGTCGACCATGCCCTCGCCCAGCACCGCCAGGGGCCGCGCCGCCTCGTCCGCGGCCGGCCACGCCAGCACGCTTGAGTGACCGTCCTCGCGGGTGACGATGATCCGGTCGGCGACGACCACCGGCGAGGCGCTGAAGGCGTTGCGGTTCTTGGGGAGATCCCCGCGCCAGGCCGTGCGGCCCGTGGCGGCCTCCAGGCACTCGAGCCGCCCCTCGTCGGTGCACACGAGCACGAGTTCGCCGCGCACGGCGGGCGTGGGGACGTCGGTTCCCAGGTCGCCGCGCGTCCAGGCCACGTGCGTGGCCGTGACGTCCCCCTTGCCGCCGCGCCGAATGCCGGTCAGCGTCTTGCCGCGGGCATAGGGGGCGATGAGGAAGTCTCCGGCCAGCACCGGCGAGGCGATGGAGCGGAACAGGCGATTACCCTCGGGATTGAAGCCGCCCACGCGCCACAGCTCCCGACCGTCGGCAGCGTCGTGCGCCGTGACGTGATCGGCCCCGAGCACGAACAGCACCTCCGCGGGCTCCCCCTTGGCCGGGTCCCCGGCCGCCAGCAGCGGCGTGGTGTAGCTCTGGGCCGCCTCCTCGGGCGCCTGCAGGTCGCGGTCGTGCTTCCAGAGCAGCCTGCCCGTTTCACGGTCGAAGGCGGCCAGGTAGCTGGGTCCCGTCTGCATCACCGCCACGATCACGGCCTGCCTGCCCAGCACCGGCGACGTGCCCAGGTCCCACCACAGCGTGTCGGCGCCGAAGCGCTCCTGGAGATTCGTCGTCCAGACGACGTCGCCCGTCCCCAGGTCGAGGCACGACAGTTCGCCGCTCTTGAAATACACCCAGACGTGCCGGCCGTCGGTGAGCGGCGAGGGATTCGAACCCGTGGCCTTCTTGTGCTTGCCGGGCTTCTCGGCGCCGAGCTCCCGACGCCACAGCTCCCGACCGTCGCGGTCGTAGCAGAGGACCGTGTCCTTCCCCGCCACGGCGAGTGTGACCACGATCCGGTCGCCCCACACGACCGGCGTGCTCGCCCCCAACCCCGGCAGCTTGGCCCGCCAGAGCACATGCTCCGCCGGGCTCCATGAGGTCGCGTAGCCGTCTCCGCCGGCGACACCATCGAGGGCCGGGCCGCGCCAGTTGGGCCAGTTGTCGGCCGCGGCAGCCGCGGCGACGAGGGCGAGGCCGCAGGCGACGAGCGGCCGGAACAGGATCGGGCGCATGGTGAGGGACTGCCTCCAGCTCCGGTTAGTTGAGTGTCCGATCAGTCTACGACGGCGCACGCGGAGAGTGAAAACGGCCCGCCACGACAGCTCAGCGGCCCGAAACGGCCTCGGGACTGAAGGGATCGACGGGCCGGGGATTCGGCTGCGGCAGCCGCGCCCCCACCTCGTTCCGCCAGGCCACGAGCCGGTCGTGCAGGGCCTTCGTCCGCTCCGGCCGCGCCGCGGCCAGGTCGTGGGACTCCCCCGGATCGACGCCCAGATCGAAGAGCTCCAGCCGGCCGTCCTCGAAGTGCTCCACGAGTTTGTCCCGCCCCGGTGCCGCGCCGTCGCCGGCGATCAGCGCCGCCGCCGGCCGGCCCCCTTGGTTCGAATAGTGGGGATAGTGCCAGACGAGATCGCGGGCGGCGATGGCGGCGGAGCCGTCGAGGAGCGGCCGCAGGCTCGTGCCGTCGCAGATCACCTCCGGCGGCCGCCGGACGCCGCCCACGTCGAGGAGCGTGGCCGCGACGTCCATCGTCACGACGGGCACGTCGCAGGTCGTGCCCGCCGCCACGACGCCCGGCCAGCGCACGAGGAGTGGCACGCGAATGCCCCCCTCGTAGAGATAACCCTTGCCGGCACGGAGTGGCAGATTCGACGTCGGCGCGCCCTCCGCCGTCGACAGGCCGCCGTTGTCGCTGGTGAACACGACGAGCGTGTCGGCCGTGCGCCCGGCGCGATCCAGGGCGTCGAGCACCGTGGCCACCGTCTCGTCCAGTTCGCGGATCATCGCCGCGTAGACGGGCAGATCCTGCAGCGCCCGCGCGGTGCGGTCCCCTTCGACGACCTCCCGGGGGCCGGCGGCCGCGGGCAGGCTCGCGGCGCGTGCGCGTTCCTCGGCGAGCAGGTCGGGCCGGGCCTTGAGGGGCACGTGCACGGAGTGCATGGGCACGTAGCAGAAGAATGGCTCAGCCTTGTGCGCGGCGATGAAGGCCGCCGCCTGCCGGGCGATCGCGCGGCCGTGCATCGGATCCTCGGGCGGGCCGCTGCCGGGCCCCACGGCCGTGGAGCCCGCCTCCGCAAAGCCGTGCCGGGGGATGTCGGCTGGCGGGCCGAGGTGCCACTTGCCGAACACGCCCGTGGCCCGGCCCGCCGCGCGGAGCAGTTCCGACACCGTCACCTCGCTCTCCGGCAGGGCGCGGAGATACTCGGCCGGCAGGAGCGCCCCGCGGCGATTGCCTCCCAGGAAATTCGTGATCCCCACGCGGGCCGGATGCCGGCCGGTGACGAGCGCCGCGCGGGTCGGCGAGCACACGGGACAGGCGGCATAGGCCCGCGTGAAGCGCATCCCCGCAGCCGCCAGACCGTCGATGGCCGGCGTGCGGTAGAAGCTGCTGCCGGTGCAGCCCAGATCTCGGGCGCCGAGATCGTCGGCGAGAAACACGAGCAGGTTCACGGGCCCGGGGCCGGCCGCCGCGGCCCGGGGCGGCCGGGCCGCCGCCGGGTCCCACCAGTCGTCCAGGCTCGCGCGGAGTTCACGGACGAGTTGTGGATGCGCAGCGGCCACGTTTTTCGTCTCGTCGGGATCATCACCGACGTCGAAGAGTTCGACGTCGCCGCGCTCGTAGCGGGCCTGCGAATCCGCATCCGGCAGGCGGCCCTCCCAGGCCGGTGCGCTGCCGCCGCCCGCCGTGGCCGGCACGACGAGCTTCCACTGGTCGCGGATCGTCCAGCGCCACATCAGGCTCCGGGCCGGATCGTCGATGTCGACGAGCGTGTGCGTGAAGCACTCGCCGAACACCTGGCGACGGGCGGCCAGGGCGGCCTCGTCGCGGAGGTTCAGGCCCGGCAGGCCCGCCGGCGGCGGCACGCCGCAGGCCGCCAGGATCGTGGGCATGATGTCGAGCGACGTGGCCAGGGCGGTGCTCGAGCCGGGCACGATCGTGCCCGGCTGGCGAAGCATGATCGGCGTGCGCAAGCCCCCCTCGTAAGGCGACGTCTTCGACCGCGGCAGGCAGCGCTGGCCCGAGGGATTCTGCAGCCAGCCGTTGTCGGTGACGTAGACCACGAGCGTGTCGGCGGCCAACGTCTCGCGATCGAGATGGTCGAGCAGTTCGCCCACCGTGCGGTCGAAGCGCTCCACGTTCCCCCAGTAGCGGGCCACGTGGATGCTCTCCGTCCGCGACCGGTAATGTTCGACGAGGTCGCGGGGCGGATCGTGCGGATCGTGCGGCAGCATCGGCGCATACCAGACGAAGAACGGCTGCTCGGCACGGCGCGAGCGGGCCATGAAGTCGAAGATCGGCTGCATGGTGGAGCGGCCGATCGCCAGTCCGGCGTCGCCATGCCGCTCGCCCTTGGTCATCCCGTCGCTGAAGCCCCCCTTGCGGAAATCGCCCTGCCACCACTTGCCCGTCTGCAGGCTCGCATACCCGTGCCCGGCCAGCAGCGTGGGCAGCGTAGGCCAGGCGGCGAAGTGCGTGTTCATCCGCTCGCGGCCGGCCTGGAACGCCGCTCGTTCCGCCGGGCTGCCGCCGAACGGATTGACGTTGGGTGGATCGTTGCCGCAGATGCGGTGCTCGTGGGGATAGCGGCCGGTGATGATCGAGGCCAGGCTCGGGCAGCAGAGGCTCGAGGGCACGTAGCCGCGGGGAAACACCAGGCTTTCCCGAGCCAGACGGTCGAGGTGGGGCGTGCGCAGGTGCGGGTGGCCCATGAACCCATAGTCGCGCCAGTGCTGGTCGTCGGAGATGATGAGGACTACGTTGCGGGCCGTCGGTGCGGCGTCCGCGGCGGGGGCGGCGGATTTTCCCCAGGCCACGAGGACCAGGGCGGCCACCCAGGCTCCGCGCGAAACTGTGGCCAGGGGCATGGGCGGTGACTCCGGGGCCCGAAACGGGTGGCGACCGAAACGGGCCGCACGGCTTGCGACGCCGGCGGTCGCCGCCGAGGATTGTGGCACACCGCGCAGGCACCTGCCAGCAGCCGATTCGCGCGCCACACCCCGGGGGAAGCCGACATGCCAGCCTGTTCGTGCCGCCGTCTGGCCATGCTGTTTTTCGTCGCCGCTCTCGGCGGGCCCTGGAGCGCCGCCGACGCACCCGACCCGCATCCCTTCGGCACGGCGCACGGCGGCCTCGACGGCTGGGCGACTGGCGCGTGGTGGGAGAAAAAGGGAAAACGCCCCATCGAACTCCATGTGCCCCGGCACGACGTGATCGCCTTTGCGCTCTACACGGTCACGGTCGCACCGGCCGCCCCCGCCACGCTCAAGCTGTCGGCACAGTTTTTTCCCCTCCTCCCCGACGAACCCCGCGAAGCACGGCTGGAGGTCCGTCGGGATGGCGCGTGGGTCGAGGTGGCTCGGGCCGCGATCGAGTATCCGGGCTGGGACGCACACTTCCGCGTCGCCGACTGGGATGCCGGCAGGGACCAGCCGTATCGTGTCCGGCACGCCGCTCGGGCGACCTTCGAGGGCCTCGTGCGACGCGACCCCGGCGACCGGCAATCGCTCGTCGTGGGCGTGCTGTCGTGCAATTCATCGAGCACTCCCGGGCCACGCACCGAGATCGTGGCCGGCCTCACGGCCGCGGACCCCGACCTCCTGTTCTTCGCCGGAGACCAGTCCTACCGGCACACGCAGCACACCGTCGCCTGGATCGAGTTCGGCCTGCAGTTTCGCGATCTGATCCGCAACCGGCCCACCGTCACGATCCCCGACGACCACGACGTCGGTCATCCGAACCTGTGGGGCGCCGGGGGCAAGCGGGCCCTGCGCGGCGACGGGGCCGACGGCGGCTACATGCTGCCGGCCGCCTACGTGAACATGGTCGAGCGGCAGCAGACCTGGCACCTGCCCGATCCCGTCGATCCGGCCCCCGTGGCCCAGGGGATCGGCGTCTACTTCACGCGGCTCGTGGTCGGCGGCGTCGATTTCGCGATCCTCGAGGATCGCAAGTTCAAGACCGGGCCGTGGGGCGCGATCCCCGACCTGGGGCCGCGGCCCGACCACATCACCGCGGCCGTCTACGACCCGGCCGCCGTCGATCTCCCGGGCCTGCAGCTGCTGGGCGCGCGGCAGCTGGCATTCCTGCGCCGCTGGGCCGAGGAATGCCAGGGCATCCGCGCCAAGTGCGTGCTCTCGCAGACGGCCTTCTGCGGCGCGGTGCACCTGCACGGCACGCCGGCCAACCGCCTGCGCGCCGACCTCGACTGCAACGGCTGGCCGCAGTCGGGCCGCAACGAGGCGCTGCGCATCCTGCGCGATGCCAAGGCGGTGCACCTCTGCGGCGACCAGCATCTGGCGGTCGTCGTCAGGCACGGCATCGACCGTCACGGCGACGGGCCCTGGGCCTTCACCTGCCCGGCGATCGTGAACACGGTCTACGGCCGCTGGTGGCACCCGGCCGACGAACGTCCCGGCCCCCACGCGCTGCCCACGAGCCCCCTGCCCTGGACCGGAGACTACGAGGACGGACTGGGCAACAAGATCACGATGCATGCCTACGCGAATCCCGGCGACCTCGAGGACGAGCGCCAGCGTGGCGACGGCTACGGGGTCGTGCGCTTCGACTGCGCCGCGGAGACGATCACGTTCGAGTGCTGGCCGCGATTTCCCCGGCTGGGTGCCGATGACATGCCGCGGCAATACCCCGGCTGGCCGGTCGTCGCGCCACTGGAACGGCCCACCGGGTTGCGGTCACGCTGATCCTGCGTTTGAATGAGCCCCCGTCCGCAGAGCCGTCGTCCACACCACGAGGAGCCGCAGCCATGCCCAAGAAGTCCATCGCCGCCATCGATCCCGCCGGCAAGGCCGTGCTCGTGCGGGTCGATTTCAACGTCCCGCAGGACGATGCCGGGGCGATCACCGACGACCGCCGCATCCGCATGGCGCTGCCCACGATCCGCTCGATTCTCGACCGCGGCGGCAGGGCGATCCTCATGTCGCACCTGGGCCGGCCCGCCGGCAAGGGCTTCGAGCAGGCCTTTTCGCTGGCCCCGGTGGCCACGCGGCTCGGCGAACTGTTGGGCCGGCCGGTCGTGTTGGCCGGCGACACCGGCGGCCCCGACTCCCGGGCCAAGGCGCATGCCCTGCCGGCCGGCGGCGTGCTCGTGCTGGAGAACGTCCGCTTCAACAAGGGGGAGAAGAAGGGGGACGATCCGGCCTACGTGGCCGGCCTGGCGGCGCTGGCCGACGCCTACGTCAACGACGCCTTCGGCACCTGCCACCGCACCGAGGCCAGCATGCACGCCGTGCCGGCGGCCATGAAGGGGGCCGGCAAGCCGGCCGTCGTGGGCTTTCTCGTCGACAAGGAGATCCAGTATCTGTCCGACGCCATCGCCCGGCCCAAGCGGCCCTTCGTGGCCATCCTGGGCGGCAAGAAGGTCTCCGACAAGATCGCCGTGATCACGAACCTGCTGGCGGTCTGCGACCACGTCCTCATCGGCGGGGCGATGGCGTACACGTTTTCACTCGCGCAGGGCGGCCGCACGGGTAAGTCACTCGTCGAGCCGGACAAGGTCGGCCTGGCCAAGGAACTGCTCGCCGCGGGCGGATCGAAACTCGTGCTCCCAGTCGACACGCACTGCGCCGCCGACTTTTCCCCCCACGCGCAGAGGCAGATCGTCAAGGCCGGAGCGATTCCCGACGGCTTCGAGGGTCTCGACATCGGCCCCGACACGGCCGGCCGCTACGCCGAGATCATCCGCGGCGCCGGCACGGTCGTCTGGAACGGGCCGATGGGGGTCTTCGAGATGCCCCCCTTCGACGCCGGCACGAAGGCCGTCGCCGCAGCCGTGGCGGCGGCCACGGCGGCCGGTGCGGTGACGATCATCGGCGGCGGCGACTCGGCGGCCGCGGTCGAGCAGCTTGGCTACGCGGAACGGGTGAGCCACGTCTCCACGGGAGGCGGAGCGTCGCTGGAAATGCTCGAGGGCAAGGCCTTCGAAACCGTGGCCGTGCTCGACGACGCCTGACGCCTCCACCCGGCCGGTCGCGACCGCGGGCTCACGCCCACGGTCACGATCGCCTTGCGTCCTGCGCCGGATCAGAGGCCTGCGGTATCGCCGACCGCCGGCTGGACGGCGCGGGCCGCCGCGATCCGGGGCCCGGCCTCCGCCACGTATTCCGCGTCGCGCCGGCTCAGGTTCGCCGCCGGCACGAGGAACAGATGTCCGTCGGCGTCGAGGATGCAGTCGCCGTCGGTGCGAATATCGACGAGGACGGCCACGATCGCGTGCGTTCCCGTGCGATTCACCCAGCGACGCGCCGGCTCGCGGGAGCGCCGCGCGGCCGGAGCACCGTCGGCGTCGTCCTCGAGGGGTTCGGCGGCGGGTTCATCGGGCAAGACGTCGGCATCCTCGGGCGCCACGGCCGCTGGTTCCGCGGCCGGCACCTCGTCGCTCGCCAGCGGAGCGTCGTCGGCCGGGGGCAGCGCCGCATCGTCCGCAGGCTCCGCGACAGGCTCGGCGAAGGGATCGTCGGCCGGCGCGGGCGCCGGTTCCTCCATGTCGGGATCGGGCACGTCGGCCACGGCGGGCTCGGCGGGTTCGTCGGCGACGGGAGCAGGATCGTCCGCGGCCGGGGCGGGCGTTTCGCCCGCGGAGTCGCCGAATGGGTCGGCAGGCGCGGCCGCTGCAGGCTCCTCGTCCTCCTCGAACGGATTCTTCGGCTCGGCGGGCGCTTCAGGCGGCGCCGGATCAACGGCCGGTGCAGGTTCCACGGCAGGTTCCACAGCGGGATCAGGCTCCGGAGCCGGCTCGGTATCCTCGCCGAACGGCTCCGCCGCAGGCTCGACTGGATCCTGCTCCGTGGTCTCCGGGGCGACATCGTCGGCGGGCGCCACAACCGCCGGCTCCGAGACGTCCGCCACCGGTTCAGCCGGTGTTCTCTCGACGTCGTCGGGCTCCGCGGGTGCAGGGGCGACGTCGTCGACGGGCGGCGCGGTCTGCTCCACGGCCGGCGGCGGTTCTGCGGCGACCGGCGCGACGGGCAGCGCCGGCTCCTCGGGCACCACTGGCGCGACGGGCAGCGCGGGCTCGGCGGGCGGTTGCGGCACTGCGCCGGCCACCGGCTCGTCGTTCGAGGCGGGCCTGACATCGGCTGCGGGAGCGAGGACAGGAGGCGGCTCGACCGGCACGATCGTCGGCGCGGGCTGCGGGGGCGCGGCGTCGACGACGGTGGGCGTCGCGGCCGCAGGCGCGGAGGGTGCGATCACCGATGCAGCCGGTGGTGCCACCTGCTCGGCCGCCACAGTGGCGGGCGGCGCCACGGCATGCCCGGCATCCGCCGTGGCCGAGCCCACGGATCCGCAGCATTCGACCGGTGTTCCGCAGGCGATCTCCTCGCACGCCACCCAGCCCCTGCCCGCATGAACGACCGCGCCGCAGGCGACATCCGAGACAATCACCACCGGGCCACAGGCGACGGGACGACCACACGCATCGAAGCCCTGCGGCTGACAGGCGACCGGTGGGCAGGCACGCTGACGCTGCGCCTGGCGCAGGTACCAGCAGGCCCGGGCGCTGTCCATCGACAGCGACAAGGACAAGACACCGACCAGGAAGGCTTCAAAGCAGCGGCGCACGGAACACCTCGGGGGGATTTCGAGAACAGGAAGGCCCCGCACCGCCCATGCCAACCGGGACTGCGCCAGGCGGCTCAATGCTAATTCCGGAATCGCAGTCCGGCAAACCACCCGACCACCCCGCCGCTGATCCCGAAAACAACAAGGGCCGGGGCGACATGAGCCGCCCCGGCCTCCGTTGAATCGAGCCCGTGTACCGCCTGCGAACGGGGTAGGAAAATGCGAGACTGACGCGAATCGGGGCCGCGTGCCAGCACGGGGCCTTTCAGGGGATTCGGGTCAACGCAAAGGGTTTGGCACCTCCGACGGAACGCGGCCACGGGTCGAATGTCGATGGGGAGAGTTTCGACGCCCGGACCGCGGGCACTCCAGCCATTTTTCGCGGGGCGCCGATCCGCCACCGTCGGTTCGACCGTCAGCGGCCGCACACCTTCACAGCACGCTCATCCGCGCCACACGCGCCGGGCTTTCGGCCGCCGCTGCAGGCGATTCCACCGTCGCACACCATAGCCGGACGACGCGAACCGTCCCCGCCCGGTCGGACGAGCCGTCGCGGCTCGCCCGACCCTGGCGCGGAGATCAGCTGCAGCCCATGCTGTTGCCACAGTTGTGGCAGAGGTAGCAGTTGCCGTTGCGGACGGTGATCGATCCGCAGTTGTCGCAGGCCGGGGCGTCGATCTGGAATTTGGCGAACTGGCTCTGTCGGTCGGCCGGACTCGCTGCCGGATCGACCGCCATCTTCAATCCCGCCCGCTCCAGGAGCACGGCCGTCGCCTTGGCTCCGGCGGCGGCCGACTGGCCGTTCCCGGCCGTACGACCGTTGCCACCGGCCGGATGCCGGCCGCGGCTGGCCGTCGTCTCGCCGTTCACCTTGGCCTTCCCTTGGCCATCGGCCAGCCCGCTCGCCGTCATGGCGGCGGGCTTGCGCTCCGTTTCCGTATCGCCCCCGGCAGCGGCCTCCCCGCCGCTGCTGTCGCCACCGTGGCCGCCGGGCCGGTTGGCCTCCCGATAGCCGGGAATGAATTCCGTGCCCATCCAGCGGAACAGGTAGTCGACGAGGCTCTTGGCCACCGGGATGTCGGGGTTCTTGGTGTAGCCCCAGGGCTCGAAGCGGGTGTGCGAGAACTTCTTCACGTACACCTCGAGCGGCACGCCGTACTGCAGGCTCATCGACACCGCCGTGCCGAAGGCGTCCATCAGGCCGCCGATCGTGCTGCCCTCTTTGGCCATGGTGATGAACAGCTCGCCAGGGCGCCCGTCGTCGTAGAGGCCCACCGTGATGTAGCCCTCATGGCCCCCGACGTTGAACTTGTGGGTCACGCTGCGCCGGGTGTCGGGCAGCCGCTCCCGCCGCGGTGCCGCCGTGGTCTTGGCCGCCTGCTTGTCCCCCTCCGTGCTCGTGGAGAGCGGCTGGCTCTCCTTGGAGCCGTCACGGTAGATGGCCAGCGCCTTGAGCCCCAGCTTCCAACCTTCCGCGTAGGCGCCGGCGATGTCGGCCGGCGTGGTCTCGCGGGGCATATTCACCGTCTTCGAGATGGCCCCGGAGATGAAGGGCTGGGCCGCCGCCATCATCTTGACGTGCGCCTCCCAGGCGATGCTGCGCACGCCCAGCCGCGGCTTGAAGGCGCAGTCGAAGACCGGCAGGTGGGCGTCCTTGAGCCCAGGCGCCCCCTCGATCGTGTCGTTCTTGTCGATGAAGGAGAGCACGCTCTCCACCGTCGGCTCGTCGTACCCCAGCGTGCGCAGGGCCAGCGGCACCGTCTGATTGACGATCTTGAGCATGCCGCCACCCGCCAGCTGCTTGTATTTCACAAGCGCGATGTCGGGCTCGATGCCGGTCGTATCGCAATCCATCAGGAAGGAGATCGTGCCGGTGGGGGCGAGCACGGTGGCCTGGGCGTTGCGGTACCCATGCTGCCGGCCGCCGGCCAACACCTCGTCCCAGATGCGCCGCGCGGCGTCGTGCAGATA
>Ga0129333_10002356_pt1 | contig 17547 bp, 22 predicted proteins | sample CPB6_08_DNA_FD_94474 | JGI IMG/M metagenome (GOLD analysis project Ga0129333, IMG submission 94474) | Freshwater to marine salinity gradient microbial communities from Chesapeake Bay, USA - CPBay_Sum_0.6_0.8_DNA | ecosystem: Environmental > Aquatic > Marine > Coastal | place: USA: Chesapeake...
CGCGCGCCTCACCGAGCCGCTTGGTGACATCTGCTTGTCGGCTGGCTACATACTTACCGGCGGCGCCCGGCTTACCCTCATTGGTGAAATGTTTGCTGAGTTGGTTAGCTACCTGTAGTAGACGCCCATCAGTTGCCACACGCCTATCGTTCGCGCCCATCAAGAGCGAACGCAGAAGAGCAAGAACTTTTGGCGGCGAGTAGTCAGGAGAAATCGTTAACGAAGGCTGATCTGCAAAAATATCTCTCTGCCCACCAAGGGGGGTGACCGGGCGAGGAGGTGCTGAATCAATGAGTGGCCGCAGCGCGCTTATTTGGTCATCCAGCGACTTGAGAGCTTTCTTTCGGGCAGCCTCTGCTGCGACCGGGTCAGTCTGTGCCAACCGCATTTCTTCAGCTGTCCGGCGACGATTCCGCCCGGTCATGGTGCCACGCAGAGTTACCAGCTCAGTAAGACGTGCCTCGGCGCGATCAGCAGCGGCAGCTAGAATGTCCGGGCGATTACTGTCTCGACCAAAAAGAGAGGCCTCCGCTAGTGATTTGGCGGTAGGCGACTGTTCTGTGACTGCTGCCAGAGCCGACGCCAGCGCTGGATTTTCTGTATCGTTGGCTGCACGCAGGCTTTCTAATTCGTTTGTAAGAGCAAGCCGCTCTTGCTCCCCCAGCCGAGTGGCAGGTGACACAGACCGCGAAACATCAGCTACCCGGTCGCTTGCACGGCGACGAGGCGGAGCCGGAGGAGGTGCTGGCGGCGCAGCGGCCAGCTCTGCTGGGAACAAATCGTAATTTTCGCCGCGCGCTGGTCGGCTGATCGGGTTAGCCGGCGGACGGCTGGTATCAGTGCTTACTACAGGACGGTTAATAGCACGGTTGTAGCGTTCAGCGAGCGGTGCAGGAAGTGCTCCAACTACCCTATTCTCGATATTACGGGTCAAAGCAGTCGGGCTGCTCAGCAACGCGCCGCCAGCAGTGACAATCCCAGCGCGTGTCCAATCAATATCTTCGCGCCCCTCAAGAAACTTCTGCATACCGATGTCAGTACCACCAGCAATACCTGCACCGAGAGGTGCCTGCATCTGTGCCGCTCGGATAGCGTTAACCTGCGCTGGGCTCTTACCAGCGGTTCGAGAGAAGGCTTGTGCACTAGGACGACCAAACATCAAACCGGGAACAATCTCAGATGCAATCGCTGTTTTAGGGTATGCGGTGTAGTCAGCTGCGATCTGCTCAGGACTCTGCCCAAGCGCCTCCGCGACATCGGGAAAGGCCTCAAACAGTTTTTGTTGGGCCTTTGCTGTTGCCAGAGCCGCGCCTGTTCCTGCAGCCACACTTGTAATCAGACCGCCGACGGGGGTAGTTGCCGCCGTAGCAGGAACAGCTGTCGCAATGCCAGCAAGTCCGCCTGCGATGGTCGGAACCGTGGACCTAATCACCCCTCTACCAACTACACCAAGCTGAGAGGGCTTGTCTTCGTCTTCCGCTACTTGTAGAGAAGGGGCAGCTTTGTATGTCCGTGCCGAGGCAAGCAGCTCTGGGGAAAGACGCTCTAACGCCATTCTAAACTCCTACCACTATTTCTCAGCGTCTTCAGGGTTCGACTCGATGTAATCAATAACATCTTGTATGTTACGCGAACCTACATCAGTACCGACCACACCATACATAGGCACTCCGCCCTGAGCCATTACCGTGATTCTGTCACTGACATTACGGGTCAAAGCACCGAGGCGATCTGGTACAGAGTAGAAATACTCTGGCCTGAGTTCTATGCCGCCAAGTACAGTAGGGTCAGATAGAGCTGCATACCCCGGATTTTGTCCTGATCCGGGATAGGAAAGCATCATTAGATTGGGATTTATCGGGCTGGGGACCACAGTTGGCTTGCCAGCAGCCGTATTGGACTTGCCTTTCAAAAGGGCGAATGCAGCACGCCCGCGCGCAGCTTCTTCCGGATCGTCAGACAACATCTGTTCGTAAATATCCGCCTGCGCTGCATCAAGCTCTGCGTTGGCAGTGTAATAAGCCGCCTGCGACTCTCGAAGCGCGCGTTCAGACTCTGAGTCTTCAGCAGCTCGACGGTCGGCGTTCTGCGCAAGCCCGAACTGATCGCGTTGCAGTGCAAATTCTTGTTCAAACCGCTCCATCTGCTGTTTTTGCTGGCTGAGTGCCAACAGACCTTCAGGACTAGTCGAAGCCGCAGCTTCAGCAAATAGATCCAGCGCAGACATGGGTGGGCGCGTGTAGACCAAGTTGCCGTCCGCGTTATAGAAGGTCGGCACAAACATCCCCGGCTTATCGGCCACGGGCTCATACCGGACAGTGTTCTGGCCGGTTACGTCAGACTCCGTGTTGAACACTGCGCTCAACTGATCCATAGCACCACTTATGTCGCCGGTGGTCATTGCCGTCATATAGGCGCGAGCAACCCCTTGTCCAAGACGCTCTGAGGCCATAGAAAGATCGTGGGCCTCCTGCTGGCGCAGATTCTGCTGCATCTGCAGCCCCAAAGCCTGATACTGCGGTAGACCGGACGTCATCAGCTTGTCGACAACAGCTTGTGTACGAGCGGCGGGAGAAAGCCTCGGCGGGTTTGCAGCCGCCATCAAAGCCCCGCCATCACCCTCATACACAAAGTACCGAGAGGGCTGAGGTGATTGAGCTTGTCCTGCTGCGGGCACCGGTGCAGTTGCCATCGGTGCAGTTGCCATCGGTGCAGTTGCCATCGGTACAGTTGCCATCGGTGCAGTCGGGAGCGCTGAAGCAGGCGCGACTGTTGAGGCAGGCGCAGTAGCAGGTACAAGTACCGCAGCAGGCGCAGCAGTTGCAGCCGGCATAGGGGCATCTACCCACGTACCAGCTTTGACGCTCTTAGGGTCTATTCCAGCAATATCAGAAAGCGGGATAGCCCCCTGTATTCCGCTAACATCGATCGCCGAAGGGTCGTCAGGGTTTCCGAGCGCAGAAATGCTCTTCTGCAACTCCGTTTCGCGCTTCCTTTGTTCTTGGCTGTACTTAGCGTCCTGCAGAGCGTTGTAAGCAGCAATGGTGTTCGTAAAAGAACCTTGCAGCGACTGCCCGAAGGCTCCAAGTCCTGATCCCAACCCCATGGTATTTACCTCAGCTGGCTGTAATCCACGGCCTTGAAGCCGAGCGAATCAGTGAATACAGCAGACGGCAGAATCTGCTCGACCTCATCTGCCATAACACCGACCTGTCTGCCGCCACCCCAAACGTACTCGAACTCGTAAACCGATAAGCCGTTAGGCAACGACCCGACACGAGAAATGTTCCGCTTGAGACGTCTGTCGGAGAAGACAGCGTACGCAGCAAGTCCTGTACCCAAGGCGGAGCCGAGGAAGTTGCCAAAGCCTGCGCTTTCTTGGGCGTTAGCTTGCGCCTGCGCAGCAGCGAGGTTACCGTAGGTCTGCATCTGCTGCCCATACATATTTCCAGCACCTGTATACCCTTGCAAAGGTATCGCAGCACCTTGGTTCGCAGCACCGATTGCGTTGCCAGCGACGTTGAAGGCGGAGTTGGAGGCGTTACCAGCCCCCTGCGAGAACATTGCGATGTTTGATGCAGGTCTGCCAGAGGCAAAGTCGGCTGCGCCCGCTTTGAGTTGCATACCCATGTTACGTGCTGCGTCACGTGCTCGGTTAGCGGCAGCGGCCCCAGAAGCGGCAGACAATATGTCGTTGTTGTACTGCATATTCATTGCAGCACCAGAAGTGGGATCAATGCCACGGGCTGCAAGCACACGACCCGTGTTTGCCTGCTGTACCTGACGCGCGTTAATAACATCAGCCATGGCAGCCTGTGCCTGACGTTCGTACTCTTCTGGCTCTGAGTACTGCTGCACCATCTGGTAATAGGCTTCTTGTGCCGGCAAACCATACTGGGTGTACTGCTCAGCTTGCGCTTCAGCCTGCGGAAACTGCAGGTTAAAAAGCTGTTCCTGCTGAGCTTGTGCTTGCTCAGATGCCGACTTCATCTGCTCGATTAACGGCGACATAGTCTCCGTGTAATATCTTTCAGTAAAGCGTTGCATACGATCAGCGATGTCTGCTTGACGCAGAGCTGCGCGCCCAACATTTGGGTCATTCTTGATATCGGGTCCGCCACCACAGCACATACTTACCCCCGAGAGCCTTCGCGGAGCTTCTCTTCGCGAGCCAGATTGTCTTTGTAAGTCATAAACCCTTCTTCGTGCGCCAGCTGCCTAACGCGCTTGGCTACTTCGACACCGTGAGCATACCCACCGCAGATCGTCGCTACGATCGTGACCACATCGACATAGGATGATCGAATGATAAACGCGGCCTCCAGCGACAAGTCAGTCTCCCGACGTTCGATTGCGTTAGCAACATGCCAATTCTGAATCGCAGTAACGAGTACTGGCAACAGTGATTGATGATTTTGCTGGAAAAAAATGTTCTTCGGCATCTCTACCAGCAGGTTTGTAAACACGCGGTTTACTACCTCATCTATCAACGGAGCGTCCCGGTCAATCAAGTCATCCCACAAATGCAATGCTTCCACCAGCATTAACAAATACTCAGCCGCCGCGCGATTCCCGCAGGTAGCCTCTAAACTCATGAGGCGAATACGTTCGTTCATACTCCGCTCTGGTTAAGTCGCGCAACGATCTGGTTGACCTTGACGATCACATCAGACAAAGACGCGGTAGAAGGAAGACTTGTCAGCTGACCCCCACGGACCCCGGTCAAGATCTCAGAGGTTTCTTTAAGAGACAGTAGGAGTCCGTACAACGCAGGATCTACGGAAGGGACTCCCGGAATACCCGGTTTCTTCACGTATTGATCTCCTGCACAGTACTTGCCAAAGCAAATCCCCGGACGTTTGCGTTGCCTGACAAAAGTACCTGAATCTCTTTGGTCCGGAACGGGTTCAGCCGATAAGGTTGAGAGCCATAAAAAGTCAATGATGCGACAACAACGCCATCATCACCGTAAAGAACGGCTTGGATGGATCGCTGAGTCTGCTCACGAGGATAGTTCAACATGGTTGAACCATTGAGGCTGTACGCATTCAGCGTCTGAGTATTAAAAGGCGCTTTACGTGCGTATTGATCGCCAGAAAACAGACTCTGGTTATACGCCTGAATGGCGGCAACCTCTGCTTGGTAAGCTGCGTTGTTAGCCAATGTGTTGTAATCAGCATCGACCGTCATACAGCTGAAGGTTTCGCCACGGGGCAGCGAAAAGAGTTTGCTTCGCCAGTTGTAAGTGGTCGGTTTCAGATCATCTACGTCAAGCTGATAGATCTTGTTATCGACCGAATTTACGAAGTACAGCCGACCGTTGGACTGATCAACGTGCATAGCTGTGACTTGCAACTGGTTGACGTCAACCAGCGAAGATAGCGCAGGGACATCGTCACGCTGCAATACAAGTAGTTGTGTCGGAGGCACTAAAGTAGAAACTGTATAAGCCCCAACGTACTTGTTATCGTAAACCACCGAGGTCAGCGAAGATGGGTTGTAACGCTGCCACTCGTCTCGACGAAAAAGTTTGTAGGTAGAGACGCCCCGAGAGCCCGGACCAATGCTGACCAGACCGTTTGGGCTGGCGTAGGTAACGCCGTACTCATCACTAACAATTGAGCGCTTGGAGACGCACGGCTCCTGCAAAGGCAACCTTTCCTGCGACATGCCGTCTGGCGTAATACCGGCAATGATGTATGGGAATCGATCGGTGCACACCACCAAGGTGTTACCAAACGACCCAAGCCCTACAATGTTGTGAGGCACAGTAAGTGTGTACCGCGCAGGCCAAGCGTGCGGAAAGTACGGCTCGCAGAAATAGATGGTGTTACCAACAAAACCCGCAAGGATACCGTTCGCCATAGCGACTATGCCGGTCAAGCTATCAGGCGGCGGATCCCAACCAATGGTTGGTAAGGCTTCACCAAGCTGTGTGGCAGTACGCGTATCAACATACGTGCTTGAGCTATAGGCCACTCCATTTGTCGAGGTACCAGAAGCCTGCACGATACCAGTGCTTGCAGTAACAGGGATCTGATCAACAAACGCGTAGTTAAAGTTGCCGCTATTGTCAGAAATTGACCTGTAGATACGCAGCGCTGTGATGTTGTTCTTGTTCGCCGTTGTCCCTGCAGTACTGAAACCAGAGATTGCAGTACCGTGGTTAGCCGCTATTGTGACGGGGGCAGAAGCAGGGCTCGGCTCGGATTCCTCTTCGACCGAGCCAAATAATGAAACGTATGTGTAAACATACACATACGTACCAGCGATATCGTTCCCTGAAGCTGACACCTCACTGACGAGTGGCGCACCAGACGGCCCGACAACACCTAAATTACGGTAATCAACCGGATAGGGGGCACTACCTGTAGTGGCAAGAGACCAATTGGTCTTACGAGGTCTGGCAAAAGCTGTACTGGTATAGTACAGGCGAATCTCATTTGTATCGGCGATCGGACCTGCAACGATGTCGGTATCCGCAGTAAACGTCAGCCACTGGCTTGAGGCGTTGCGGTAAACCTTGTAGATCGAAACAGGGGTGTTAGCAGGGGAGAACTCTAAAACTGGTCCGCGCCAGTAACGCAGCTCTCCAGCATAAAGTTTGACGTTTTCAGCCAACGTCGCTTGGTTCTGCCCAAGCATAGTATCCGACGTTCGAGGCTGAATACCATCAAACCCCTGTACCACTAACTTTGGCATCTTGGCTCAGCAGTTCCACGCTTTGAGCGACTTGTTGATGCGGCTGTTCGGGTCTTTCGCAGCTTTGCTACCTGTGTTCTTTGCCTTCATACCTTCCATGCGGGCGCAGAATGACTTGCGTCGCTTGGCATCAGCCTCAGTCTTTGGGTTTGGAGCAGGCGGCTTGAGATTGCCGCCTGTAGCCTTATTGTAGCTAGCACGCCCTTTGGCATTAAGACCACCATCGGGGTCTTTACCCTCTTTACGCTGCCATGCAGGAGATTTAGCCATCGAGCAACCCCAATGATTACTTACGCTTAGGTTTGGCTTTGGCCTTGGCTTTTGCAGGTGCTTTTGCCTTTGGGCGCATACCACCCATATCTTCACGCATGTCTTCGGCAGACATCTCGTATCTCATCATGGCGCCCTTCATGGGCATCTTTCCCGGCTTCTTCATCATCACTAACTCCTATGCGGACTTACCGCCTGAACCCCACATACACGCTTCTCGACTACCCTGACGCGGGCGCTCAGAACAATCGCTGTCGCCGGGCACCTTTGCAGACCCATCCGAAATAGCAGCAAACTCATCACGACCAGTGCTAACAGCCGCGTAATCAAACGGCTTGTTAGGCGGCGTTTTGTATGAGTTCGACATCATAAACGCTGGCTTCATAGCAGCACCTCACGCAGGACGCTTGCCACCAAAAAGGCTTTGATGCTGCGACGCCTTGGGGTCGCTACCCTTCTTTACGTCGTACGAACGACCCATCTGCTGTACCTCATGCCCGCGGAACTCAACCCCACGGCGAATATTCTCAACCTTTCGAGGATCAGCAGCGCTGTGTTGGGTAGCACGAGCGCCGGTACCGATAGGCTTAACCATGTCATAACCTCCAACAAGTCAGAGAAATCACGTCGCGATCAAGCGACCCCAGAAAGATACAGCGCACGCTCATCAGATCGACGGCGCACAAGTCCAAGTAAAACACGTCCGCCTGCTTTGGTCCACTTCAGGAACTCATCTGCAGCATCGAGAAATTCCTCTCGATTAGTCTTCATGCGAAGTGTGCTGCGTTGAAGGTTACCAAGTCCTACATTGAAAGAAAAAGAGACCAGAGCGTCAAAGACTCCTTGGCGACCAATAGCAGGAGGGCAAAATCGAACCACGCCCTGCTCAAACCTACCAAGATCTTTAGCAAGAAGATCATTGACCTCATCCATCGTCAGCGCCCGATCCCATCCGTCTGGTATCGGCAACGCATCTCGTTGCTCTAATGGTACAGAGACGTGCTGCGGATCGATCACATGACCAACGCCAACTGTCCAAAGACGCGCTGGGCAGCGGTAAGGCCGTAGTCGTACGCCCTCATGATGCTTGATCATCTCTACCGCAGCAGCACTCGTCTTCACTTCTTGGCAAAAGCCTGATTGCCGAACCAAAAAGCGATGATCGAAGACAGGATAATCATCTCGTCCTCACTGAACAGCTGCTCCATCGCAAGCCCAAATGGTACACCTTGGCTGTATGCGTACCACACGCCGACAGCATTCAAAGTGACCAGCTCCAAGACAAAGATGTACGTGACGACCGGTCGAACCGAAGCACGCAGGTTTATCATCCACTGCGATGCACCTTTGCCGAGCGACGTATCATGAGCATAAAGCGCTAGTCTTTCTTGGGTCTGGGTCTGGAGCGCAACCTGTTCCGTCTCAATAGCCTCTGCTCTCTCGCGCGCTTGGTATCCTTTCGCGGCCAGCTCAAGCTCACGCTCCTTCTGCAGATGTAGTATCTGAAGCTCGTGGCTCTTGTCCGAGCGATCCTGCAACAGCTGTAGGATCTTAGGTAGACCGCCCGCCAGAAAGCTCGTAAATGTAGAGAGTAGAGTCAGCATTACTTGTCAGCCTTATCGGCCTTGTCGTCAATCTTCTCAGATATGTGCCGCAGCATGGTCTTGATCTCAATCATGTCCGCGCGGTAGTCGTCACGACGAACGTACATACGGGCGGCGTCAAGATGGTGCTCGTTGACTGTGCTGGCAAGCCGTTGGTGGTAGTCATGCAGCGTACGCAGAAACCAACCAAAGACAGATACCACCACGGCCAACAGCATCACTACGACTTCGGAGGCGGACAAAGAATCCATCGTAACCTCAGCTCTCACACCCTGCGGTTTGGTTTCGACCGATTCTTCGGGTTACCGCCGCTAGAAGGTTTGGAAGCAGATTTACCTGACGTAGACACATCAGAACTTTTGCGCTCCGATGCGGTTAACGCTATTGCTTTGTCTATAGCATCTTTGTTTGCTGCCACCGCTTCTGCCACTGCTTCCGGACTCGGAGCCGGAGGGGCAGGGTAATCGCTGGGCTTAGGTTCGGGGGCAGGCTTACGACGATTAGCCCGTCGCACATAAACGGCGACAGCAATCACAATGACGGCCAAACTTATGTAAACAACAGGTTCCATAACGATCCCTTTAGCTGAACCTAAAACGAACCCTACCTACACTACCTGCAGTGCCTGCCCCACCAGCTATCTCTCCGCCTCGACCGCCGGCGCCAGCAGAGGTAGAGAGGTCTCCGACCGTAGCGGCCCCACCAGCCCCGCCGCTGCTACCAATGGTCCCAGAAGCCCCTGTGGTATTCGCCACGTTGCCTCCTGTAGCAGTACCGCCGCCACCGGGGAACCCGCCACCGCCGCCACCGGTACCACCAATAGCTGCGGTGGTAGTCATATCTGTCATAGCATAGGTGCCGGTAACACCAGCGGAGGACGTCCCACCATTTGTACCTGTGCCAGTAACTGCCCCGTTACCGCCACCGCCTACAACATAGCCGATCGTCTCCCCTGCGTTAGAAGACACGGTGTAGCTACTCTTTGAATAACCACCGGCACCGCCACCACCACCATCAACAGTAGCAGAGGCTGCTCCGCCACCGGCGCCGCCGCCCCAGATCTCAATGATCATCGTGGTAGCGCCCGCTGGGATAGTTACCGTCCCAGAACCTGCTGAAGTGATGTCTTCTTGTACTGGGCTAAACCCAGTGTTCGTCAGCAGGATATTAAGGATTCCACTCATTAGCTAAGTCCCGACCCGCTGATGACCCACTTGGTGGAAGTGACCTTGAGACACGTCGCCATACCGTACCGCGCAAGCGTGCGGTTCCCTGTAGCGCCAGACGAATTTTGCAACGTGTCTGTGGTAACAGAGATGGTCAAGCTCACAGCAGCGGAAGCGTCGTTGATGATCGTAATCACGGTACCAACAGGGTAAGCAACAGTGCCGTTGGCTGGGATCGTGATAGTGACTGCCGTAGATCCGGTGTAGTAGATCTGTTTGCCGGAGTCAGACAACACAGTAGTGTAGGCAGCAGTCTGACCGTTGACAGGAACTTCCAGATACCCACCGTTGTATATATTAGTGCCGGTGCTATCTTCTAGCCTGAAAGAATGGGTACCAGACACGCCGTTTACGGTGAGCCCTACGCCAGATGTGGGGGCGTTGATTACCCACGCTCCCGACGCATCGACCGTGCCGCGAGCCGTGGTATTGGTCGAAAAAGCAAGCGTGTTTGTAGTCGAACGATAGATCCCGTTAGCAGGTACTGTGGTTCCGCTCACCGTTACGGTAGTAAACGATCCTGCAGCTGGGGTAGTACCTCCGATCGCGGCTGGCGCAGCAAGGTAGTTCGTCAAACCAGTGCCGCTCAACGCACCGTTCAGTACGGTACTGCCAGAAATTGTGTGTGTACCACTAAATATTAGGTTACCACTCAGGGTGCCTGCGAAATCTTGGTCTACCTTCCACTCCAACCCGGCTGCCGTCGGACGCACTTCAATCTTGTCGCCCGTGTTGTAAGCAGTAGCGGTCGTGCCTTCTTGTGCGCGCGTCACCGTGAGTGTGTCGCCTGAACGGGCGGTGCACTTAACGATCTCAAGCACGTTCGAAGAATTCGACAGAGTGGCGTAGAAAAAGCTGGTGCCGCTTGGACTTGGGAACAGAGATCCTTGTCCTGACGCCACTGTGATCGACGTGGCATTAGATGCAATGCCAGCAGCAAGCGTAGTCGAGGCGTTGTTTGTATAAAGTACAGGCATGGTGACCTCCGGCTGTTAGCCAGTTTGCCGCAAACATTAGCATGTATCAAGCAGCCTCGATAGCGCCGCTTGACTCCAATGTTTCGACAGTTTCGGGTGAAATAACGATATAAATGTAAAGAGGTTCGCACACACCGACTTTGGCGGTGTTCAGTGCGACCTCAGCTGAAAGCACTCCCTCCAACACCGCAGCAAGCGACTGCACCTGCGAAGCAGATACAACGCTAAAGATCTGGGTAGCAGAAGCGGTCCCAGTCTCAAAAGCCGATACAGCCTGCACTGTAACGACGACGGCGGTCTGAGTATGTGCAGCAGAACCGGTCTCAGAAATACTGGCTGCGGTCTGCCGAGCTGCCGTCAGAGCTTCGACGGCTGATGCAAACTCAATGACGTTGGTGACAGCGTTGAACGTGGTCGTCGCACCATCGGCTGCTGCGAGCGACTCTGTTGCACTACGATCCGCTGTCAGCTGGAAGGTCTGCGAATCCGAAGGAGATGCGGACTCGCTAAGCGACGCAAGAACAAGCGACAAAAACTCTTGCGAATCAGAGGCTGTGCCGGACTCAGTTAGAGAAACTCCGGTAACACGCGTTGCAGTGTGAGAATCAGCAGCAGCCCCAGATTCTGCCAGCGACGCAACTGCCGTGAGAGCTGTACTTTGAGCATCAGCGACAGCTACAGATTCTGTGAGCGACGTCGCTACAGACAAGACAATGGTCTGGGAGTCCGAAACAGTGCCGGACTCTGTGAGAGAAGCAGACGAAGCAAACGATGACTCTTGCGAATCAGCTACAGCACCAGTCTCCGTCAAAGACGGATTGACGATCAGAGCAACGGTTTGTGAATCAGATGCAGAGAGGGTCTCAGATACCGATACATCTAAGGTAGCCGCACTTTGAAGTTGCGCTGCGCCTTGAAGTAATAGAGACCAAATGATCACGGGTTATGCGACCTGTCGGATCGACCAGTCAATCGTGCGATCAGTGCCTTGGTTTTTCTTGAGCGTGACTGTCCAGCCATTCATAAGCAAAAGCCCCGGCACGACATAAAGCGGCTCAGTTGTCTGCGCCCCAGAAAAAATGACCTGCTGTATTACGCGTTGCGTACTGCTAGATCGGCATTTCTCATAGATCGTTAGCTGGTACTCCTCGGTAGAAGTCAGCGCGTTGAGATCGAGGAAAACCTGAAAAATGCCATCCGTCGTAATAGACGATTTCGTGGTCGATGCGCTGGGCAGATCGTATTCCGTCGTGCTAATGCTCGCGCTGCCCGAGGACAGTTCGGTGATTGCCATCAGTCAACATCCCAGTAAGTAAAATAAACGTAGCCTACGCCGCCATTACCACCGTTAGCTGCACCGCCGCCACCCCCGCCACCCGCGCCGTAACCCGTGGCGTTGCCTCCGTTAGATCCACCATTACCGCCCGCACCGGGATAGCCGATAATAGAATACCCGCCTTGTCCGCCGCCGCCCCTGCTTACACCTGCCGCCGTATTTCCCAAACCTACCCCGTTGTTAGGAGTTACCGAACTGTTCGCGGCTATAAGCGGTCTTTGGTTAGGGTTCAAACCCGCAACCCCACCATTTGCCCCCGACGTGGTTCCCGTGGTTGAAGCTCCGCCTCCGCCGCAACCCGTCATGCCGGGGAAAGTAGAAGGGAAAAAATACCCCCTGCCTTGCCCATTCGAGGCGGTAGGCGTTGCAGCAGAGGTTCCACCTACGTTGGTGAATGACGCATAACTCCCCGGTGCATTTCCAGCGCCAATCCCTGAAGTCTGCCCCGCGCCGTCTGTTCGTGTGGTTGTGTTGGCTGCGCCACCAAAGATCTTAAATGTCGTTCCTTCGCCCCAAGGCGAGAAATAAATCCCCGCAATGGTCGTATCGCCACCGTTTGTAGCGCCTGTTGTAGGAGTCCCGCCCGTCCCTCCGGCTCCTAGCGTAATGGTCAGAGAAGCACCGGGAGTCACAAATAAAGGAAGCCCTACTATGGATAGCGCGCTGCCTCCGCCTCCGCCTCCGCCGGTGCTGGTTGCATTATTGGTTCCGCCTGTCCCGCCCGCGCCCCCACCAACGCCGGTAATCATCAACATCCGAACGCCTTCTGGAACAACCCACGTCCAAGGACCAGATGCAGAGTTAACGACGATGCCATCCTGACTGACACCGGTGCCATCTTTGAACTCAACGACATGCTGCTGTTGATTAGGGCCGCCAAGCATTAGTCGGCACTCCAATAAAAAATTCCAATGTATCCATCCGCCCCGTTACCCCCGGCAGCGCCACCGCCACCAGCTCCACCACCGCCCGAACCATACCCCGTGGCATTACTTCCAGCAGCGCCGCCGTTACCGCCGTCACCCCCGTACCCCATTGTTGAAGGCGCTCCGCAACCGCCGCCGCTACGCGATACGGTTCCTGTGTTATTGCCGAGGCCGCCAGAATGCAATTTAGCCATAGCCGAGTAAAGCCAATGGGGTGTCGTGACGCCGGCACCATTAGCTCCGTCCACGGAACCCGTTGTACTTGCCCCACCCGAAGCCGAGCCTCCACACGAGCTGGCTCGCAGATCGGTAGGGGACCAACTGCTGCTGAGTGATGACGGAGCCCCTGCTGCGGGCGTTGCGGCGTTGGCGGAGGCGTTTGGTCCGTTACCTATGCCATAGGCCCCAACTGATGCCCCGGTTGTGCCACCCAAGCCCCCGCCGTTCAAACTAAGCGTAGTCGTATCATCAATCGGGGAGTAAACAAGATTGGTGATAGTGCTTGCGCCGCCGGCGGTCCCGTTACCCGTTGCTCCGCCCGTACCCTTAGCCCCTACCGTGACGGTTAGGCTTTTACTGGGAGTAACGGCGCATGCTAGAAAAGTTACACCAAAACCGGAAGATCCTCCGCATGAACCTCTTGCGGAAGGGGTCGCAGTCGCCGATCCCGCACCTCCGCCACCTGCGCCGACGCCCACAACGAAAATTTGAGTAACATCCTTCGGAACAACCCACGTCCACGGACCGTTGGTCGAGGTGCCATCCACCACGCCGTCCAGCTTGACGCCTGTTCCCCGGATGAACTCAACGTAGTGCTGTCTAACTACAGGACCGCCAAGTGCCATATCAGTAACTCAAAATTTGATCAGCGTCAGCTTGGGTGATGAGCCCCTGCTGAACCATGTAATTCACGAGACGGACAGTATCTGGATCGTCTAAACGTACTTCCTCTGCCAACGCCAGCAGCTCGTTCCCGTCGATTATGACGGGATCTTGGCTGGCACGAATCGCAATCCGCTGTTCGGGGGTAAACCGCCGCAGGAACTCAAGCCGCGTAATGGGCTGTGGTGGAAGCACGACAGGCGGCGGATGACTAAAGTTGGTGCCGTCGTAAAGATCACCGGGGCCGTACTGGCTCAAAGCATCCGTACGCTCGATGCAAATATGATCGGGGTAGAACTGCTGAGCACGCGCAACGCTGTCTGCGGCGATACAGTTATCGACCACCCCATCTTTGATAAGAAACACGTCCATTTATTCACACCAAAGTGAGTACAGTGCCGGGACCGGTACTGTTGAAAAACATGAAGATCATGGCGCTAAGCGCCTCTCACAGACAAGCCAGTCTTGATGTTCCTCGCAAAAATATACCCTACATCCTCGGTCGCTCCAAGCTGAGCTATTTTCGCGTATGCTAACGGAATCGCGTACCTATCTGTGCGAATTGTAACGGTGGCGACATCAGAAGCTGAAGTCTGCTCCTGCAAGTCCGCCAGATATACAACTACAGAATCTTCCGCTGCAACCGCTGGGGCAGACTCAGTGACATCCCCCACAAGGTTCGAGATGTAACCCTGCTCATCATTGGCTGCAACCGACTCGCCAACTGCTGCAATGACGACACTGAGACCAAAACCGTTCAGCGGGAACAGGTTCAGAACATCTGTGTTAATCAGCCCGCGATCAGCTGCAGGAGAGAACAATGTCTCGGGCGAATCATTTGCAGCCAAAGCCTCAGAGACAGACGCGTTCAGTCGATCAACAGCGGTAGAAGTGCCGTTAAGAGGCAACTCGTTCAGAGGGTCACTATTGATCAGCCCGCTCAGTCGAGCCGGCGCAAACAGCACGTTTTGAGAATCAGCAAGAACCACGGATTCGGAAACCGTGATAACTTGCTGGATCAGAGCACTAGACGTATCCCCGGCGGAAAGCTCCTCCAGAACAGGCGCGATACCGGCTGCGATACCGTCTGACGTATCAACACTGACCAGCTGCTCCGCGACAAACTCACCGCTCGCATCGCCGTTCAGCGGCAGAAGGTTCAATACATTTCGGTTGATCAGCCCGTTGGCTGTGGACGGGGAGTACAGTAAGGCTGCGGAATCCGTTGCAGCCAAAGCCTCATCAACAACAACATGTTGCGACCCAAAGATCTCAGAAGAATCGGCAGCAGAAGCTACTTCTACAACTGCAAGCGGATCGGTAGGGCTACCATTGAGCGGGTAAGCATTCAGCGTGTCTGCGTTAATCAGCCCGCTCAACAACGGCGGGGAAAGCATCTGGACCTGCTCGTCAAGCGCAGCAACCAACTCAACAGCAGCTACCTGATAACTAACTAAAGCTGCAGACGAATCAGTCGACGAAAGAGCCTCGATTACAGGCGCATCACCAGAAAAAATACTTTCAGAGGCATCGGCGGCAGATACGTGCTCAATGACAACTAGCTGATCTGCGTTGCCGTTAAGCGGCAAAAGGTTCAGGGCATCACTGTTGATCAGCCCTTGCGCCCGAACCGGGGCGTACAAAGCCGCTGTAGAGTCGTCAGCCGTCAGTGAGTCTGCGGCGGCAGCGTACAAACTGGCCCCCGGCGACTGGGTTTCAGTCAGCGCCAACGACTCAGCAGTAACAGCACCGTTAGAAGCAATCGTTAAGGAGAGATCAGAAGCAGCCAGCGACTCATAGACAAACTCGCCAGATGCAACCCCGTTTAACGGCAACAGATTCAGTAAGTCGCTATTGATCAGTCCGCCTAGAAAACGCGGAGAAAAAAGCGTCTCTTGCGCGTCGCCAACGGCCACTGACTCAGATACAGAGCCATCGCGTGACGTAATCTGTGCCTGCAAGTCAGAGGCAGCAGCAGCTTCTGTAACACCTCCGTTTCGAACTAGAACCGCCGCCGTGGCATCAGCGCTTGACGCTGACTCACTGATGGCTCCGGCACGAATCAACACAACTGTCGCAGCGTCCGAAGCGCTGCCAGCCTCTGCCAGCGTCTTGCTGGTAAGGGCGCCCCCGGCGACAACATCGTTCGCTGAGAGAGCCTCAGCGCGCGTCAGCGATGTAACGTAGACACCATTGGCGACATCTGCGCCAGATAACGTCTCAGCCACAAAGTCACGGTTAGTGACATCATTCAACGGCAAAGCGTTGAGGACATCACTGTTTACTAGCCCGCGGATACGCTGCGGACTAAACAGTGTGCCAGAGCTATCTACAACAGACCCGCTCTCGACACCCGAAGCAACTAGCGCACCTGTGTAAACTGAGAAGTCAGCAGCAGAACCCGACTCAACAACTACAGATACATTACCGAGGACAGGCACCGACGAATCAGTCGGGGTCAGTTGCTCACGAACGAAGCTGATGCTTGCGCTACCATTAAGAGGTAGCAAATTAAGTGCGTTGCTATTGATCAACCCAGCAAAAGACGCTGGACTAAACAACCTGACGACAGAATCCGAAGCAGCTGCGCTCTCGTTTACCGAATGGGCACTAACAATTGTGCCTACAGATGAGTCTGCGCTAGCTAAAGTCTCTGCTGCCTGCCGACCAAACGAGCCGAGGGTTGTAGCTGAATCAGCGCCAGCGCCAGATTCCGAAACAACTCCGACTCGGCGAAGAGACGCAGAAACAGTGTCGACAACAGAAGCTGTCTCAGAAACAGCAAAAGAAATCTGACGGGCGCTGGAAGCTGAATCAGCAACAGAGGCTGATTCAGCAATAGCTACCGGCTGTACAAGCGATCTAGAAACAGAGTCTGCGGCAGAAACAGACTCTATAACTGATGGTGGAAGAGCACTATCGTTGAGTGGTCTTCTATTTAGAACATCAGAGTTAAGTAGCGACATGGTGCAGTGGCCCTACACTGTCCACTAGAGCAACCATGTCGCCCCCAACTCTATATAGCGGGAGTCAGCCCCCACAACCGGCGGGGGCTGTCTAGCGGATCATCAGACGACGGTGAGCTGATCTTCTTCAAAATACCGTTCTTGAGTCTCGCCATCAAGATCGGTGTACTGCACACGAACAAGATACAGGCCATCATCGTTCACAGCAGCACCAGTCGTCACCCCACTCATCAAGGAGTTCGTGATGCTGACATTCGAGCCAACAGCAATAGACATAAACCCTCCTCAAACACTCAGCGTATAAGTGACGTTCAACGTATCACCATTCACGACCGCACGCGAACCGCCGCTGAACGAGCCTGCTGACAAGAGTACGCCTGCACCACCATTGGTGGTCGTATTGCGCGCCTGCGTAGTCGTCAACAGGCACCCAAGAATGGTGTTGCTGGCGGTGATCGTAAACGCGGTGGCAGTGGACGCCTTAGAACCTGCGCTAGCAGCGTTCCACGCAACTGTCGCGCGGTTGGTGGTGCTACCAGAAATGGTGTAACCAGAGACGACCTCAAGCCACCCGCTGTGAGAAGCTAGCGTGTCACCAGCAGCATATGCGGTGAAGCTGGTGTTATCCACCAGCCCCATATACCACGCGGCGGTGTAC
>Ga0129333_10002357_pt1 | contig 17541 bp, 22 predicted proteins | sample CPB6_08_DNA_FD_94474 | JGI IMG/M metagenome (GOLD analysis project Ga0129333, IMG submission 94474) | Freshwater to marine salinity gradient microbial communities from Chesapeake Bay, USA - CPBay_Sum_0.6_0.8_DNA | ecosystem: Environmental > Aquatic > Marine > Coastal | place: USA: Chesapeake...
ATCTCCCAGCCTGCGTTGATGGGGTAATGAAACACCTGAGAGAAGTATCCAGCAGACCGACGGGCGCCAAGCGCTTGCCCAAGGTCATACCAGCAATTCTCGCGGACATTGTAGATAACGCAGTCATTGCACTCGGTCGATGTGCCGCGTGGATAGAACCACCAAATCTCGCCGAAGCGAGGCACCTTCATTGCGTACACCTTTTGACGCTGTTCGTAGTTCAGATTGTCAAAGAAGTAGTTCTGATTGAAGGTGTTCGGAATCTCTTTCACAACACCGTTATAGAGCAGGAATCGGTCAACACCGCACCAGTAGTAGATGCCGTCATACTCAATCACAGACGACGATGACAGGATCGAAGACTGCGAGGAGATGATGTCATAGCGCCAGTAGAAGGTCTGCGGAGAGCCGCTGACCGTGATGGTGGTCGGGTTGTATGAGACGCGAATCAGCGAATCAAGTGACCAGAAAAGGCCGGACGGTGCGTTAGAACCACCTCGAACCGGAAGACCTTTGACAATTTTTGTGGAGGCCACATTGGTCTCGTTAGCGTCAGCAGAGACCCAGTCATTAGGATTGCCTGCCGCGCAGTTTCGGATCAATCCATTATTGCCGTAGACGAACACATAAGGGTGCAGAACTACTACACCGCCGGAGACATCGACATTGTTGTCAATCGTCAATGTTGATGCGCCAGTAGCGGTTGCGGCGGCGCTGATCTCAAAGGTGGTGGTGTTAGTAACCGACACAATAGTCGCCCCAGACGGGATGCCAGTGCCTGATATAGATTGCCCAGCGCCAAGCAGTGCGGTGCTTGCAACCGTCACTGTGGTGGTGGAGTTAAGCGTAGCGGCCAGCGTGAACACGCCAATAGCCGAAAAGTTGGTTCCAGAGGTCGACCCAGCAAGAACGGGCGTATTGACCGAACTATCAATTAGGGCAAGGTTTTGGCCGGGGTGGCAAACAATCAATTCGTCGCCAGAGCCAGAAGAGTCAAACAGCGAGTCAAACTGCCAAAGGTTGTTGGCGTTCGGCGTAAAGTCAGTCAGCGTCATATCTGTAACGCCGGAGCCGATGCCCACATTGTTGATTGGAATTAGTTGCAGGCCGTCAGAGTAGCCGTTATAGATGTTGTTGAAGTTGTTCTCAGGAATCACATAGATGCCACGAGAAGGGCCAGCCATGTCACTCACAATCTCACGGTACCCGGCGATCTTACGGGGGCGACCACGCTGGAAACGAACCCAACGACCGTCGTTATAGAACTCTTTGTCGAAGACCGTACCGTCGCGCTGAATGCCGGGTTTGGTGTCGAGAGCGAAGACCTTTTGCGTCATTAGAATGTCCCGCCTCGAACGCCACCGCTGAACTTGCCTTCACCAGTGATAGTGATACCCGTAGCCAGAATGTTCATGATCTGGCTTCCTAAGATTGAAAACGCCACCTGACCGATACCGGGGCGATACATACCCGAACTGGTCTCTGCGGCAAAGTTGATGGCCGGGGTTCCGACCGTGCCGTTGATCAGGTTTAGAGAAGTTGCACCAGCCTGCACCGTGTTGGCGTTAAAGAAGTTCACGCCGTCGCACACAAGGGTTGCCTGCTGTCCCGGCGGGATCGTAGTAGATGCCGCGCCGCTTGCGCTGGTCTTAATTGTTAGCGTAAAGCCATTGTCGACCGTCTGGTTTGAGACCACATAAAGGGTCACCACCTGCGGAAAGACAACCTCCACATTGCCAGTCAACGATCCAACATATTCTTGGATCACATTCTGGGCCTCGTTTGTGGTCAAAGTATAGGTGCCAGATACAACAGGCTTGACCAAAGCGGAGAATGCAAACGCGCTGTTTACACCATACCCAACAGTGATGTATTCAGTCCCAGTGCAGACAAGAAAAGCCGACTCATTCGGCTGAAATGTTTTTGTCGTCTTGCCATCAATTAACTCGCCCGATGTACCGCTGATGGTCATCGTGCCTGTGCCGTTATTTTTAAACAGCGTAAACCAGTTATCGCCAAGCGAAGAGGCAAGAGGCAGGGTCGATGTGCCGGAGCCTGATGTCCATATCTTGGTCTGGGCGCGGTCTGCGGCTAGATAGGTATAGCCATTGGTAATCGTTGAGGTGGGGTGGCTTTGATTCAGCGTGGTGCTGATTGCAAGCAGTCCATACCCGGCAAGAGTTGCCGCATCAGCAGACGATGTCCCTGTACCAAAGGCAATGTTGCCCCATACACCAGTGACCGTGCTGTTGTCAGTAATGTAGATGTACTTGGACTCACCCGGTGCCACGGTGATGATCGTGCTTGCACCACCAAAAGTCGTGACCGTAAACGAGTTGGAGCCAACATTTCGGATCAGCGAGTCTTGGCCGACCGAAGCCTCATTGGACGCAGGAACACGAAGTTGCAGGCCCGCCGATGAAGCGTTGACCTGCATGATCCGGGCGATGAAGTCAGTCGCTGTGGTGCTGTTTGAAGGCCAATTAAGTTGCGTGTTGGCCGTCAGCGATACCGTGCGGTACGAAACATCGGTAGGCTGGATGACATCGCCTGTAAATGGGGAGACATAACTCATGTGTCAAGTACCGCCGCCTGACGGTCTCCGATACGCTGGACATCTTCAGTCTTCAGCACCTTCATGATGCCGTCGTACTGTGCCTGCCACATTGGTATGCGCTCGTCGTTCTTGAGGTACGGCATGGCCTGCAAGAGGGAGCCGTAGAGCAAGGCTTGGGGAGCGTACTCGGTAAACCAGTTGGTTTGATTGGATGAGTCCAAAGGCTGGACTCGCTCGTAATACAGCACCTCGAAGGCATACGCCGCCGCCGGGGTGGGGGCAACCAGCCAGTGGGTGTAGTCGTAGTCTGCGTAATAAGCCGGGACGCCCTCAAGGGCTTGATTCGGCCAGTACTCGCGAAGGTATTCGTATTTGCGCAGGAGTACGGGTTGCTTGACTCCGGCGACCGTCACATTCATGGAAACGGTTTTGTGCCAGCGGGCTGGCTTATTGATGACCGGGGTGCTTTGCACCATTGTGCTGGTGTTCACCGTTAGGTTGCCGAGAAACTTGATCTCTGCGGCGATGACCTGCTCGGCCAGCATGATGAAGGTGGGAATCTTGGCTATCGTCTCGGCGTCAGTACGCTCCAGATACTGCTGGATGTCCTGAACGAGCGAGTTGTATGTCATCACGACGGCCATCACCAACCACCTTTCTTGGCTTTAGCGCCAGCCATGTTCGCGACAAGCGATGGGTATTTTGTTCCTGTTTTCTGGGCAAAAGCCTTCGCGGCTCTTTTTTGGTTAGGACTCAACTCCTTCGGCTTTCCCAGCGATTTTGGGCGCTTCTTTTCCCATACGGGCTTATCTTTCATTGTAAACCTCGCCTTTCATATTGACAACGCCTACATCACGGCGCACTCCGCCTCCCGGCGCTTTACTAAACCCGGCAAAACTTTTCCGCCGCCCCTTGTCCAAAGCATCAACTGCTCTTTGGCACCTTCCCAATCTTGCGCATTGATTTTGCGGCGCAAGGTGCTGGTCTGTAATCGACCGACTCCAAGGTTGTACGCAAAATCTACAATCGCGTTTAACTTGCCCCAGTCATTTGCCGTCATGGCAAGAGTCAAAAGAATCGGGCACTGACGAATCGTGCCGGGGGCATACCTGTGCATCAGTTCCGAAATAAGCAAAGCCCGCGCAGTGGGTTCATCCATTGGCGGGTCTTGCATCGTGACTTTGCGACCATCTGCGTAAAAGGTCGAGCCATACCCAATCGTAGGCACCCCGGCGGGGCAGATATAGGGTTTTCCCTTAAAGCCCTCGAATCTCCGGCAGAGTTCGGTCGCAATATCTAAGTTCATGCCAATCCACGCTTTGCCAGAGTCCTATCAAGAATCCAGTAGTTGACCACCCCGGAGAGCAGGGCCATGTCATCGACTGACCATGCCTCTTTGAGGACTTCCAGCATCGGCTGGCCTGCTTGATACGCCAGAATAATTGCGGCGGTCTTAGCGACGCCGTAAAGAAGCAAGAGGTAGTAGGTCATCACCGGGCGCACAGAGGCGCTCATAGAGGCCACCCAGCCGCCTGCGGCCTTAGCCATCTCAGTCTGCTGGTCGATAGCGGCTTTGAAGGCGTCCATGACACCAACATCGACAGCCATGTCGCGCTGGGCGCCTATCTCTTCAAGCCTGATCTGGCCGCGCACCTTCTCAAGGTCGCACTGCTTATCAAACATTGCCAACTCGTGCTGGCGCTCGTTCTTCTTATCGAAGTACTTGATGACCTCCGGCACAAGGCGGAATACACCACCAAGCACTGAACCAAGAATCCCGCCGCCCAATAGGTCAAACATCACGCCCCCCTGCTGGTTTTGATCTGATCATCACCCTTAGTGACCGTCACCTTATCGCCTTCGACTTCAACCTTCATCGGGTCTTTGTCGGCCAAGCGATCCAGCCGCTCAATCAATTGCTTCATAATCTCGAACTCGGGCTTCTCTTGCTTAGGCGATGCCCCAGCAATCCCGTTGAGCATGGAAATAAGAGCGGTGAGAGCGGCGGAAACCAGACCAATGACTGCGGCAATTTTTGACTCATCCAGCACAATGCTGGCGCCGACACCAACAACAACGATGGCAGTGATGTAGGCAAGACCGTTCTTGCCAATGGCTTTTCCGGCAACCTCTTTTGCTGTGCTTTCCGCCTCAAGTCGATTCAGTTCGGCTTGCGCTTGTGCTTTGAATAATCTAAGGTCGCCGTGTTCCATCACTTATCTACCTTGTTGTCGAGTTTGTCGAAAATCTTGCCAAGCATTCCCTTGATTTCAGTGATGTCGCTTCGATAGTCGTCACGAGTCACATACTGCAAAGGCATCTCTGCAATACGGTCTTCAATGCGAATGATCGAGCGGGACAGCGAATTAAGAATCCATCCCCCAAATGCTCCCGCTATGCCAAACGCCAAATTAATTAGCGTCTGGTTGTCCATTCTCTGCTTTCGGCTGTTCTTTGGCTTCAGCCTGCATTGCTTCAACCAGTTGAAAAACTTCTTGATACGGGCGGGTACCAAGATAACCAATGATGGCGTTGAGCAGTTGCTCGGTGATCAACAGTTTTTTCATGCCTGCATCTCCGCCGCTTCTTTCCAAGAGATCGACGCTTCATCCCATGTATAGCGCTTGCCATCGGTCGGCATGGCTACGGGTGCTTGCCACAGACAAGAAGTCTCATTCAGTATCCACGAAGCAAAAGGCTGTGGAGGAATGAACGCATCACGGGTGCGGTCATACGAATAGCCAATACCAGCGTAGTTCTTGCGCAGAGCCTTGGTTTGGTCTACAGAAGGATTGCTGGTTGCGGGATCGTAATGAACGCCACCACGGGTGTTATATGAGGTCTGAATCCACTCACCCGGCGACGAATCGACAAAGGTGTTGAAGAATTCAGGTTCGGCAACGATGACCTGAGTCACCTTACCGTCTACTACTTTTGCAAAATGTGCCATTTGTCTTTCTCCTTAGAAAGTGATTGAACCAGATGAGGTGAAAGTATAAATTTTGTACCCACCCGCCGCTGTAAATGTTGGCGAACCAGTTGTTGCGGTTGCGTCGGAATAAGTGCTTGAATAACGAATGATCACAACACCTGATCCGCCGTTACCGCCTGCATTTAGGCCACTAACATTTGCGCATCCACCGCCACCGCCACCGCCACCGCCCCCGGTGTTGGCGCCACCAGCGCCACCGCGATTATCAGCACCTGTTCCCGTTCCATTAGCGCCAGAATTTAAAGCAGAGCCTCCCCCGGTTCCATTAGCCTGATTGTATGAAGAACCTCCGCCACCGCCACCAATCCCACCATTTGTTCCAGATGTGCTACTGCCAGCCTCTCCTGTTGCCCCGCCTCCTCCAGCCCAATACAAACTGGAGCCATTGATTGCGTTTAGAACTCCCGGGCCAGCAGTTTTTCCCGAAGCAGAACCACCAGCCCCGCCGCCGCCCCCAGAGCCACTTGTTCCTTGACCGGAGCCACCATTGCCGCCAGTTCCATTTCCAGAGCCAGCGCCGGGAGACACCGCATAAGAAGAGCCGCCGCCAGAGCCATTTGAGGCTCGCCCGTTTTGGCCCGCAACGCCACCGCCGGAATCTCCAGAATATTTTGCTCCAGCGCCTCCACCACCAGCGGTCAAACTAAAAGCAGTGGTGTCAGAACCATTTGTGCCAGCAGTAGAGTTAGCACCATTGGAATTTGTTCCGTTGCCACCAGCACCAATTGTGATGGTATACGGGGAGCCAGCAGTTACAGACAAGGGGGCTGAACTAACATTTGTTAAAACGCCACCACCACCGCCACCTCCGCCATTAGAGGCTGATCCGGCGCCACCGCCGCCAACCAAAAGATATTCAATTGATGGAGTGACCGATGCACCAAACGGCAACCATGATGTACCGTTGTAATACTCCATCTGATTAAGAGTGGAATTAAATCCCATTTGACCAGCGGAAGGAGCCGCTGGCCTTCCTGCGGTTGTCCAAGAGGCAAATGTTTGCCCTTGGGTTCCGTCCAAAATCATTGCCATATTCTTTTCTCCTTATGCGGTGTATGTTCCAGAACTAGTAAAGGTGTGGATTGTGTAACCACCGCTTTGTGTGATAGTGCCACCCGTACCGCGTTGAGCGCCGAAATAACGAAGGATTACGATACCTGAACCGCCTCCGCCGCCAGAAAATGTTCCACCGTCCTCACCGCCACCGCCTCCACCGCCACCTGTATTTGCAGAGCCAGCAGTTGCGTTGAATTGTGTACCGTTTCCCCCACCCGCTTGACCAGAAGCAGTTCCGCCTTGCGCAATATGGCGACCGCCCCCTCCGCCACCTGCTCTAGCAACTGAAACGCCCGTTATAGATGACGAAACGCCAGCGCCACCAGTTCCTGTTGGGCCATTTGCGCCAACCGAGCCAGCACCTCCGCCACCACCAGCAGAATTAGCGCCTCCGTTAGTGCCCCCTGCATATCCTTGACCAACAGTTCCAGAACCCGGAGAAATTCCTCTAGAGTCCATTGACTGACCAACACCACCACCAGAGCCGCCCGAACCAACAGACCTGCTTGCATCAGCAGATGGTTGACCACCAAAACCACCTCCTGTTGAGGTGATTGAGCCAAAAACAGAATTTGACCCATTAGAAGGAAGTCCAACACCGTTTGCGCCGGAACCGCCTGCACCAACGGTAACCGTGTATATGGTTAGCGGGGTTACTATAATCGCGGGTTCTGCTGAAGAACCACCACCTGAAAATTCTCCACTTACTGAAGAACGATAGCCGCCACCTCCACCCGCGCCACCAACACCTGAGCCGGGTTGACCACCCGCACCTCCGCCGCCGCCAGCAATTACAAGATACTCAATAGAATATGAAAAAGACCAAGTGTTAGTCCAAGAAGTGCCGTTGTAGAACTCCATTGAGTTTGTCGTCGAGTTCCAGCGTTGCATACCCGCAATCGGGCTTGATGGGCGTTGTGCAGTAGTTCCCTTGGGCATCGCAACCGCCCCAGTCACATTATCCATCTCAACAACGCCGCTCGTAGCCTGAAACTCCAGCGTGCCAGTGTTGTCCGATGTAGTTGTTACGCCTGTGACGCCGGATACAACTCCGTCGTCTGCTTTGATGATTGATGCCATATTCTTTTCCCTCTCTTATGCGGTGTAGGTTCCACTGGATGTGAAGGTGTGAATGGTGTATCCGCCAGACGATGTCACGGTGCCACCAGTACCTCGTTGAGAGCCAAGGTAACGAATGACCACAAGACCGGAACCGCCAGCGCCAGAAGTAGCCGTATTTGAACCGGAACCACCACCACCAGAGCCTGTGTTTACGGTTCCAGCAACACCCGCCCCACTTGGATCGCCGTTATTTCCAAGCCCTCCATTGCCGCCGCCTCCAGAGCCTCCAATGCCAATAGCGTTTGGGTTATGTGAACCACCGCCACCACCGCCCGCTCTAGTTACAGCGCTTCCCGTAATTGAAGAAGAAACTCCGTTTCCGCCATTTCCCGCTCTTGATGCGCCATGTGGCAAAGATTCACCAACCGCCCCCGCGCCACCACCACCGCCGCCCCCATTGGGCCACGCAGTTCCAGACCCTGAGTTACTCCCACCAGCAAATCCCTGCCCAGTCGTGCCACTTCCGCCAGCGCCACTCAAAGATGCACCGCCGCCACTACCACCATTGCCGCCAGCGCCTCCTGCACCAACACTCCACCCCTGTCCAAATCCACCCCCAACAGAAGTGATTGAACCAAATACGGAATTGCTCCCGGGATTTCCGGTGTTTGGAGATGTCGCTCCATTTACAGAAGCACCACCTGCGCCAATAGTTACTGTATAAGCCGAGCCAGGTGTAACCGTCAAAGGCGCTTCTGCTGAACCACCCCCGCCAGAAGATTCCCCAGAAACAGAGCAACGATAGCCGCCAGCACCGCCGCCTCCGCCGTGTTGACCGCCCCCACTTGCGCCACCAGCGATAACAAGATATTCAACCGCATAGTTCAAATTTGAAACAACAGTCCACGCGCCGCTGTAATAAACTTCGGTTTGGTTTGTCGTGGTGTTTACCCGAAAATCACCACTTGCAGGAGATGCTGGTCTTTGTGCAGTGGTTCCAACCGGAATTTGCAAAGCACCAGTCGTGTCAATCTGAACGCGGCCAGAATCAGGCGTCAATTGAATGTTGCCAGTGGTATCACCAGTCGTGGTGAGCGCAGTCGTTGTAGTAGTGCCTGCTCGAATTTGACTCATGTTCTTTTCCTCTTATAGCAATACCTGACGGCTTCCAGATGGAAGAGTGAACGATGCACCGGATGCAACAGTCCACGGGCCAACAGTAATTACATTTGCATTTGTTGGAACAGTGTAATTTGAAGTCACTTGGTTTGCGTGAGTCAATACACCATTGCTTGCGTACATCTCCGGCGCAGTTAACTGACCGTCAGAAGGACGATAAAGCAGTTTGGTCGACGATACATACTGCGTTGACACCGCACCGCTTGTAGATGCGCTGAAAAGCATATACAGGTTGCTTGCGGTGGTCGTATCGTTTGCAAGCGTGATACCACCAACAGAAGTCCATGCAGAGCCGTTGTAGCCCTCAAAAGCGCTGTCTGTCGTATTGAAGCGGAACATACCGCTCACAGCAGAGCCGGGGCGTTGTGCAGTTGTACCTTTGCTGATCGTCAATGCGCCAGTCGAAGTAAAGGACGAGTCAGAAGAGGCAGTCAGAGAACCAATGCTCAAGTTCTGCGACCACTGAGGAGCAGACCCGCTCGATGTCAGCACAAAGTTGGCCGTACCAATCGACAAAAAGGTCGTAGCACCTGCACCAGACTGATATGGGAGAGACCCAGCAGAACCGCCAGCGAGGTTCGTGGCTGTACCAACAGAAATGCTGGAGCCAGAAGTCCACTGAGGCGCCGTGCCAGTAGAGGTCAAAATCTGACCGTTAGAGCCAATTGTGAGTTTGGATAAGGTCGTAGAGGCAGAGGCATACAGCAAGTCGCCTGTGCCGTAAGAAGACTGCCCAGTACCGCCGTTGCCAGCCACAAGGGTTCCTGCAACCGTTACAGCACCGCCAGTAGCGGTCGACGGAGTCAGGCCAGTGGTGCCGAAACTAATTGTGGTCAGGTCGCCTTGAGACGCAAGCAAGCGAACTACGCCGGAGTTGTCCTTGTAGTACAACTTACCGTCAGTGATGTTGATGGCGAGTTCGCCATTCGCGAGGTTGCCCGCAGTAGGAACCGCACTTGCGGTCGTACTGAAGTACAACTGAATTGGTGTAAAGCCGCTTTGTGCCATTTAGAAAGTTCCTCCAGATATTCCCTGCCATTGTGGTGCGCTTGCTCCTTGAGAGACAAGCACTTGACCAGCCGTGCCGTTAGCAAGGAAAGCAGTCGTCCCGGCTCCTGTTTGATACGGTATTTGACTTGCCGCACCGCCCGCAAGGTTCGTTGCAGTTGTTGCAGTTGTAGCCGAACCAACAGACAGCGTTGACTGAGCCACATACTCGGGTGCGCTTGCACCTGCCACCATGACATAACCAGCGGTGCCCAGCGACAAGAATGTGGTTGCGCCCGCGCCGCTTTGGTAAGGCGTCGCACCAGCGGTACCTCCGGCCAAATTTGTAGCCGTACCGATAGTGAGGGTCGACGGAGCCACATAACCGGGCGCGGTGCCGTTGGAAGCCAAGATGTAGCCATTTGCACCAATCGACAGTTTGTCCAGCGAGGTCGTGGTGTTTGCAAACAGCAGGTCGCCCACCGAGTAACTGGTGATGCCTGTACCACCGTAAGTTGGGCCAATTGCGTTACCGTTCCATGTGCCTGCGGTCAGGGTGCCGACACCCGTGATTCCGGTGTAAGAGCCACTGATGCGTGCGGTGTCAATCGTTCCAGAGGTGATCTGGGTTGCGGCAATCGCAATCGATGTGTCGGTGACGCTAGTCAATTGACCTTGAGCATTCACAGCAAACACAGGCACCTGCGAAGCAGAGCCGTAGGTATTTGCCACAACCGCAGTGTTGCTGATGCTGAACTGTGTTCCGGTCAGTGTTAGGCCAGTGCCAGCGCTATAAACCTGAGATGCAGAAATCTGAACAAAGTTGATCGCGGTCGTACCAAAGGTAATGACGCCTTGCGTGTTGCAGACATAGGTCTCACCAGCACCAGTGTTACCGCTTTGGATGAAGAATGCATCGCCTTCACCGAGGCTGTTTGGACTCTTCAGGGCGTAGGTGTCAGCGTCGCTGGCGCGGGTTAAAACCCATGCAACAGAACCACTACCAACCGTTGTGACCGTATAGACGCCGTTCTCGAAAGCGTTGGTCTGGTTGTAAATCAGAATGCGATCACCCGGCGACGCAACAGGGCCATCCGGCGCAAAAGCGGCCAGAGTACCTGCATTGGTTAGCGTGGCGCCAACACCGACACCGGGGCCACCCGGCTGGTTATAAGTCGCGTTTAGGTTGCCAGTGCTGTTAGGCACCTCGTACTTGACCGGAGCATGGTAGGTGATGCCGGAAGACACCAATGTGTCCACATACTGCTTGGTCGCAACATCAAGAGCCGCAGTTGGGTTTTGCGTTAGAGCAATCGAAGTCAAACCACCAAGGGTCAGCGCAGTGCCACCAAGCGAAATGTTGGTCGTACCAAGCGTGATCGAGGAGTTGCTCAGAGCCGCATTTGGAATGTTCTGAAGCGTGTTCGTAGCGCCGTCGATGGTCTTATTGGTAAGCGTATCGGTTGTGGCGCGACCTACAAGCGTGTCGGTGCTTGTGGGCAGGGTAAGGGTGCCAGAGTTGATGATCTGCGCAATGATCGGCGTTGTGAGCGTCTTGTTGGTCAGAGTCTGGGTGCCAGACAGGGTCACTACGGTCGAATCGATGGCAATCGTCACGGCAGACGAGCCGTTAAACGATCCACCGCTCAAGCCCGTGCCAATGGTCAGCGTGTTGGTTGTGTTGGCCGTGATGGTTCCAGAAGCGCCCAAAGCCACGGTCACACCGTTGTAGGTCACGCTTGAATTGGTGAGCGCCGCATTCGGGATGTTTTGGAGAGTGTTTGTTCCGCCGTCAATTGTCTTGTTGGTCAGCGTGTCAGTCGTTGCCCGACCCACCAAGGTGTCGGTGCTAATCGGCAGGGTCAGTGTCCCGGTGTTCAGGATCGACGAAATCGTCGGGGTGACAAAGGTGCCGTTCGTGACCGTCTTGCCAGTAAAGGTCAGATTGGTCGGCAGGCTCAGGGTAATGACAGTTCCGACCTGAGACGAGTTGATTTCGCCAGCCGTGCCGTTGACAGCCGAGATGGCGCCAATCGAGGACGGGGTGATGGTCACATTGGTCGCCGAGGTCAGTTGCCCTTGTGCATTGACAATAAATTGACCGACTTGGGTCGATGATCCGTAGGTTCCGGCTGTGACCCCGGTGTTGGCAATCGAAATGGTGCCTGTGGCCGTGATAGGGCCACCTGTGAGGCCCGTTCCGGTGTTGATGAGGGTTACCCCACCAGCAAGCGAAAACTGGCGCCAAGAGCCTGCGGAGTAGCCGTAGAAGCCGCCCAAGTCGGTGTCATAGCGCACCTGACCGTTAACCCCGGCTGGTTGCTGGGCGGAGGTACCAATAGGCACCCGCATGGCCGCAGTTCCGGGGATTGTTGGGTTGTCAGCAATCGATATGGTCGGGTTTCCACTCTGACCGTTGCCGTCTACCACTGTAATTTGGTTTGCGGTGCCTGCAATCAAGACTCCGCCAGCGGTTGTGCCGTTCTGGATGGCAACCAAACCTGTTCCACCCAAGTTGGCAAGCGCCAAAGCAAGGCCAGACAGGGCAAAAGTGGGGTCTCCAGACACGCCACTGCCGTTTGTGACCGCTAAACCAGCCCCAGTGACCTGCAAAGTGCGGTTTGTGACGGTTCCAGACGATGTTTTGGCAATCATGCCGTTGCCAACGGTCTCCAGAGAGCCAGAAGTGCCGTTTAGGGTGATCTGGTAGGTGCTTTGGGCGCCGTTATCGACCAAACCAATGCCTGTACCACCAGCCAGACGGCGGGAGTTCGGGAGCGTCGGCTCCTGATTCAGGGTGATGAAGGTCTGGACTTGGGACGGCGAAGCCGAAATGGCACCCGTGGTCGTCCTTACGGTGACGCCATTCTGGACAATAGGCACCAACTCAGAGCCAGTGATGGCCCCGGCGGCTGGAAGTTGTGAAATCTGTACTTGTGCCATTAGGGACTCGGTGCGATGTTGTCGAGATTGCCGTTGTTTTCCGGTGTGTCCGTATTCCCTTCGGTCGTGATCTCATATTGGGTTGTGCCGTTTGTGAGCAGTGAGTCGGGATCAACAGCAACGCTCAAATCCGGGCGTGGGAAGCGCAGGTTAATGCGCTCAGTTTTTCTTGCTGGCAAGCGATACGGGTCAAACTCATCCCTGCAACCCTGATCGCACACACGCAGACCCGGGAAGTTTGGGTCAGACATCAACGACACGAAGGTGCGCTTCATCTTGCACCTATCGCAGACCGCGATGGCGACAGATGTTAGCCCTGTGGTGTCGAGGAAAACTGGCATTATTTTGTGTACACCGAGATATTCGGTGCCCAGTAAATTGGTGACTTATCGCGCTCTTCTTGTTCTGCCTCGAACAGATACTTGTCAGCCATTTTCTCAAGATAGGTGATGCGATCAGCGGCCACTTGCGGCAATTCCAACGCCATGCGATGCGCAAGCATGAATTGCACAGCCTCGTACCACCGCTGTGGAATCTCTAGTTCGTCCGTCAGAGCGCCCACATCCATGATCTGGCGCTGGTACCAGACAGTCATCTGGATAAACGGATCGCTTGGCGTAGGCCAGAGATAAACAGTCGGCTGAGGGATGGTGCGGTCAAACCAAAACTGATAGGGCTGATTGGCCGTGAAGTTCTTGTTTGGCAGATTGGTGTAGTCATCGCGGTTTAGGCGTGACATCTGAATTTCGCGGCTATTGTTGCCAACATAGAATTCGCGCAAAGCCAGCGTGGTGCCGTTATAGGCGCGGATTCGGTAGTACATCACGCTCTGGCCGGGGTCGATGTCTGTCCATACCCACTGGTTATCGGTGACGGTGATCTCGCCTAAATCGTCAAGCATATTCCATGTAATGCCGTCGACAGAGTACTCAAGCGCAATCGACCACAAAGCAGTGCCGCCGCCAGAGATGTAAGGCAGAAAACCAATAGAGCCTGCGTAGATTGGATTTCCGGTTCCAAAGAAGACCGAGATGTTGCCGTTAGAAGAAGTTTGCTGGCACCATGTGTCGACATCAGAGTCGTAGACATTAGCCACCACCCCGCCTGCGGATGAGGTGTATGAGCCATCAGGGCGATTCAATGTGCGATAAAGCACATTCAACACATCGATGGTGCCTATTGGCATCGAGTAAATGTATTGATCAGCCTTTAAGCCAAAAACCTTTTTGTTAATGGCCCAATAATTGATGCCCTTGTTTCCAAGGTGAGACAACAGAAAAAATAGAGACTGCCGAGCAGATAACTGTTGCTCGGAGGTCAGTTCTTCAGCGAGTTTGCCGCACCGACGCGCACCATGATCAATCAATGTCTGAACATTGATGACGGTCTCGCCGATGGTTCCCGAATATGCCATAACAGTCCTCTACCATCCGGGGCATTTCCAACGCTTCAATGAAGCCTTCGCTCTTGGAGCATCCCCTTTTGAATGTTCAACAACGCCCGACATCCGCGCACAAAACGAGTCTTTTCTCGATCCACCCTGCGGTTGTGGAGCCTTCAAATTACTTCCAGTCTCACGGTTATATTTTGCCCGACCCTTAGCAGTAAGACCAGCACCACGATCAGTAGAAAGTTTCTCGCCCCTACCAACAGCCAAAGACACTCCGCCCTTGGCTTTTGACTCCGGTAGTTTTGCGTAAGCCTTCTTCCCAGTGTTGCTCGAAGTGAACTCAGCCGCAGTTGACTTGCTGATGCCAACCTTCTTTGCAAAAGCAGGATTATTCTCTGCGGCCTTCATTAGGCGGAACTGGGATTTAGACTTTGCTGGCATTTTTAAGCAATCTGAACCATAGTTGCGATGACTGAAGGAATTGCCGGATACGCGGGAGACAGGCTTGCGGGCAAATGCTCAAGCGTTACCGTGGTATTTGTTGGAATCCAAAACATTTCAACATAATCGTTTGCGGCCAAATCCAGCAAAAAAGTTAGTGATGCAACTTGATACCCAAAAATACTGGCACTTTTTCTTGCCGGAACTGTGTATTGGGTAGCGGAGTTTGCAAGATCAACGCTGTTAATTCGCAACCACACGGTCGCATCTTCTTGCGCGTTGTTAGTGTTCTTAAACTGAATGCTAAATTGCAGACTGTATTTTCCAGCGTCTGGCACAGTCATTCTGCTATTGCTGACCAAAGTAATGTTGCCAGCAATATCGATAGTGTTCATGGTCACTACAGTGCCAGCGCTGATGCTTCCGGTTTGGTCGGTGCTATCACTCCATGCGCCATACGAGTTGTCAAAATCTCTAATTGAATTAAGAGTTGTCTTAACATTGGCGCCGCTTTGAACGAGCGGAATAAGTTCTGCGCCAGTCAGCGTTGCCGCTGTTGGCATTGCCGAGATTTTTTGATCAGCCATTACGAAGCCTCCAATATGATCTTGTCATTGTTCTCCTGAAGAACATAGCCGGGGGCAGTTTCATCAGCAATGTAAAAAGTGGTCACTGGCGTGCCTCCGTACAGGTCAACAACACCACCATCACCCACATCAAGGCCAAAGTCGGTGCCCCCAACGACATTTTGCGCCCCAACCTGAGACGCAAATCCATCGCTAGTGTTCGCCTGATCGGCAACACCACCGTAGCCAACTTTTCCCATCAGATGCCTGCCTGAATTAGTTTCAAGGTGGCTGTGCCAGTTCCGCTGTTGACGAGTACCTTGACTCCAGTCACAGGGAAAGCATAGTTGCCATCAGCGTTGGCCGTCTCGCCAGCCACGGTGGGATGCGAGAACCAAGTCGTGAAACCCACGGCAGGATCATCAAAAGTGTGCTGGATCGTGTAGTTCACAGTTCCAGTCACGGTCACACCAAACCCAACATTAAACGGGCTGATGTTTGTATTCATCACGAGAGCGGAACTTGACCCTGTTCCTGTTTTTGATACGGTCTGAACCTTCATATTCCTCTCCAATAAGAAGCGGGGGCACGAGGCCCCCACTCATTTTTCAGCAGGCACGCCCACCACGCTTTTTGCCGGGTGTGACCGTTACAGACTTTTCAGTCTCAGTCACAGAACCCATTCCTTTTAGGGCCTCTTCAATGCCTTTCGGCATCTTTGCTCCCTTTGGGAATCTGTACAAAAGGTCTTGAACATTGTCGTTAGGATATTTTCTTCCCAACTTTTTGATCACTTCGCTTTCGTATTCAGTGGTTTTACCTTCTCCGCGACTTGGCTTTTGCATCTGAAGCATTTCCATCATCTTATTGCCATATTCTTTATCTACGGCATAAGCACGATTTACATCTTCTTCAGCAATACCACCCTCGGCCATCTTCATCTTTCCGTACTTGCTGTAGACCTCGTTGGATTGCGCTTTGGCCGCTTTCATAGCCGGGGCGTTTTCCTTGGCGAACATCTTCTGCAAGCGCCCTTGAGCCGGAGTGACAGAGCCACCCGACTTAAAGGTTCCAGAGAGTTGATTGATGCTTACGGGTGTGGACGGCTTTTTACGACCTTGGGGCATCGCGACGGGACGACCTGAGTCAACAGTACCCCCCGCCGCGTAGGCTTTTTTTGGTGAGCCACCTTTTTTGTAGCCACCAGCATTGCCTAGCGCGACGCCGCCAGTAGCGTATCCACCACCATTACCTTTTTTCACATCGCCAGTTTTTCCACTAGTTTTGGTAGTGTATTCAGCAGTGTGCATCTTGGTGTTGCGATAAGCGCCACCTTGATTTTCGGTATTGATGATGCCGTTACCAGCCAATCCGCCTTTAGCGTACTTCTTGGTTGCGCCACCTTTTTTGTACCCGCCTTGACCGTTGGTAACACCGCCAGTTTTCAGACCTTTATGGGCCTTGCTGGCAGGCTTGGACTCGTGAGACTTCAGTTCTTTTTCAAGACCCTTCATCTTCGAGGCTTCTGCCTTGTGTTCCTTCTCAGTCTCTCCACCCTTCTTCATCATCGGGGTAGACATCTTCGGCTTGGCAGTCATCGCCTTACGACGGGATGCCATAGAAGGTTTGCCGGGGGTACGCACAGGGGCGTTGACAGCAGGACGGCCAACAAGAGCAGGTGTGCCCATGATTGCGCCAAGAGCGCCACCATCAGCCATCTTCTTGTGACCCGACCCTTTGTCGCTAGACTTCATTTTGGTCATCGATTTGACGGAGCCACCTTTCTTCAGTTTGAGTTCAACTGAAGGTTCGGTGGTCATCATCTTGACCATTGGTTTGAATTGGCCCATGATGTGCCTCCTCAAACTTTCTGAGCATACACAACGGTCAGACGAACAATCGCCTGAGTTGTGCTGATCGTGCCGTTAGGATCAACAGTGATGACAACATTTTGGCTGGAACCAATATTTGCCATCGCCGCTAATTGCGCCGCCGTAAAGGTCAGCGTGGCGCGACCGCCCGCAAAAATGTTAGTGGACGAAACATACTGCGTACCAGCCGCAGTAGTTCCAATGGTCATCGCGATCTGAGTTGCTGTACCGCCTCCGACCACCTCGTCTTGAACCATGTCAACAAAAAAGTTGATGATTTGAGATTCAGCGGGAAGAGTCAGTGTCGCACTCGTAGCGGTGCCTGCGGCGGCGGTTGTGACGGTCGTTGTCTGGCTCACGACGACGAATCCGCCGTCGGTAGAGTCAGTCAGCGTGTCACTACCTGTGCGCAGGGTAGAACCGATGTAAGTTTGTGACATATTGATCTCCTGTGAAGAGGGGGCACAAGGCCCCCAACTCGGTTCTTAGACGCCCGG
>Ga0129333_10002358_pt1 | contig 17541 bp, 15 predicted proteins | sample CPB6_08_DNA_FD_94474 | JGI IMG/M metagenome (GOLD analysis project Ga0129333, IMG submission 94474) | Freshwater to marine salinity gradient microbial communities from Chesapeake Bay, USA - CPBay_Sum_0.6_0.8_DNA | ecosystem: Environmental > Aquatic > Marine > Coastal | place: USA: Chesapeake...
ACAAGCAGGACATCCAGCCGATGGGTGATGCGAGCGACAGGCTTATGCAGCTGCAGCCCGTCACCTTCCACTACAGGCAGGCCGACGAGAACGGCGAGCGCCCGCTGCAATACGGCCTGATCGCCGAGGACGTCGCCGAGGTCATGCCGGCGCTGGCGATCTACAATGACGCCGGAGCGCCTGAGTCGGTGGCCTATCAGCTGCTGCCCGCTCTCTTGCTCAATGAGTATCAGAAGCAGAACCGCAAGCTGGAGGCCACAGAGGCAGAGCTTGCGGCGACGAAGGCAAGGTTCGAGGCCATGGAGGCCGAGATGGCCGCTCTGAAACTCGCTGTCAGCCGCCTCGCGGCTGCTCCTTCATCGGTGCAGCTCGCCAGCGGAAACTGACCGCGAAGAAGCCCCCGGGTCGACGCCCGGGGGTGAAGGGGGCGAGGCATTCGTGCCGCGTCCCCGTCCCCCGGTTTCGCATTTCGTTCCCGTCGTTGCTATATAGGTCCCGAGAGAATCGGACCTGATGAGCAGCAAGCCCTTCGACCTCGGCGACTTTGGCGACGAGCCGCCCGCCCCCGTGATCCGGCCCGGCGGGCTGGCGCAGCGCGCGCTTGCCCAGGCCGACGCACCCTATCTCAGGGGGCTGAACCCCGAACAGCGGGCGGCGGTTGAAGTGACCGAGGGGCCGCTCCTGGTCCTGGCCGGGGCGGGCACCGGCAAGACCCGCGTGCTGACCACCCGGCTGGCCCATATCCTCGCGAGCGGCAAGGCCTGGCCCTCGCAGATCCTCGCCGTCACCTTCACCAACAAGGCGGCCCGCGAGATGCGCGACCGGATCGGCGCGCTGATCGGTGGCGCGGTCGAGGGCATGGGCTGGCTCGGCACCTTCCACGCGATCGGCGTCAAGATCCTGCGCAACCATGCCGAACTGGCAGGCCTGCGTTCCGGCTTCACCATCCTCGACACGGACGACCAGATCCGGCTGCTCAAGCAGTTGCTGGAGGCCCATGACGTGGACGAGAAGCGCTGGCCCGCCCGCCAGCTGGCAGCCATGATCGACGGCTGGAAGAACCGCGGCCTCACGCCCGAACGCGTTCCGCACGGCGAAGGCCAGGGCTTCGCCAACGGCCTCGGCGCCAAGCTCTACGGCGAATACCAGCAGCGCCTCAAGGTGGTGAACGCCGCCGATTTCGGCGACCTGCTGCTCGAGGTGCTGCGCATTTTCCAGGAGCACCCGGAGGTGCTGAAGGACTATCAGCGGCGCTTCAAATACATGCTGGTCGATGAATACCAGGACACCAATGTCGCCCAGTATCTGTGGCTGCGGCTGCTGGCGCAGGGCCACCGCAACATCTGCTGCGTCGGAGACGACGACCAGTCCATCTATGGCTGGCGTGGCGCGGAGGTGGACAACATCCTGCGCTTCGAGAAGGATTTTCCGGGCGCGCGCGTCATAAGGCTCGAACGCAATTACCGCTCGACGCCGCAGATCCTCGGTGCGGCCTCCGGCCTCATCGCCAGGAACGAGAGCCGGCTGGGAAAGACACTGCACACCGACCGCGAGAACGGCGAGACGGTGAGCGTGCGCGCCCACTGGGACGGCGACGAGGAGGCGCGAGTCATCGGTGATGACATCGAAAGCCTCCAGCGCAAGGGCGAGCGGCTGAACGACATGGCGATCCTGGTGCGCGCCTCCTTCCAGATGCGCGCCTTCGAGGACCGCTTCATCACGCTGGGCGTGCCCTACCGGGTGGTCGGGGGCCCGCGCTTCTATGAACGTGCCGAAATCCGTGACGCGCTGGCCTATCTCAAGATCGTGGCCTCGCCCGACAACGACCTCGCCTTCGAGCGCATCATCAATGTGCCCAAGCGCGGCATCGGCGAGAGCTCGGTCAAGCGCATGCACGCGCTGGCCCGCGCCCGGGGCCTGCCGCTCTACCGGGCGGCGGACGAGATCAGCCTCACCGCCGAACTGCCCGCCAAGACCCGCACCGCACTGCGCCAGCTCATCGACAGTTTTGGCCGCTGGCGGCAGATGGCCGATACGCTTCCGCACACGGAGCTTGCCGAGATCGTGCTCGATGAATCCGGCTATACCGGCATGTGGCAGGCCGACAAGAGCCCCGAGGCGCAGGGCCGGCTCGAAAACCTCAAGGAACTCGTCCGCTCGATGGGCGAGTTCGAGAATCTCGGCGGGTTTCTGGAACACATCGCGCTGGTCATGGATGTGGAACAATCCGCCGAGGAGGACAAGGTCAACATCATGACCATGCACGCCGCCAAGGGGCTCGAATTCGGAACCGTGTTCCTGCCCGGATGGGAGGAAGGCCTGTTTCCCAGCCAGCGTTCGCTCGACGAGAAGGGCCGCGCGGGACTCGAGGAAGAGCGCCGCCTCGCCTATGTCGGCATCACCCGCGCCAAGGCGCGCGCCTTCATCTCCTTCGCGCAGAACCGACGGGTGCACAATCTCTGGCAATCGGCCCTGCCCTCGCGCTTCATCGACGAACTGCCCGAGGCCCATGTGGAAGTGGCGGCGATGGCCACGAGCTATGGCGGGCATGGGCTGGGCAGCTATGGCCAGAGCCGCTTCGACGATGTGACGCAGCCCTTCAACGCCAGCTACGAGACCCCGGGCTGGCAGCGCGCCCAGGCGCGCTGGAGTGCCGGCACATCGGCGCGCTCGACGCCGCGCTTCGGCGCGGGCGAGATGGTGGCGCGCGACAGCGAGGCCGTGCGCTACGCCACGGGCGAGCGGGTGTTCCATGACAAGTTCGGCTATGGCCTGATCCGCGCAGTGGAGGGCAACAAGCTCACCATCGACTTCGACAAGGCGGGCGAGAAGCGGGTGATCGACAGCTTCGTCAGCCGCGCCTGAGGCGGGACGAGCCGCCGCCCAGTTTCGTCAGCATGACGTCGATGCGCGCGGCGGTCGCCGGGTCGGCGACGGCCCGGGCCGCGACGAGATCCGCGCGCGCGCCGGGCAGGTTGCCGATCCTGAGGCGGAAGGTGGCGCGCGCGACATGGACATCGGCGTCGCCGGGCGCGACCTCGATTGCCCGGTCGAAATCGGCGATAGCGCTCTTGCCGTCCTTGAGCGTGAGCTTTGCCTCGGCGCGACCCACATAGGCGCGCCCATAATCCGGCCGGCTGAGGATGGCGGCGGTGAAATCCGCGACCGCACGGGCGGGCTCCCCGATGAGCGCCAGCAGGCGGCCACGCTCATAGGCGGCCTCGGCATTGCCGGGATCGGCCTCCAGCGCCGCCGTGAAGGCCTCCATCGCCGCCACCACGTCGCGGCGCTCGAGGGCCTGACGCCCGGCTGCAAGATCACCGGCCGCATCGCCCGCCCAGGCGGCGGAAAGGCAGGCGAACAGGGCCAGGCTTGCGAGACGTGTTCTCATCGCCCTCCTGCTAGCCCCATGCCGCATGGCGCGCAAGCAGGCACTGGTTGACCGCAGCGGACAGTTCGGGCAGGGATCGAAGTCCCACCGGACTGTTCATGCCCAGCACCCGCACACGCGCCGTCCTCGCCCTCACCGCCGCCATGGTGCTGTGGGGCTGTTCGCCCGTGTTCATGCGCACGCTGGCGCTGTCGCTCAGCCCGGAAAACTCGCTCGCCATGCGCTATGTGTTCCTGACGGCGATCAATGCCGCGGGACTGGCCTGGACCGGCGGCTGGCGCATTCCGCGCCGGGACTGGCCACGCTTCCTGATCGCAGGCCTCGCAGGCATGGCTGGCTACAACTGGTTCGTGAATGCCGGCTTCGAACTGGTGCCCGCCGGGGTGGGTACGCTCGTCACCATGATCGAGCCGCTGATGATCGCCCTGCTGGCGGCACTGGTGCTCGGCGAGAAACTCAACCGACATGTGCTGGCCGGGGTGGCAATCGCGCTCATGGGCTCGCTGGTGCTGTTCTGGCCCGACATCACCGCCGCAACGCCGCAGGCCGTGTCGGGCCGCGGCATCATCTATCTCGTTCTGTGCTGCCTCGGCTGGGCCATCTACACCATCGCCACCAAGCCGCTGCTCACGCGCCACAGCAGCTTCACCGTGACGGCGGTGACCATGCTCATCGCAGCACCCCTGATGCTTGGGCTGGCCAGCGAGCCCCTGCCCCGGCTGGCGCTGCGGCTCGACACCCGGCAGTGGCTGGAGGTCGCCTATCTGGTGACGGCGACGGGGCTCGGCGGCACGATGCTGTGGAACTATGGCGCCGCACATCTCCCGAGCACGGCCGTGGGATCGTTCCTCTACATCATCCCCGTGGTGGCGGTGGCGGCCGGCGCGCTGATGCTCGGCGAGCAGGTGACCGTCCATGTGGTGGCGGGCGGCCTCATCATGCTCGCGGGCGTGGCCGCCGTGCAGTTCGGCCCGAAGCTCGCGCGGCGCTGACGCGATGCAGCTCCCCGCAATTCTCGCCCTGCTCTTCACCATGATCGTGTGGGGCGTGAGCCCCGTGTTCTTCCGCTCGCTGTCGCTGGCGCTGGGCCCGGCCGATCACCTCGCCATCCGCTATGCCCTGGTCGGCGTGCTGTTCCTGATCGTGCTGGTAGCGACGGGCGGCTGGCGCATTACGCGGCGCGACTGGCCGCGCATGCTGTTCGTCTCACTCGCCGGGTTCACGGCCTATAATCTTGGCTCGGCCTTCGGCTTCGAGCGCATCAACGCCGGAACAGGGAGCCTCATCATCGGCACCCAGCCGCTGCTCATCGCGCTGATCGGCACGCTCGCTGCCGGCGAGCGCCTGACCCCCGCCACTGCGGCGGGGCTGGCCATCGGCTTTGCCGGCATCGTGTTCCTCGTCTGGAACGACCTCGGCATGACGGGCGAGCCCCTGCAGTTCCTCACGGGCTGCGCCATGATCTTCGTCTCGGGCACCTGCTGGGCGATCTATGCGGTGGCCAGCAAGCCGCTGGCGCAACGCTATGGCTCGCTGCCCACGACGGCGCTGTCGGTGGTCATCACCTCGCTGGCGCTGGTGCTGCTGCTTGGCCGGCCCGCAACGCTCACGACCCTTGCGGAGATGACCCCGCGCCTGTGGCTGGAAATGGCCTATCTCGTGGTGTTCGTGACGGCGCTCACCATGGTGACGTGGAACTATGGCTCCGCACGGTTGCCAGCCGCGGCGGCGGGCGCATTCCTCTATCTGGTGCCACCCATCGGCGTGATGGCGGGCGCGCTGATGCTGGGCGAACGGGTGACACCGGGCATGGTGATCGGCGGCGGCCTGATCCTCACCGGCGTGGCGGTGGCGCAGTTCGGCGGGCGAATGAAGATGAGCGGGCGGCTCGCGGCACTTGCAGCGGTTCTGTTCGCGGTCACGATGTGGGGACTGATCCCCGTCGCGATGCGCCATCTGATCACAGAGCTCTCGCCCGAGACGGCGATGGTGCTGCGGCTCTATCCGGCAGGGCTTCTGGCGGCGGTCGTCGTGCTGTTCACAGGTGTGAGGCCGATCGCCTGGCGCGACTGGCTGCGCATCGCCATTGCCAGTCTCGCCGGCAATCTCGGCTATCAGATCCTCGCGGCCTATGGCATGCAAAGCGTGCCGGCCAGCTGGACCGGCCTGCTGTTTGGTCTCGAGCCGGTGTTCATCGCGCTGTTCGCCGTGCTGCTCACCGGCGAACGCCTGACCGGCTGGCTGATCGCCGGGCTCTGCGTGGCGGTGCTTGGTACGGCCGCCCTGATGCTGGGCAGCACGCTCACGCCATCGGGCGATGTCTCGCTGCTCGGGCTGGTGCTGGTGACGCTCTCGACCATGGGCTGGGGCATCTACACGGTGGTGATCCGGGCGCCCACGCAGAAGTATGGCGCGCTGCCGGTGGCCTGCCTCGCCATGGCCATCTCGGCCCTGCCGATGCCGATCTTCGTGACGCCCGCTTTCCCGCTCGCGCTGGCTGGCATGGACGCCACCGACTGGCTCGCCGTGGGCTTCGTTGTGGTCTTCGGAACCTTTCTATCAACGGCGGCCTGGAATTTCGGACTGTCCAGGATGGAAAGCGCGGTCGCCGGTGTCTTCCTCTATGTCCAGCCGGTGGTGGCGGCGCTGGGGGGCATGCTGCTTCTCGGCGAGCAACTCACCTGGCCGCTGCTGCTGGGCGGCGGGATGATCATCCTGGGCGTTGCCATCGCCCAGTTCGGACCCCGCATGCAGAGAACGCGTTTGAACGGCCGCACCGGTCCGGCTAGGGAAGCGGGATGAGCACTTCGGCCTCCCGCGCCCTCTCCTGGTATCAGACGACTACGGCCCTGATCGTCGCAGGCTGTCTCGTGGCGATCGTCAATTTCGGCGTGCGCTCCACCTTCGGCTTCTTCACCGTGCCGATCTCGGACGCACATGGCTGGCCGCGCGAGATCTTCTCCTTCGCCATGGCGGTGCACAACCTGGTCTGGGGCCTTGCGACACCCGTGGCCGGAATGCTGGCCGATCGCTACGGCTCGGCGCGCGTGCTGATGGCCGGAGCTGTGATCTACTGCATCGGCGTGCTGATGATGGCCTTCACCGAGACACCGTTCATGTTCAATGTGGGCGGCGGGCTTCTGGTTGGCGTCGGCGTTGCCTTCTCCTCTTTCTCGATCGTCATGGCGGCACTCGGGCGCATCGTGCCTCCGGAGCGGCGGAGCTGGGCCTTCGGCATCGCCACCGCCTCAGGCTCGATGGGGCAGTTCATCTTTGCACCGCTGGGCGCGGCCCTGATCTCGGCCTATGGCTGGCAGAACGCGCTCATCATACTGGCGGGGCTCTCTCTTCTGATCATCCTCTTCGCCAGTCCGCTGATGATCCAGAATACCTCCTCAGCGCCACGCACCGCGGGCGAGGCCGACCTCACCATGCGCCAGGCGATCGGCACAGCCTTCGGTCATGGATCCTACCTGCTGCTGGTATCGGGGTTCTTCGTCTGCGGCTTCCAGCTCGCCTTCATCGTCGTTCACATGCCGCCCTACCTGACGGAGCATGGCATCTCGAAGGAATTCGCCGGTTTCGCCATGGGACTCATCGGGCTGTTCAACGTCATCGGCTCCTACGCCGCAGGGATCATCGGCGGACGCCACCAGAAGCATGTGCCCCTTGCCTTCATCTATCTCCTGCGCTCGGGCATCGTCGCGGCTTTCGTGCTGCTGCCGGTGAGCAACCTCACCACCCTGGCCTTCACCATTTCCATGGGCCTGCTGTGGCTCTCGACCGTGCCTCTCACCATGGGACTGGTGACGGTGATGTTCGGCACACGCTACATGGCGACCCTCTATGGCTTCGTGTTCGTGAGCCATCAGCTGGGTTCCTTCCTCGGCGTCTGGCTGGGCGGGCGGCTCTATGACCAGTACGGTTCCTATGACATCGTGTGGTGGCTCAGCGTCGCGCTGGGCGTCTTCGCCTTCATCGTGCATCTGCCGATCCGCGAACAGCGCGCGACGCGCTTCGCCCCCGCCTGATCGTCAGATGCGCGCCTCGGCCCACTATCTGGCCCTCATGCTTTTTGTCACGGTGCTGGCAATCTGGCTCGCGGCCATGGCCATCATCATGCGCCACGCGGCGCTGCCGCCCGAGGCCAGCGGACTGATGCTCGCCGTCTTCGAACCCGGCACCAGCGAAGATGAGGCCTTCGCCGGCCTGACACAGGCCGGAGCGCGGGTGGTGCGGCCAAGCGGGCTTGGGTTCATCTGGGTTGTTGCCGGCGACGAGCCAGGCCTCGCGGGACGGCTCACACGCGCGGGCGCTCTCGGCGCCTACCGCGACCTGCCCATCAGCCCGGTGATCGCAGGTTGCTTCGCGGTGGCCGACGCCAAGCTGGCGCGCCTCGCCCCATGATTGGCAGCAGCCTTCCAACAACGCTGCTAATATATTGTTTTTGTTGATATAACGCCCCTTCTTCCGTTGACCCTCGCAATCGGCCTTGGCAGCATCACCGCGAGTCACATGTCGAGGAGGCCACTCATGCAGGACACGGACTTCACCCGGCAACTGGACGGCTGGAGCCTGACCACTGCCGAAATCACCTATCGCATGCCGGATTACCGGCACCTGCTGCAGAGCTTCATCTGGCAGGACTATGACATCGCCCCACACTTTCCACGCCTGATCAAGTTTCTCGATTTCTGGGCCCACAATCTCGATGGCCCGTTGGCCGAGGTGCGCGTTGCGCACGCGGGCATCCTGCGGCCTCTCGACATCCGCCACATCGGGGGCGAGTGGTCACTGCACTGAGCGCCCCATCTTGTGAAGCACGCCTTCATCGGACAAGATGGCTTTTGCTCAAGCGAATCCTTGGTTTGAGCCAAATGGGGAACCGCAGTCTTGACCTATGAGATCCTTGCCGTCGGCCTGGTGGGCCTGTTCACCACCATGTCAGTGCTGATCGGCGCCTATATCGGCCTGTTCTATTCGCTGCCCGAACGCGTGCTGTCCGGCATTCTGGCCTTTGCCGCAGGTTCGCTCATCGCCGCTCTTGCAATCGATTTATCCTATGACGGGGCCGAGGCTCTCGTGAACCAGGGATTCGGCCTGCGCATGGCATGGATCACAATGGCCGGTGGCTTCGCGCTGGGCGCGATCATCTATTATGTCGCGTCGGTGTTCCTCGAATCCCACGGCGCAGCGCTGCGCTTCCGCCGCCGCCTGATGGAATACACGCGGCTCACGGCGACCAAGCCCGCCGACGCCCGCATCGGCATGCTGGCCAAATGCGCGCTGCTCAAGCATCTCAATCCTGATGACCTCAAGCTGCTGCTCCCGCACATGCAAACCAGGCAGCACCAGGCAGGCGACACGATTTTCCGCGCAGGTGACAGCGGTGACACGCTCCACATCATCGTCGAGGGCAGCGTCGATGTGGTGGACACCAATGGCCATGCACTGGCCACACTCGGCCCGGGTGACGTCTTCGGCGAAATGGCGCTGATCGACGGCCGCCGCCGCAGCGCCACCGTGATCGCCTCCGGCGCAGCCACCTTTCTCGAAATCGACAAGGCCGGGTTCGAGCTTCTCGCCGAGAAGGACGAGGCGCTGAGAGGCGAAATTCACGATCTGGCCCGCAAACGTTCTCTGGCCAACCTGAAAGGCTCGAACGCAGATCACTCGCTCTGGGCGCGCATCTATCATGCGGCGCAGGGCCAGAGTGCCATGCCGAGCGAGACTGCGGAGGTCAGCAAGGGCAAGGGCATCGGCCTCGCCATCATCTTCGGCAACATACTCGACACCATCCCCGGCTGCCTGGTCATCGGCGCCAAGTTCTCCAGCTTCGACCACATGTCGGCCACGCTGATGGTGGGCATGTTCCTGGGCGGCATCCCGGAATCCGCCGCGAGCGCCACCCTGCTGAAGCGGGCCGGCTATTCGACGGCGGGGGTCTACCGCATGTGGTCCACCGTGATCCTCGCGGGCATTGTCTCGGCCATCGCGGGCAAGCTGTTCATCAGCGATCCGGATTCGCTCTTCGCCATCGTCATGCAGGCGATAGCCGCAGGCGCCATTCTCGCCATGGTGAGCCATGCCATGATCCCCGAGGCCATCCACAAGGGCGGTTCGATTTCGGTGATGCCCGTCGTTCTGGGTTTCCTTTTCGCGCTCTACCTTGCACTCGAGGAGGCACAGACGCGCACAACCGAGCCGGGCACCACGTCGTCGGGATACCACGAGGAAGGGGTGCAACCGATCATCACGGGCCACCGGCTTGATTACACCAGAGCATCCGCGTAGGCAGGACGCCAGCGCGATGCAATGATGCGATTCAGGGTCCGACCATGCGGAAGATGATCCGGTATGCGAGATTGGGCAGGCCTCTGCTGGGCGCACTCGGGGCCATTCTGTTCCTGTGTTCGGCGCTTGCCGTGACGCCTGTCCGCGCAGAAGCCGATGCAGCATTCTACACCGACCTGACGGTCGACCGCTCGACCCCGGAACATCACCTGCAGACATTCCTCGCCGCCGTGGAGCGCAGCGTTGCGCATCTCGAAGCCCGCGAACAGGCCCGCCAGCGCGAGGATGCCTGGCTCTATCCTCCCACGACGGAAGACGAGTCCGCCGAACTCACGCTCCTCAAGGAGCAGATTCTCGACTCGATGGATCTGACGGCCTTCCCGGACTGGCGGCGCGAGTCGGCAGGGCTCGAGACGGCGCTCATGCTGCGCGAGATCTTCCGCCGCGAGAATGTCACGGCAAACACGCCCTTCAAGCAGTTGCGCGAAGGACTGTGGGTGATACCCGGCACCTATGTCCAGGTTGGCATGATCGCCTCCGGCATCCGCACGGGCGATGTCGTCTTCACAGCCGAAACGGTGGCGAACGTACCCTCACTCTACCAGATCAGCGGCGCAAGCCGGGTCAGGGACGGCTTCAATGCCTATCGCTATTTCACAGAGACCCCCGGAGGCCTCGAACCGCCGCGCTGGGCCGGCATCGCGCACAAGCTGCCGGATTTCCTGCGCTGGGAACTGGGGTCCAACACCCTCTTCCAGTGGCTGATCACGGTGATGATCCTGGTGGCCGTTGTGCTCATCCCGCCGCTGGTGAGCAGGTTCATCGGCTCGCGCAGCCTGCGCTGGTTCAGCCAGGCGGCGACCACAGGACTGCTCGCCAACCATGCCTCCGGCGTGGTGATCGATCAGGCAGGCCTGTCGGGCGGCGGCGCGACGGTGATGACACTGGTGTTTCTTGCCCTCTACAACGGCGCCATCGTCGTGTGCATCCTGATTGCCGGTGAATGGGCCGGAAACTGGGTCTCGGCAATCCAGCAGGCAAAGGACAAGACCTTCGACACCAGCATCGTCCGGCTCGCAACGCGGGTCGTGTCGGTGATGTCAGCCCTCGCAGTCATCATCTATGGCATCAGCGCGGCAGGTGTTCCGGTCTACGGCATCATCGCGGGCTTCGGTGTCGGCGGCCTCGCCTTCGCGCTCGCCGCGAAGCCGACGCTCGAGAACATCCTGGCCGGTGTGATCCTGTTTCTCGATGCTTCCATCAAGGTGGGCGACACCATCGAATCCAGCGGGTTGTCCGGCACCATCGAGGATATCGGCATGCGCTCGACACGCATCCGCAGCGAAGACGGTGGACTGATCAGCGTCACCAATTCGGAGCTGGCCGACACGGTCATCAAGAACGTCTCACTCCGCATCCGGCGCCAGGGCACCGTCTGAGCACTGCGGAGAAATGAAAAAGGCCGCCGGTCCTGTGACCGGCGGCCTTCGAAACCAGACAGGCAGAAACCTCAGCGCGAGTAGTACTCGACCACCAGGTTCGGCTGCATCTGAACGGGATAGGGAACATCCGTCAGGGCCGGAATGCGCACCATGCGCGCGGTCATGCCCTTGTGATCGACTTCGATGTAGTCGGGCGTGTCGCGCTCGGCGAGCTGGGTTGCCTCGAGCACTGCGGCAAGGCCCTTGGCCTTGTCCGAGAGTTCCACGGTGTCGCCGACACGCAGGCGGATCGAGGCGATGGTGACGCGGCGGCCATTCACCTTGACGTGGCCATGGCTCACGAACTGGCGGGCGGCGAAGACCGTCGACACGAACTTTGCACGGTAGATCACCATGTCGAGGCGGCGCTCCAGCAGGCCGATGAGGTTCTCGGAGGCATCGCCCGTCATGCGGGTCGCTTCCTCGTAGACCTTGCGGAACTGGCGCTCCGAGAGATTGGCGTAATAGCCCTTGAGCTTCTGCTTGGCCTTCAGCTGGGTGCCGAAGTCCGACATCTTGCCCTTGCGGCGCTGGCCGTGCTGGCCGGGGCCATATTCACGCTTGTTGACGGGGCTCTTGGGGCGGCCCCAGATGTTTTCGCCCATACGGCGGTCGATCTTGTATTTCGCGTTGGCGCGCTTCGTCATTTACGGTCTCCGATTGACGTCTGATGAGAACCCACCCTCCTGGACACCGGTCTCCCGGCCGACAGCCCGATGAACGGGCGCGGGCAAGCAAACACGAGGCCCTGAAGCCTCGTGCTGCGGCGCGTATAGGGGAAGCCGCCGGGCCTGTCAAATACCGCCGGATGGCTCTTGCCGCCGCCTCGCCGCCTGCCCAAAGTGGGTCCGGATGAACCCGAACCTCCCCCTTCGCCTGCTCCGTGACGCTGCGGCCGTGATCACCGTCGGGTGTTTCCTGTTTCCCCTGGTCTGGTGGGGGCTCACCTCGCTGAAGCCCGCCCATGCCATTTTCGAACTGAACACCACCAACTGGTTCGACTTCAGGCCCAGCCTCGCCAATTATCGGGTGACGCTGGCAGCCGAGGGACCGGCGCTGTTCGCCTCCAGGCAGGCCATTCTCGACTCGGTCATCGTCGCCACAGGCTCCGCCGCCCTCTGCCTCCTGGCGGCGCTGCCCGCCGCCTATGCGCTGGCGAATTTCGGCTTCCGCGCGCACCGCGTGATGGTCCTGTGGGTGCTGTTCCAGCGCATCCTGCCGCCGATTGCCGTCCTCGTGCCGCTGGTCCTGATCTTTCACCACGCAGGGCTCCGCGACACCCGCACCGGCGTCATCCTCGCCCATGCCGCCGCCAACCTGCCCTTTGCGGTGCTGTTGCTCAAATCCTTCTTCGCGGATGTGCCCCGCGAGGTGGCCGAGGCCGCAACACTCGACGGCGCGACGCCGCTGGGGCGCCTCCTCTGGATCGACCTACCGCTGATCCGGGGCGGAATCGCGGCCACCGCCGTCCTCTGCTTCATCCTGTCGTGGACGGAATTCCTCATGGCGCTGTTCCTCACCGGAGCCAATGTGCGCCTTCTGCCCATCCAGTTGAGCCTCGTCGTCACCACGACATGGGGCTTCACCGCCGCGCTCAGCATGGCAAGCCTGCTGCCCGCGCTGGTCTTCATCCTGCTTGTCCAGCGCCATCTCGTCCGTGGACTGACGATGGGCCTCGGCCAGGGCTAGACCGCCATTCCCAGAAACTCCGGCAGGTGAAAGCCCATCTTTGCATAGGCCGGCAGAGCGTCCTCGGCCTCAGGCTGGCGCGAAGTGAGCAGAACCGAATTGTGCGGCGGAACCTCCCTGCCCGGCGGGCGGGTCACGACGCTCCCCAGCACGTCGGCCACGCGCCGGGCGATTGCCGGTGCGGGATCGATATAGCGCACAACCCAGGGCTCGACCTTCGCCAGTTCATCGGTGAGCAGCGGATAATGGGTGCATCCCAGAACCACCACATCGGTGCGCCGTCCGCCAGCCTCGACAAAGACCGGGGTGATCTCATCCTTCAGCGCCGCCAGATCGACGGCCACCCCCTTGAGCTTGCGTTCCGCCATCTCGGCAAGGCGCGGCGCGCCATGGAGTTCGACCCGGCAATGCGCCGCAAAGTCATGGATCAGGGTCTGGGTATATTCGCGGCGCACCGTTCCGGGCGTGGCCAGTACGCCGATGATGCCAGATTTGGTTTGCGCGGCGGCAGGCTTGATCGCGGGAACCGTGCCCACGAAGGGGACGCCAAATGTGTCGCGGAGCTGCGCAAGGGCGATCGTCGAGGCAGTGTTGCAGGCAATGACGACGATGTCGGGATCGGCACGCGCGATGAGTTCAGCCATGACGTCGAGAATACGCCGGACGAGCGCCGCCTCGGACCAGGCGCCATAGGGAAAGGCGGCGTTGTCGGCCGCATAGACCAGATGTGCGAAGGGCAGTTCATGGCGCACCGCACGCGCGACGGTGAGCCCACCCATGCCGGAATCAAACAGCAGGATGCGCGCCGTGCTCATGGCTCGCCCTGTTCCCGCGCCTGGCGGCGGCGCTCATGCATGCGGGTGAGGGATGAGACGATGCCGCGCAGCGAGCGCACTTCCTGCTCGGTCAGTGCCGCGCGCGCAAAGAGATTGCGGATGTTGCGCAGCATGCCGGGCTTCTTGTCCTCTGTCTTGAAGAACCCGGCGGCATCGAGCTCCTCCTCGAGATGGCCGAAAAAGCCGTAGAGTTCTTCCTTGGTCGCAGGTCGCGTGTCAGGCGTCTGGAGGCCGGGACCCTCGAGTGCGGGCAGCTCCGGCGTCTGCTGGCCAAGCGTTCCGGCCTGGTCCTTGTACCATTCATAGCCCATGAGCAGCACCGCCTGCGCGATGTTGATCGAGGCGAAGGCCGGGTTGACGGGCGCCGTCACGATCACGTCGGCGAGTGAAATCTCGTCATTGGTGAGGCCCGTGCGCTCGCGTCCGAACAGCATGGCGACGCGCTCGCCGCGCGCCACCCGGGCCCGCATGTCATGGCCGGCCTGCTCGGGCGTGATCACTTCCTTGACCATGCCGCGCGGGCGTGCCGTCGTGGCATAGACATAATTCATGTCGCTCACCGCCCCGGCGAGGCTTTCATGGACTGTGGCCTTTTCGATGATCCAGTTTGCACCCGACGAGGAGGTCAGGGCCTTTTCATTTGGCCAGCCGTCGCGCGGATCGACGAGGCGCAACTCATGAATGCCGAAATTCGCCATGGCGCGGGCAGCCGTGCCGATATTCTCGCCCAGCTGCGGGTTGACCAGCACCGCGACGGGTGCTGCCCCAAGCTGCTGATTCCTGGTCTTGTCGGTTCCGGCCATGGGCAGGAAATAGCGGCGCTAGCTGCGCCCGTCCAGCCGCCTCGCGGTGCGCAGCTCGGGAAACCAGCGCGACCAGAGGAAGGCGACCGCCATGGTCCCTGCCCCGCCCATGGCCACCGCCGCCACAGTTCCTATGAGCCGGGCCACGACACCCGCCCGGAACTCGCCCAGTTCATTGGAAGCACCTATGAACACGCGGTTGACCGCGTTGACGCGGCCGCGCACCTCGTCGGGCGTCCACAGCTGGAGCAACGTCTCGCGGATGTAGACGCTCACCATGTCGGTTGCCCCCATCAGGATCAGCGCGGCAATCGACAGGGGCACCGAAGTGGAGAGGCCAAACACCAGCGTGAAGAAGCCAAAGGCCGCCACACAGACGAAGAGGATGACGCCCGCCTGGTCGCGGATGCCGCGGCGCGCGAGATAAAGCGCCATGGCAACTGCGCCGATACCGGGTGCGGCCCGCAGCAGCCCGAGTCCCCAGGGCCCGACATCCAGAATGTCGCGGGCGTAGACGGGCAGCAGCGCCACGGCGCCTCCCAGCAGCACCGCGAAAAGGTCGAGCGAGATCGCGCCCAGAACGATTCTTTGCCGCCGGATGAAGGCAAAACCGGCGAACAGGGAGCCCAGCGTCGTCTCCTCCGAGGTGCTGGCGGATTGCGGAACCCGACCAATGGCCAGGACGAGACCTGCCGCTGAAATCACCAGCGCCAGCGCCATGCCATAGGCCACCTCGCCGCCCAGCCCATAGAGGAGCCCGCCCGCGACGGGTCCGGCGATGGTCGCAGTTTGCCAGATGAGCGTGGTCAGCGAAATCGCGTGCGCGATCGCTTCCTTGGGCACCAGATTGGGTGCCAGAGCATCGGAGGCCGGGTTGAGAAAGGCCCGCGCCACGCCGAGGACCACGAGAATGCCGAAGACCGGCGTCACGATGCTTGGAGCTGCAAGGGTGAACACCACGAGGCCCACCGCGCAGAGCGCCTCAAGCAGGAGGCACGCGGCCATGATGAACCGGCGGTTAAAACGGTCCGCCGCCAGACCGGTGACCAGCACCAGCAAGAGCGCAGGCAGAAACTGCGCCAGCCCCACATACCCCAGATCCAGCGGATCGCGGGTGATGTCATAGATCTGCCAGCCCACCGCCACCGACATGATCTGGACCGCAAAGGAGGCACAGCCCACCGCCAGCCAGTACAGCACGAATTTGGGATGCCGGAGCGCATTGGCTTCGGCGGAGGCGCGCAACGTGGTCATGCCACCCCCTGCCATTGCCGGGGACGGAAGTCAAAGTCTACGCCAACAGTCTGAATTGCCGCCCACAAGACGGGCTGCTATAGGCGACGCACAAGAACATTTCGCATTGCAACAGAGGGCCTCTCCCATGAAGAAGATCAAGGTCGCAAACCCGGTCGTCGAACTCGACGGCGACGAGATGACCCGCATCATCTGGGACCTGATCAAGAAGAAGCTGATCCTGCCCTATCTGGACGTTGATCTGCATTACTATGACCTCTCGGTCGAGAACCGCGACAAGACCGGCGACCAGGTGACGGTCGATGCCGCCAATGCCATCAAGAAATACGGTGTCGGCGTCAAATGCGCGACCATCACGCCCGACGAGGCGCGCGTGAAGGAATTCGGCCTCAAGCAGATGTGGAAGTCGCCCAACGGAACGATCCGCAACATTCTGGGTGGCGTCATCTTCCGCGAGCCGATCATCTGCAGCAACATTCCGCGCCTCGTGCCAGGCTGGACGCAGCCCATCGTCATCGGCCGCCATGCCTTCGGCGACCAGTACCGCGCCACGGACTTCACCTTCCCGGGAAAGGGCACGCTCACCATCAAGTTCGTGGGCGAGGACGGCACGGTGATCGAAAAGGAAGTATTCAAGTCGCCCGGCTCCGGCGTGGCCATGGCGATGTACAATCTCGATGAGTCGATCCGCGAATTCGCGCGCGCCTCGTTCAACTACGGGCTCATGCGCAACTATCCGGTCTATCTCTCGACCAAGAACACCATCCTCAAGGCCTATGACGGGCGCTTCAAGGACCTCTTCCAAGAGATTTTCGACGCTGAGTTCAAGGCCGAATTCGACAAGAGGGGCCTGACCTATGAGCACCGGCTGATCGACGACATGGTCGCCTCGGCGCTGAAATGGACCGGCGGCTATGTCTGGGCCTGCAAGAACTACGACGGCGACGTGCAGTCGGACATCGTTGCGCAGGGCTTCGGTTCGCTGGGCCTGATGACTTCGGTGCTGATGACCCCCGACGGCAAGACCGTCGAGGCCGAGGCCGCGCACGGCACCGTCACCCGCCATTACCGCCTGCACCAGCAGGGCAAGCAGACCTCGACCAATTCCGCAGCCTCGATCTTCGCCTGGACGGGCGGCCTCAGGCACCGCGCCAAGCTCGACGGAAATGCAGAACTCACACGCTTCGCCGAGACGCTGGAGAAGGTTGTCGTCGAGACCATCGAGGCAGGCCAGATGACCAAGGATCTTGCGGTCCTCGTTGGTCCTGATCAGGGGTGGCTCTCGACCGAAGGCTTCCTCGATGCGGTGGATGCGCGCCTCAAGGCCGCCATGGGCTGAAGCGGCCGGCAACGCCGGGACGGCGCGTCCTCACTCGGGATAGCCGAGCCCGGCATCGACTGGCACCTGACCGAACAAAACGAACATCAGCACGTTGCCTGGCTCCGAACTGCTGTCGCTGCGGATCGCTCCCACCTTGCCGTCGACAGGGCTGGCGTATTCCGCAACGACTTCGCCAAATGCGTTGCGCTGAACGATCACTGTCTGGCCGGCCGTGACTTTGTCGTTGAGTTTGACCAGATGCTCGATGAAACCACCTTCCGTGGCAATGACCGGAAAAACGCTGCTCCCGATGAACACGCTTGAATCGGCGCCGGTTCGTCCCAGTGGCCCACTGAGCACCCCATAGTGCTTCAAGACATTCAGTGTGCCCTCGACAAAGGGTGCAATGAGACCGGCATCCAGGATGCGTGCGGCCCCTACTTCGGGACAAAGGCTGGGAATGCCGGCCTCG
>Ga0129333_10002359_pt1 | contig 17536 bp, 34 predicted proteins | sample CPB6_08_DNA_FD_94474 | JGI IMG/M metagenome (GOLD analysis project Ga0129333, IMG submission 94474) | Freshwater to marine salinity gradient microbial communities from Chesapeake Bay, USA - CPBay_Sum_0.6_0.8_DNA | ecosystem: Environmental > Aquatic > Marine > Coastal | place: USA: Chesapeake...
TATTCATAATCTAAAACTTCTATATTTTCACAGCATTGTTGCTCTCTATAAAATACAGCTAACCCTGTATCTAAATTTAGTCTAACTTCATTGGAATTTATGGTTAAAGATTTTATGATAGATCCGCAGATGATATCTGGATCTATTGTTAGAGATCTTTTTAAGATATTATAAGAACTGTATAAAAGGTCTTCTCCTAATGAGAATAATTTATCATTAATAACTACCCGCCTACACCCTATTAATTTAACTTTGGCAGGAGGTTTTATTATAGAGGTTTTGTAGTTATTATATTCATCAAGTTTTTTGTAGTAAATTATATCATTTGATATGTAACTTTTGGAATCAAAGACCTCTCCTAAAAGTTCAATAAACATATCACAATTATATTCTGAGCTAAAAACAATTTGATAATATTCAGAATTACCTAGATTATTTTCTTTAATTAAATCTAATACAGAGTTGGATTTTAAATATCCTGTTACTACATAATTATTGGAATAATCTCTAATAATTTTTAGTAATTCGTCCTCACTGGCTTCTAAGGTTTCTTCTGAATTTTTTGTAAAGAGTACTTTCATATTACACTCAATAGCAAAACCTTGAATATACAAGATCTTGTAGCGATCCATTTAAACATAAAATTTCATCAGCATATTTAATCATTAAATTATTTGGCACAAACCAACTGGAACCTTTTTCATATAGACCCTCTGACTGGTATACATCAAAATCTGCAACAATATTTACAGCATCCTCATAACCGTAATGTGGACATAAGGCAATTATCGCAGCAGCAGAAGATCTAGATATTCCAGCCATACAATGTGTCATTAATAATGTATTTTTTTTATAAGAAAAGGCGCCAAAATGAAAAATATCCTCCACGATTAATTTTGTGGGAGGCTTATAACGAAGCTTATCCACATCTGACTGCGGTTCAAAACAGAGGTCTTGAAAAGATAAATTTAAAGTAGGAATATCTAATTCATGCTTCGGGTTATTTATTCCGGGATCTGTTATAGATATTAATGCCGAAGGTTTGAAGATTTTAATGTCTTTTAAGACATCTTTATAATTAGTTACAAAAATCATTTTTTAATCACCATGAAATCATAACCATAACTTCATCCGGAAGACTATTTTCTCTAAACACCTCTATAAAATGTGAAAGAATTTCTTTTACAAAGTTATCTTCGTCAAGATCTTTTCCTATGATTTCAGCCAAATGCTCTGATGGATTAAAGTAGTGAACACTACCATTTGTAACATCATAAAAAATATTGTCTATTGCATAGTGCCAAAAATCTTGATATGATACTTCTAGATGTGGATTATCATCTAGATAATCTAGATACTCATTATTTATTTTTGCTCTTAACTCTAAGTCTTCTTTTGACCTTCTTGATGTTGTTCCATCGGGATTTTGAATATCATTCAAAACGGTCCAGTCATAGCCCTTTTCCTTTGCCCATATAGCAGTTGGAAAGTTGCCGCTTAAGTAATCCTCATTAGATAGAGGTTTTGCTTGAGCGCCCGCCCAGTCTCTAACATCTCTGCCTGATCTCTCTTCTACTGCTTTTTCTAGTTCATAATAATCAATAAATTTTCTAGCTTTAATCATTATTAAAACTCCTTGTTTTTAACAAATCAGATAAGAAAATAAAAAAATCTATTTATAGATTAGGCAAAGCATCATCAACCAAACAAATAAAAAGTAATGGGCCGAGAGAAATCTCTATAAAATTATTACAGCCCATTTCAAAAGATTTATATGAAAAACGCCACGCTGATTTATCTCTTGGAAAGAAGTGAAAGTTCCAATACCATCTTCTGGTCCTAAACCAGATACAAATAAGTCCTAGTGCTTTTGTTGTAATTTCAAATTTTTTCATTTTTATCATAACCCTTATAAGCGTAAACCCCTCAAGAGAGGGGTTTTTATACCTAGATGCTGTTATTTATGACAGCATTCTTTGCATCTTTGATATACAACTTTAGAATTTTCTGCTTATGCATTGGCGAACCATAGCTTGACTCCCATGTTTCATTCTGGTCAAATATATTTACAAAGTTGTAAATCTCGTCAGAATCTGACTTAGAAAGTAGGAGCCACTCTTTGTCTGGCATTGAGTCGTAAACAACGATTGTACCAATTTCGTATCTCATGCTCATCTGTCCTGATTGATTGGTGACGAGGGGCGCCCCCCTCAAATGCAGTATAGGCACGGATGCGCGCGCGTCTACAGGATTTCTGATATTTTTTAGATCGATATCTTATGATCCTTGCTAGATGCCACTTACTCTTAGACTATAAATATTGGCTATGCGTTTTAATCTAGCCAAACTTGGAATATAATTATCAGAAAGATCAAGAAGAAGATCACTAAAAGCCTTAGCAGTTTCAAGAACAACTTCGGTCCTTGGTGATTCAAAACCCTCACTTGCTAGCGTGATTGAATAGTCGTCAATAGAATAGAATGCTATATATATTTCACAATTATCATATAATACTGCTTTACATTCACATAAATTCATGTTATAAAAGTTAGAGCATAAATCTTCTGGAACTATAAATAATTTTCTATATACTAGTCCATTATGCTTGGACCTGCTATCATCAAGCTCCCAATTATCAACCTTATTTTTTACAGTTTGAATTAAGTATTCATTTTTCATTTTAGAACTCCGAATATCCATAGATTTTATAATAAAGTTGATCAAAACCCAAAATTGCTAAATTTGCCTCTATTAATAATTTTTCTTGTTGTCTTACATAGTATAAATGTTTCGAAAATTTTTAAAAATTACCCTCAATATATCTCTCAAATTGTTTTCTCTTTTCATGAGGAAACATCAATAAATTACTTGCTCGCAAAGCAGCCAAACTATCCTCAATATAATACACCTTCACAATATCAGGCACCACATAAGACACCACCTCTGTCCTCATCAACTGAGGCTCATGCTCAAATGTTCTCCCATCAAGCACATACAACCAACCCTCTTTCCCCTCATATACTTCTTTAAAAAGCCCGGGCTCTTTCTCAAAAAAAATGAAGCGGATCTTCACCCACCCTACCCTGCTCAAATTGATCATCATTCCAAGGCTGCAAACTGCAAAGAGCTTGTTCAATATTGTCAGCCGCAAACACCCCTGGCCGGTCTAAAAGATAATGATCCCGCAATTCAAAATCATCAAACTCATACGGCGACCCATGAAAAACATACCGCGGCACCTTCAATCCCTCAACATTATGCCGCATCACCCCTTCTATCAATTTTCTTTTTGTTATAATTAAACATTCATTTTTCATTTTAGAACTCCGAATATCCATAGATTTTATAATAAAGTTGATCAAAACCATGGGAGTATGCTTCTATCAGGAGATCCTTTGGAATATCTCCTTTTGCAGAAGCTATAAGATTTTCCAAGGCTGACAGTGATTTAGTAGATGACTGAAACCACATATCAGGGAATGGCCCAGATTTATAATCTGGAAGAATTCTTATGTAGAATACATTTATGTACTCAAATGATAAAAGAGCAGGGTTTGGTAGTAATTTTCCTATCTGAATTTTAACATAACCTATGGGATATTCTTTTATAACTTCATATTCTCTCATGTTAATATTCTTTATTTTATATTCTATAAAGTTGAGACGCAGGAACTCCAGTTCTGCCTTCTAGTTCGTCTGACTCAACCAGGAACCAGTGCTCTCCATCTTTGAAACCAAGATAGGAAATTACTGTTACAAAAAAATCATAGTCATTGGATCGCCATATAGCGGAAAACATTTTTTTAAATCCTTTTATACATTGTTTTTAAGAAAATCTTTTATACCCTCTTCTGTATTTAGGGGGTTACCATCCTCCCATTCGCCTATATCTATTGTCTTTATATCATCTAAATGTATGCTTAAGTCAATATATTTAAGATATTCTTCTATATTATCTTTAGTTAGATTTTCATGACCTAAAATAAGAAATTTACCAATATAAGCTTTCATTTTTAATTATCTCTTGAGCAAGTATTCTGACTCCAGACCTCTAAATTAGAGATTAGGAATAAAAGGATTGGGGCTATCTGCTAGTAATTTGTATTTTATTTTAAATAAATAAAATTCTTCTTTAGATAAATACAATGAATCTTCCTCAGATAAGATTAAATCTCTTACAAAAGAAGGAACATGAGAAATAGTATAAAATTCTTGCTCCATTCTTTCATCAAGATTTGCATAAGCTATAAACTCATGTATTCTTGCACCGTGTACACACGTTTCTGGATCTAAACATTCTTCATTTTTTCTAGCTCCACAATCAGGACAGTTACTGTATTTTTCTATAGGACTAGTTTCCTTGATCAAATCAATTTCCATTAATTTTATCTAATGCTGCTAAAGCTTTCTTTTTTCTTTTTTCTAAACACTTTAGAGTAAATTTTATATAGGAAATTTTATCTTTAACGTCTAATAAATGTTCTTCTTCAATTTGAATATCTTCGTCTATATGTTTGATTAAACGTAAAAGGCTCTGTCTGTCAACGACAGGAAGATCTATATCAGTTTTAACAAGTCTTTCTTCACGCCACTCGGCTAATTGTTCACGACTAAAGCTTGGCATAATAGAATCTCCTTTTTATTTTAATACATATTTCATTAATTTAATTATATTAATTTCCATTGATTTTATCTAATGCTGCTAAGGCTTTTTTTCTTCTTTTTTCCAAACATTTTATATTAAACTTTATAGAAGATATTGTATTTTTCGCCCTTGTCAAGCCACCTCTTTCAATATTGAGGTCTTTATCTATATCTTTAATTAATCCTTCAAGACTCTCCTTGTCAATGTAGGGCAGGTCTATATCAGTTTTAACGATATCTTCTTCGCGCCATTTGCATAATTGTTTATAAGAAAAACTTGGCATAATAGAAGATCCTTTTTATTTTAATACATACTTCATTAATTTTTCAAGAGACTTTTCATCCAAAATATTTGAATTAAACAAAAATTTTGTTTGAATTGACTTTTTCAAATTTTGCTCAAAATTTGAATAATTTTCTTTTATTTTAAAATATTCTATATTAGAATATCCAGATAGAATCTTTTTATTTATTCTTGATTCAAGTATTGAATCCATCCTTAAACCATAGTATTTTGGATCAATAGATAGTAAATAAGATAATTTTAATCCTTGATTTGTTTTTCCATAAAAAAATATATATAATAATTTTTCATAAAATTTTTTATTAACATCATTAACTGTACCTGCCTCTAAAACACCCCAAACATAATCATTCTTTAGCCCTATAAAAGGAAAGTTGATATTTGACATTTAATGATTTCCATATCCACTCAAAATTCCAGCCGTAGAGCCTAGCCAGGACTTTATGGCTGATGCCTCCTCATCTGATATAGACTTGCCAAGTTGATAGTAGCCCATCATTATAATTGCTTCTTCTAGTGAAGCTTCACTTCCATTGTGAAAATATGGAGGCGTTGCGGTACAGTTTCTTAATGATGGAACCTTAAAAATCATTTTATCTGATTCATCTTTTGTTAGATTAAATCTTCCATAATCAGAATCAGTAGGCCAAGGCATGGACATACCTAATTTTGTAAGCTTATCACCACCAAGTAACTCTCCATTGTGACAAGTTCCGCAACCGTAATCATCAAATAGATTAAATCCATGCTTCTCCTCTCCGCTTAAAATATCATAATCACCAGCCAAAAATAAGTCCCACTTGCTTGGTGTGGCAAGCGTTCTTACATAAGAACCTATTGCTGTAGCAATATTATGTATTGAAATAGATTCTTCGCTATTGGGAAATAGCAATTTGAATGATTCTCTGTATTCTTCTTTGGAAGATATGATTGTCAATATAACATCTTTATTTTTTATACCCATTTCTTCTGAAGACAATAGTGAATCTACAACCTTCTCCTCAATAGATGTAAACTCACCATCCCATGATAAATATTTATTTCCAGCGGAATTGAAAATTGTAGGAGTATTTCTAGAAGTAAATTCTTCTGTATTTATTTTTGAAAATCTATATATATCTGCGCCAGCAGTCTCTAGAGAGTGACATGAATTGCAAGATAATGATTTATTTTCTGATAAATCATTATCATAAAATAATTTTTTACCAAGAATTGTCATATCCTTATTATATGATATATCATTATCAAAAAAATTAGATTCTAATTTTTTATATTTTTTTAAAGATTCACTACTTATTTCTTCTTTTTCATATAGATTTTTTTTATTCTCAACAACACAAGAGGAGAGCATCAATAATGCTATTATCATTTTATATCCAAAAAAAATAATTGTACTTATTAAAATAAGGTTTCATTGTTTAATATATATTTTTGAAATAGCAGCATTAATGTGCTTCCAGTTGAAAGAGCGAGTGCTGCTGCAAATGTTATCTTAACTCTATCACTTATAGATTTTGCTTCTATAAATGCGTTTGAATAAAATAAATTTGAAAAAGGAATACACAGGCCGAGAATTGCCTGTGTTAGTATTTGTCCATGCATCATGGCATATCCATACCATGATCCAAGGAAATTTGCAGTAAGAGCAAGAACAAATATTAATGCTAGCTTTTTATTTGTTAATTTGCTTATACTATCTTGCTCTTTCATTATAACTCACTATTAAATAAATGCGTTTATCCAAGATTCTATTGTATTCTTGGGCATATTTCCGACCTTTCTTGAAAGCTCCTCTCCATCTTTTATTAAGATAAGGGTTGGAACACCCATAATCTTAAACTTCATAGAAGAGCTTGGACAATCATCTATATCCATATCTATTATATCTAAATCGTGGGCCCTCTCGGATGCAATTGAATCTAATGTTGGCTTAATAGCCCTACAGGGGCCACACCATGTAGCTCCAGCTTTCAATAGAATTAACTTCTTGCTTTCTAAAAGATCTTTAAATGTATCATCAGTCGCAACTTTAACAGACATACTAATCTCCTTTTTATATTACAAAAATAGGATTACTTTTGTAAGTAATTATTAACATAAATAATTTTTATGTATTTATTTTTCATAAGGACCATCTATATCAAATATAGGATATTTTTTTATGTCCTTACTAATTCTATCTAAATTATTAGAGTGTAATTTACATACATCTGATTCGCCTTCAGATAGATCCAATTCATCAATAATAAGATTTATTGGATCTTCTGATACAGCAAATGGAAGATTTGGATCTTCATTAAAGTAAACTTCGCCTATTCCATAATAACGATATTCTGGATTAGTTTTATGACGATATTTTATTATTCCATATCTCCATTTCATTTGTATCTCCAATTATTTTAATCTTGATTTTAAGTCACCCAACTCTATTGGTGTAAAATTAATCTGTTCTACACATACAGATATATATCTATTATCTATTTCAGAGTTTTTTAAAACTCTCCTTGAGTGTAGGTGTCCATGTATATTTCTAGAAAATCTACCTACAGATTCCTCATGAATTGGGATATGGCTTAAGATAAAGCCATCAAGAACATGAACACCTCTTACATCAGAGAAATACTTAAGGTATTCTGATGCATTAAAAATGTCATGATTCCCTTTTATTAGGACCTTTCTTCCGTTTAATGAATCCATGATTGGAAGAAATCTTTTTGATAAAGTTACATCACCTAGGTGATAGACTTTATCCTGCTTTCTCACTACACTATTCCAATTTAGTATTAGTGCCTCATCCATTTCATCTGAATTTTCCCATGGTCTAAGCTTTTCACCAGACTCATTTAGAAAGTTGCATATATTTTTATGTCCAAAGTGTGTGTCAGATATTAAAAATACATTGCTAGACATTTTCAAATCCTTTTTGAGTACTGTCTTGAATATTCATTAAGAAATACAGCGCCAGTCTGCATTGTATTCAAACAAAATCCTGGACCATTCATGGTTATAAAAACAGGATCTGAGTGAAATATAATTTCAGCTGGAACTCCAGTATATTCATTTCCCAGCACAATTATTGTCTTTTTATTCATGGGAAATGAATAATCATTTATATCAACTGCACCATCACAAATTTCTGCAGATACTATGTGGTAATCATTTTCCCTAGCATACTTAAGGAATGCATTTGGATTTGAAAACTGTATAATATTTACAAAATCTACAGTTGTTCCAGACCTTGGACGAAGAAAGGTTCTATCTGGAACTGAGCCTATAATCATAACAGATTCTGCACCATAACATGCAGCAGCTCTAATTGTTAAAGCTACATTTTCATCAATTCCAAAGTTAACCATACAGACAGATACCGGCATGATATGCGCATCAGCCAGCTTTTTCTCGTACCTCTGACGACGTGTTTCAGCCCTGTTCATTTCTACCCTCTGTTGTAGCTATATGCTTATGGTGCCACGCTGGCACCATAAGCATAGGCGCGCATAACAGCCTCGTCAATCGTTGGCTATTATTTTTTCTGAAAAATTATTCTTCGAGAATAATATTCTCATACAATAATATCTGCAATACCCATTTCGACGGCTTGTTCTGCAGATAAGTATACATTTACTTTTTTATTAATTAAATTATTTAGTGTCTTTACTGATACATTTGTCTCTTCTGATAAAGCCTTTATATATGCTTTTTGCATATACTCTAATTCTGACATTTCATTTTGCAATGAATGTAAAGGACCAGAAGATCCGGCTACAACTGAATGTATCATTACTCTACAATTTTTGCCTATTTTTCTTTTTCCCTTTGTTCCAGATGCCAGAAGAAGTACTCCTGCAGACATTACTTTTCCAATTCCATATGTTGTTATATCGCACTTTTCTCTAACAACTCGCATTATATCGTATAATGCAAACATATCATCTGCATTTCCACCAGGAGTGGAAATTACAAATTCTATTGGTCTTAGATGATCTGGAGTGCTTTCAGCAACCTTTTCTTCCGCTTCACCTACAGTTGAAGCAGGTGGGGCACCTCTATCATCCACCATGTCTAACATGGTGCCAATTATTTGGGATACCTTCAGCTCTTCCACTTCACCATATAATCCAATTAGTCTAGACTGCCCCTCTTCTTTTATAAATACGTGGCCATGCTCTGGTGCCTCTCCTTCCTCTAGATCCTCTTCGTCATTTAGTTTTTTAAATTTTGAACTATTAAAAATCATCTTATTCTCCAACTAGTAGGTTTAGGTTGAATAAAAGTATATCTTTCATATACTTTGGCATGTTTGAATCTATTACTTCCATAAAGTTAACATAATTGATATGCATTACATTATTAGACATTTTGTAAACTACTTCGTTTATTGTATCTATATTTTTTGTATCTACTTTTAAAAAGTAGATATGCGTATCTATTTCAGAATTGTTAAAATGACTAAAGGCTAGTCCATATATAGCCTCTGAGTTATCATCATTATATAGAAATAAATATATATCTCTTGATAGATAAAAATTTTTTATATAATTTTTAATGTTTAAAATATAGGACTTATCTTTAAGATCTGATATAAAAATTTCATCTATATCTTTATATGATATAGATATATTACTCAAATATTCTCTGAAAGAATTTAGATCTTGCATTATTTTTCAACAGTTTTACTCATGATCTCTATATATCTATCTAAATACCACCTTGCTTTTTTTAGATCTTCTAATAAATTTTCTGTATCAGATTTATTTAGAGAAGATGTCTTTTTGCCAGCCCTAGAAATATACTTAAATACATTTCCAATGTGGAAACCAAAATCTTTAGCTTCTATTATTTTTATAGTTTCATATGTATCATCTTTTCCGCCATAGTGGTCTGGATGATTTACTGCTTCCTTTTCCATGCATTCTCCATACCAGAAGGATAGCCACGGAATAGAGCATGGCAACATTCCCAATACAAAAATAATTTTTTAGATTATCTTTATGCAATAAAAAAGGCTGTAGTTTTAGCTACAGCCTTTTTTTAAAATGTAGTTATATTGTGCTCTCTTGCCAAATATTTCCGCATTCTCTCTAGCCCTCTTATTTCTAACTTTCTAACCCACTCCCTAGAGATTGATAATTCATCAGCAATATCTCTTAGGGTCATCTGAGAATCTTTGAGATATCTATTCTCTATAATAAACTTCTCATCTTCTGGTAGAATTTTTATAGCTAACTTGAGCTTACCAGAAAATGAATCATCATAATCTTCATTATTTAATGAATTTTCATCAACCAATGTATCTACTATGCAAACATCTTTGTCTTCACCAACTGGTACATCCAGACTTTTATCGTATCCAGATAGAGTGGATATCATATCTTCTATTGATTTTTCATCAACACCTATGATTTCAGATATCTTCTTTATCTTGGAAGCACCAGTCAGCCCCATTTCTTCTGCTTTCATTCTAGCTCTAGCTAGATTTGAAAACATTATACGACCATCTCTAGTTGTTCCCAGCCTAACCAATGACCTTGAGTCCATTACATATCTTTTCTGGTATGCCTTAACCCACCATAAAGCATATGTAATAAAGTTTGCATCTTTAGATGCATCAAACTTCTCGGCAGCCTTAAGCAAGCCTGCTAGACCCTCTTGAAAAAGATCATCGTGAGATATATGATTATTGTTTTTCCCAAGCTTATAAGTCTCAGAAATAACCAATTTCATATTTGAAAGTATTAGCTCATCAAGATATCGCTTTTCGCCAGTATTCTTCCATGAAAGAATTAGGTCAAGCTGTTTTGCAGCAGTTAGAATTGGATAATGCTTTGTAACATTATCCAATATTTTGCCCGAAAGCATTAGCGATCTCCACCTGTCTTTAGTCTCTTAATCTGCTTTAGTTTATGACGCTCTGCTGCAACTCTTTCATGCATATCATCCCAATCCTCATCTTCCTCCTCTTCTTCCTCAATATCGGTGAGGTTATCGAGTTCTTCATCATCAGAAAATACACTGTTTAGAAATGACATTTTTTATTTCCTCTTGCTCTTTATAAAGATAATTGTTTGAGTTCCGTCTGAATTTAGTAACTTTGCGTTCTTCTTAATCTTAAAGTCAGGTCCAGAAGCTGATATATAATCTCTTAGCCAGCTATCTATCTGATATTCAAAGCCAGAAACTGATGTAATTTCATCATTATTTCTATCTCTTTCTATCCAATTTATTTTAAACTTATCTATGTTGAATTTATCCATATTATATCACTCCCTTTTTTCCTTTGACTTAATAGACTCCCTTGACTTAAGTATGATTTCTTCCCAAAGTCCATCCCATGTTTTTGACTGTACAGAAATAGATTTCTTATGGTATATTCCGATATATGTATCATTTTTATTATCTTTATATACTTCCCACTCTATGTTTGCAAATTTTCTTATAGAAATAAATTTTAAATTTGTATCCACTGTATACACCCTGTTGTAGGGTGTATTTTACTTTATTTCCATTGCTTTTGCATTATGATGTTAACTATTTTTTTCATCATTAATTTTTAATACAATTTTTCTGATACCTTTTTCTCCATGCCCCAACCAGCTATATATTGGCATATCATTTAGATAATCTGATAGTGTAGGTATCATTCCCATATCTTCAACTATATGAGATTCTGCAATTGATCGAACAGAAACTTCTACTCCGTCTGAGTTCACTATTGATGTAGAGGTTCTATCAGCAGCCAGATCTAAAATAGCTCTGTACTCATCTTCCGTCCAAGAATATTTTTCTTTTAGATACCTTGCCTTTGAGTGATTTACACCAATTGCCCTCTCTGCAAGGTATGGTCCTATGCTATTGTGTAGTATTGCTCTATGCCTAATATCTGGATGTGCAAGCTTTGATATATCCATAAAATTATGAATATCATTATAATCAGATGGCGTTCCACCATACTTTTTTCTTGAAAGATTACAATGAATCATCGGCTTCATGCCGCAAACTCCACTTCGACTATCTCATAAAACTGAATTTCAAAAAATTCAATAATAAAATCTAATTCTGAATCAGAGTAATCTTTTATATCTTTTAAGAAAGATATCTGCTCTCCTTTAAACTTAATTAATTCTTTAAGCATATCACTCTGAGGGCCTGAGTTCATCTTTTCTATAACATGGCTTGTCATATCGCCACCATACCTGAATGCTTCTAGGTAATCAAAGTAATCATTTTTAAAAAGCCTTACCCTAGACCTCTCAAGTTCCATTCTGTGGTCTTCTGCAATCTCCAGATCAGAAAATACAAGGCGCGGGAGGCCACCGCCTGTCTTGTAGTAGTAATTGTCATCATATTCCCAGCCAACTTCTGTAAGTACATACACTGACATTTTATCTTCCTTTTTAATTTTCTTGATTCAACTTCAAAATTTTCCAGCTACCATTCCAATCTGTATAATTAACTCTCTTAATTCCAGCCTTCTTAAGAAATTTTTGGCAAAATCTACATGGTTTTGCCATTGTCAATGTGCCAGATTTTGTAAATCTTACTATGCTTATTTCTTTTACATCAAATCCTTTTATCTTTTTTAGCAGATCCATCTCAGCATGTAAGTGATACCCCATCAATCCATTTGGGTATCTTCTGCCGAACCTTGTAGAAGATTTGGTGGAATTAACTCCATAGACATAAGACTTGCCTATTTTGGTCCACGCAAATAGGTGAAATATATGATCATTTTTTAATGCAATATTTTTTGCATTATATAGATAATACACATTCCATTAATACCCCCTTCTCTACTGCATATTGGTGCAGGAGATCCTCCGGGATATTATACGGCCTGGATAAAGCGGATCATTTTTTTTCTGAACCTTCGATGATCTTTATAACAAGATCATTAGATCCCGGTATAATTCTATGCCACTTATTGTGTGGAATTAGAAATACATCACCGGGTTTTAATTCAAGCGGTATTGAATCATCAAATTGATAAAACCATTTATCACCAGATATGATAAATATTTTTCTGTCTTTTTCATCTCTGTGCCATTTAAATTCATCAGATAACTCTGAATTAGAAAAAATTCTAATTATAGAATCTTTATATAATATTTCACTATATGGTCTATTATCTACTTTCAAAGGAACCGCCTATTATTTTATTAATATAAATTACCATCTTCCCTCAAAAGATAGTCCTAGTTGATCCTTGTATCTATGCAGATTACATGACCACCATCTTGCTTTTGTTCTTGGACCTGGATTATCGCAATTATGTCTTGCTAAAAATGATTTTCTTCTCTCTGGAGAGTTTGCCTTTATTGAAAGATTTGGATCTCCAAATGTAATTGTTTTTATTCTACCAGTTGATGGATCCTTTACATGTACTATAAACTTCTTCCTGCCATAGCCGGGATCATTCTTACCAACTCTTCTTGGTGAGTTTAATTTTGGAGTTTTCTTCTTTTTTGTTGCAGCAGTTTTTTCAAAAATTATCTCTTCATATAAATCCATTGGAATTGGTATATCAAGAGGTATGTCTACCCCATCTATGTTTGCAAATTTTCCAATATCAGTTCTTAGGAAAAATGCATCTCCATCAGAAACCTTTAGGGATCCAGTTTTCCATAAATCTCTAGATTCATTAAATAAATTATAAAAGGATTTAGAATAAATTCTAAAAATATTGTTGCCAATTGGAATTCCAAGATTTATATGATATTGAAGCTCTGGGCTGCAGGGTACGGCAGCACCTAGCTTTGGAGACAGAGAGGTAGCTCCAGATGCTACCTTTGTTAGTGACATTAATAATTTTATTCTATTTGCTTCCATTTAAAACTCCATTATAATTAATACTTTCTTCTTTATTAAGATCTTTTGTATATTAAGGCTTCACGAAATATTGCTTTTTTTTCAATACCAGTTAAAAAATTATATAGTCTTGCCATTATTTCGATAACATTATCACTTAAAGCCATCAAAGAATAATACTCACCTTCTTTAGAAATTAGATTACTCTTTTCTGCAAGAGAGTTTAGCTCAGTTATAAAAAGATTTTTCAAAATCATCTTTACTAAATGCATATGTTGATGTAGCTTCTTTTTTTATATACATATTTAATTCCTTAATATATTAACATCCTTAATATATTAATATCCTTAATATTAATATTAATATAGGTACAAAATGAATAGATTAAATAAAATAAAATTATTTTACAAAATATCTTCAGAGGATATTTTAAAAAGAAATACAAAAGAAATACAAAAATTATTAATACTAGCGGGATATTCTTTACCAAGATACGGTGCCGATGGAATGCTTGGACAAGAAACATTTAATGCATTACTAAAGTTTAAAAAAGATAATAATTTACCCGAATCAAAAACATTAAGCAATGAAGAATTTGCAATATTAAAAAATATTGCAGAGAAAAAAAATAAAAAGAAGAAGAATATATTAGAAGATGATTCAAAAATAAGCGCATCTACAGATACTTTATTATTTGGAGATAGTCAAATGCAGGGTGGCATTGGGCAGATTCTTGAATCAAAATACGGAGGAAAGAGGCTATATAAGCCCGGATCAACTGCAGCATATTGGCATTCTAATTCGTTACTAACAAGTGAGCTAGCAAAAAAACCATCAAAAATTGTAATACATTTAAATGGTAACGGCATATCTGGTACGGAAGAGCTATTAGATAAAATAAAAAAAATAACTCCAAGTTCCGAAATAGTATGGTATGGTGCTCCTCCTGCTACCCTAAAAAAAGACTCACCTTATGAAAAAGTAAGAACTATAGATTCATTATCAAAATACAATTCTTATAGAAAAAAAATGAATGATACAGTTAAATCTATTTTGTCAGCATCCGAACTAAACTCAGTGTTTATTGATCCTTTTTCTGAAATTTTCAACTTAGAAAATTTATCATCTATTCCATATACTTGCAATAATTGTGATGGAATTCATGTTCCAAAAACAGTTGCACAAAAATATTATATTTAATTTTATTTATAAATAATAAACATTTACATCCTAATACTAATTAAAATGATAATATTAGGAGAGATGAATGAAAATAATTCTTTTTTTATTATTATTAACTTCCTGTATGGCAAGAGCTAATGAACTAGATTCAAATGCAATAATTTCTAAAAAAGAAATATTTTTAAGATGCAAAAAAGACACCGGATGTGAATTTATAGGAAGCAGTTCTACTGGAACTGCATCAAGAATATTTTGGAATAACAAGTATTATTGGCTAACAGCTGCACATGTATGCTCCTCTGCGCCTGATAATTCACTTATATTAAACTCTGATATAATTGCAATTGTTGCTGGATCAGATAAAACTGAAGAAACAACCATTGTAAAAATAGATCATGAAAAAGATCTATGTATACTGGAAGCAGAGCCTGGTGCTATAAAGAGGATTGCAAAGAAAGAGCCAAAGCCAGGAGATGAGGTTAAAGCAATAGCTTATCCCGGCGGAATATTTGATCCAAGCATATTACCGATATATGATGGAAGATGGTCTGGCATGATATCAGATTATGATAAGTGCCTAATAACAATACCAGTATCAGGTGGATCTTCTGGTTCCGCTGTTTTAAATAAAAATGATAAAATAGTAGGTGTAATTTCTTCTGTATATGTAGACTTTAATCACCTAACAATAGCTACTTGTTATTATGATATAATAAGTTTTTTAACAAATTAAATTCAAAATTTGAATTATTTTTTTTCAAAAAGCTTGCAAGCTTTTTAAGCTTAATATCAATGCTTGATGCTTCTTTTGCTTTAGAGATTTCTCTTGCATACTCTACCCATGTTTTTCCACCAATGCTGTCTACTGGTGTATTTGCCAAAGGTATATCTGAGAAGTTTCTTAGAAAACTATAAGGATCTTTTTCTGCAAAATTTTTAGCAGCCGTATCTAAATGAGGTTTAGCCCAAGGCTTATCTGAAAAAAAATATATGAAACTATAAGGCTCTTTTTCTGCATAATTCTTAGCAGCTAAATCTATATAGCGCTCAGCCCAAGGTTTATCTGAAAAGTAACTTAGAAATTTAAATCGATCTTTTTCTGCCATATTCTTAGCAGCTATTTTTAAATAATCCTGAGCCCAAGGTTCTTCTGAGAATCTAACTAGAAAATTAAATGGATCTTTTTCTGCAGAACTCTTGGCAGATATTTTTAAATAATCCTGAGCCCAAGGGTATTCTAAGAAGTAACTTAGAAAATAAGTAGGCTCTTTCTCCAGGGCATTCTTGGCAGCTATTTTTAAATAATCCTGAGCCCAAGGCTCTTCTGAGAAGTTTTCTAGAAATTGAGTAGGCTCTTTCTCTGCATAATTCTTGGCAGCTATTTTTAAATATTCCTTAGCCCAAGGTTCTTCTGAGAAGTTTATTAGAAAATTATAAGGCTCTTTTTCTGCATAAAGCTTAGCAGCTATCTTTAAATAATCCTTAGCCCAAGGCTCTTCTGAGAAGTTTATTAGAAAATTATAAGGCTCTTTTTCTGCATAAAGCTTAGCAGCTACACCTATATAATCCTTAGCCCAAGGCTCTTCTGAGAAGTCTTGTAGAAATTCAATAGGGTTTTTATCTATAACAACTTTTGCGGCCATATCTAAATAATCTTGAGCGAAAGCTTCCCGTGAGTATGCTCTTAGAAAATTATAAGGAAGCATTTCCGCATATACCTTGGCAGATATTTTCAAGTAACTCTGAGCCCAAGATTCTTTCGAATAGTAGTTTAGAAATTCAATAGGGTTTTCCTCTGCAGCAGCCCCTGCGGCTACACCCAGATAATCTCTAGCCCAACTCTCTTCTGAGAAGTTTCTTAAAAATATAAAAGATTCTTTTTCTGCAGCACTCCTTGCAGCCATATCTAATGGAGTTTTTCCCCTAAATCTAGCACTAGGCTTTTGCATCCATTCTTTTGAAAGATTTTCTTTAATAAACTTTACATCAGCAAATCTGGAAAATTCCACCAAAACATCTTCTGTTGGGTTGTGCTCCATCATCAAATTATAAAAGTCTGCTCTCTCTTCTGCACCTTTATTAAATAAAGCCTTTCTAACTGCATCTGGGTCCTTTGCAAATATTCTTAACTCTTCAACTGCAGGATGCTCATAATTTAGTTCTTCTTCTATATGGTTTTGGCACATTTGAAATATTCTATCTGCAGTATCTGCACCAAGTATTCTATCAAAATCTTCTTTTTTAAGACCTTTATTTGCACGGTTTACAGTAATACCTCCGTATTTACCATCAAGCACTGGTTGTATAACATTCTTTCCTACATCCCCCTCTTCTCTTACAGTTCCCATAAAACCTAGTGAAATCCAATCGTCATCTTCTTTTGGATTGTCTTTTATAATGTAAAACAAGAATGCATGAACGTATCTACCAGTATCTTTATCTTTTCTACTTACATAGTGGTAGTATAAGTTGGAGCCTTTAGTTCTTCCTGTACACCAGGTAGTATGTGGCTCCTTTGTTACATCATCATATCCTGCAATCTTTGCAGATGTTTCTTGAGTATGCGGAAACCAGATATTCCATTCTCCTACTTTGCCTAGA
>Ga0129333_10002360_pt1 | contig 17536 bp, 17 predicted proteins | sample CPB6_08_DNA_FD_94474 | JGI IMG/M metagenome (GOLD analysis project Ga0129333, IMG submission 94474) | Freshwater to marine salinity gradient microbial communities from Chesapeake Bay, USA - CPBay_Sum_0.6_0.8_DNA | ecosystem: Environmental > Aquatic > Marine > Coastal | place: USA: Chesapeake...
ACTAGCTGTTTCAGTGCGCCCCCTCCTGCACAAAATGCCGCAGCACCAACTAATGCTAGCCCATCCGCATCTCCCAGTCCTTTACCTAGCCTATCCCCTTCTCCCAGCCCCACCCCAACTCCTCAGACCAACGAATTTGATCAAAAATGGAAAGCCCTTACGGATGCAATTAGAGCTAATCTAAATCAAGAATCTGCTGAGAACTTTAAAAAAGTGCAAGCTGCTGCTACAGATCTAAATCAAATCCGTAATTTGCCTGCAAACCTTTCAGAATATCTTGATCAATACATCATTAAATACCAAGGCGTACCGGAAGAAGATAAACATATTACTTTTACCACAGACTTAGTTAAATCGTGGCTACCCAAATGTCGAAATGATCCAGCGAATTGTCTTAGTGAAACTAATAAGAAAGACACAGTTGAAGGAATCATAAAAGCCCTCAACCAAGCATATAACCCACAAAACTCTCCATCAACCTCCGCCACCCCATCACCTGCATCATCACCCACACCCACTTCAACCACTTCTTCCTCACCAGAAGAGACTCCACCTAGTGGAGAAAATTCCCGTCAACGTTCTATCAGTCCCTTTTTAGGTTTAATAGGGAGACTTATACTTTTATTAGGCAGTGTTAGCCTAGGATTTTGGGTATTGTCTAAGAATAATCGAGTCCGAAAGCTGCTAGGTCAAGACATTTCAGAACATCAGTCTCCAGCAGGTGATGAGGGCAAAGAAACTGCAAGAGCCAATAATCTTACCCATGATCAAACAATTCCTACTGATCTTCAACAACTTCAAGCCGATCTTCAAGAATTATCCACAGTTTTGCAATCTCCCAAGGAACAGATCAGACCGCAGCAATCAAGGACTGATAGCTTAGCCCAAAGCAAACAAAGTGACTTTAGCAAATTGGATGAAAAATTGAATCTAATTGCACAGAGATTTGAAGAAAAATTTAGCCAGCTAGAAGCTAAAATTCAGATCTTAGAAGAGACAGGCTATAAACCCCAATCTCCTTCCCCTATCATCCTCAGTGAACACAACCCAGCAATGGTTGAAATTCTCAATCGTTATCGCAAAAATGGCAAAGATTTTTTTGAATCTGGTGAATATGTGACTATTGCAAACCCCGTCAACTTTCCCAAGGTATTGACTCTTAGCCCTAAAAGTAAGACTAACTTTGCGTTAATTCGCACAGAAAACCAAGGCTATATCGTTCCTAAGCCAGACTATTCAGCATATTCCAAACTGCAATCTTGTTTTGAGTTAGTCGGCTCCCAAGAATATGGAGATACTTGCCTTGAGGAACCTGCCCGTGTCATCCCGGTTGGATCAGATTGGCACATTGTCCAGAAAGGAAAAGTCTCCTTCAAAGGCATTCCCGAAGATTAACATAACCTACATCCCTCCTAGAACGATCGACCATACAGCATCCCTTACGCCCCTCCCCTCTTATCTTGAGGAGAAGGGAGCAAGAAACTTCAGCCCCTAGGACAAGTCCCTGGAGTTGGCAAGGTTTAATGGCAGTTTTCTGCCCCATTGACCCGGCGCAATCCGACCACATCGGTCATTTTTCGTAACTGGGCAAACACCTGTTGCAATTGATTTTGGTCGCAAATATCCAGACATAAATCAATCACCGCTGGGCGATTGGCAGGGGTGTCCACCTTGGCATTGCGCACATTAATGGTGTAATCACTCAGGCGAATTAAGACATCTTTGAGGACTCCCACACGATCGATCACCTCCAACTGCAAACTCACGGGGTAGGTGTGGCGCTTGCCCATCTCCACGGGGTTCCAACTCACGGGCAACAGACGATCGCCCGGAACATCCATCACATTGGCACAGCCCTGGCGGTGGACACTGATCCCGCGACCCCCCAGACCCACCACCGCCAAAATCCCCTCCCCAGGCAAGGGACTACAACACCCCGCCAACCGATACACCAGCCCCTCTAGCCCCAAAATGGGAGCCACGTTGAGACTGCCCGCTGTGGTGGGAGTGGGGGCTTTGTGGAACACCAAACCGGCTTCCAGTTCTGTGGGGGAGTTGAGGGAACCCGGTTGCTTAGCCTTCACCGCCTCCCGGATGCGGTTGACCACATGCTTGAGGGTGACTTCCCCATAGCCCAAGGCGGCTAACAAATCATCCACGCTCACATAGTTGCAGCGCTCCGCCACCAATCGCATGGGTTCGGATTTTAACAAGGATTCAAAGCCCGATTTGCCCATTTCTTTTTCCAGCATTTCCCGGCCCCGCAAGAGGTTTTCTTCCCGATTGCAGCGTTTATACCATTGGCGAATGCGGTTCTTGGCCCCAGAGGTGACCACAAAACTAACCCAAGCTAAGTTAGGATGGGCATTTTTCTGGGTGAGAATTTCCACAATGTCCCCATTTTTGAGCAAGGTATCTAGGGGGACGATGCGGTCATTGACTTTGGCTCCGGCGCAATGGTTGCCCACTTCCGTATGGATGCGATAGGCAAAGTCCACGGGGGTGGCCGATCGGGGCAAAGCAATCACTTCTCCCTGGGGGGTAAACACATAGACATCTTCATCAAAGAGATTATCTTTGACGTTTTGCAAGTATTCGCTGGCATCCTTAAGATCCGTTTGCCATTCCACCAACTGGCGCAACCAGCTAAATTTTTCATCGCTGGGTTTAAACCGAGCATTGGATCCCCCGCTTTCCTTGTATTTCCAGTGGGCTGCAATCCCATATTCGGCCACATGGTGCATTTCTAGGGTGCGAATTTGCACTTCCATGGGACGGCCTGAGAGACCCATGACTGTGGTATGGAGAGATTGATAATGGTTGGCTTTGGGTAATCCAATGTAGTCCTTAAAGCGCCCTGGAATGGGTCGAAAAGCATCATGAACCACCGCTAAAGCCCGATAGCATTCATCAGAGGTTTCGGTGATAATTCGCAGGGCTGCCACATCATAAATTTCGTAAAATTCCTTGTGCTGATGCTGCATTTTGCTGTAAATGCTGTACAGGTGTTTGGGACGGCCACTGAGATCCACGGGGCGAATATTGGACTTGTCTAAACGCTCCCGGAGAATCTCGATCGCGTCGTTGATGAGTTTTTCACGATCGCTGCGTTTTTCCGCCACTAAACCTTGAATCGATCGAAAAGACTCCGGCTCTAAATATTTGAAACAGAGATCTTCGAGTTCCCACTTGAGGCGACCGATGCCCAAACGGTTGGCGAGGGGGGCAAAAATATCGCGGGTTTCCTGGGCTTTGGCGCGGCGTTTACTGTCGGGCATGTGCTCCAGGGTGCGCATATTGTGGAGGCGATCGGCTAGCTTCACTAAAATGACCCGAATATCCTGGGCCATGGACAAAAACATACGCCGGAAATCTTCTGCTTGGCGCTCGGTTTTGCTGGGAACTTTGGAATCAAAATCTGAAATTTCAAAGGCTGAAAGCTTGGTGACTCCTTCCACTAGCCGCCGCACTTCGTTGCCAAATCTGGACTCAATATCCCCTAGGGTCACATCCGTATCTTCCACCACATCATGGAGAAAACCTGCGGCAATAATGGTGGCATCTCCTCCCAATTCCAACAGAATGGTGGCCACTTGCACCGGATGGATAATATAGGGTTCTCCTGATTGCCGCACTTGGCCTTCATGGAGGCAATAGGCAAACTGAAAGGCGCGACAAATTAAGTCCACCGAATCGGCGGATTCTGAGGCTGCAAAATCAGTGGCACACCAGGTGGGGGATTGCAGGCTGTTCCAGCCCGGATTGTGGGCTTGGGTGTAGCGAGCAAGGCAAGTGTTTAGCCAGGTGGGTAATTCAATGGGATAGGCGTGATCCACAGAGGGTTCGGTCAGGTGATGGGTAAAGCTCTGGGTGAATTGATCGGGGGCGCAATCCCAAGCATCGGGGGCATCATCTACCCCAATGGCAGGGTTAGCGGGAGAGCGATCGTCCAATTCTAAGGTTAAGGACGGGGAATCTAGGGCGAGATCCGGAGAAACTAAGCCGGTTTCTTGAACTTGATGATCGCAACCTAGGGTGTTGCCCAGGGGGGGGGCACAGACGGGGTGTAAATAATCAGTTTCTGGATCCCCATAGCCATGGTTTGAATCCTCGTTTTGAAGGGGTTCATGGGAGGGGAGATAACCCTGGCCATAGGCATCCAATCCATTGGAGATCGGGGGTACAATGTCCTTATTCATAGGGCTTCAAAGCCTTCCATACGAAGAGTGGGTAGATGATTAACCCCGATCGCCTAGGGTTTAGGTCGAGGGCGGGAACACATAACAGAAACACTGAAAAAAAAGAAAGGGAGACAGCCCCAGTCTGTGCTAACCAGCCAGATCCAAGGGGTTGATATAAAGTGACTGCCCAAGATGAGGTTAAGGTATACATCACCATACCCTGGACAGTTGGATTTGCTGGGATGTTTGATAGTAATCGCAACCTAATTTACGGTTCCCTAGGGGGGATCTGTAATGATTGGCAACGATTGGCAATGATTGATAAATAGGGCTAGAACGGCTCTTCCTAGGGCTTAGAAGGTGAGGAAACTCTATGGCAGAATGGAGATACATTATTTTTCCTGCATTCTGAGACCCTAGGCCATCATCCCAGGACTCCCAGCCGAACTAGCGTAATAAAGTTAAGCCCCATCATAACCTATATAATTCTTCACACTTAACCGAGTCTTAACCATTTGTGATCGAAGCTACAGACAGAACACCGATCGATCTTCCGGGTAACCCCCTGGATACCCTCCTGGACAGCCCCCTGGGGAGCCAAGGGGGGGGTCAGGTTTTTCTGGTGGGGGCGGGGCCTGGGGATGTGCAGCATTTGACCCTGGGGGCTTACCAGTGCCTGAAGACGGCTCAGGTGCTGGTGTATGATGCCCTGGCGGACGATCGCCTTCAAGAGTTAATCCCCGCTGACTGTGTGCGGGTGAATGTGGGCAAGCGGGGGGGGCAGCCTAGCCCCAGCCAGGAGGAAATTAATCAAATTTTGGTGAATTATTGTCGCCAAGGGCGGCGGGTGGTGCGGCTCAAGGGGGGGGATCCCTTTGTGTTTGGGCGTACTACGGCGGAAATTCAGGCTCTGATTGCGGCCCACTGTCCCTTTGAGGTGGTGCCCGGTTTGTCTTCCGCCTTGGCTGCCCCTTTGCTGTTGGGGATTCCCCTAACGGATCCGGTGCTGAGCCGGGGGTTTGGGGTGTTTACGGCCCATGAGCCGGATGCCCTCAATTGGGAGGTGTTAAGCCAGTTACCCACCTTGGTGCTACTCATGGGGGGGCACCAGTTGGGGGAAATTACGGGGCAGTTATTGCGCCATGAACGATCGCCCCAAACCCCGATCGCCATTATTCGCTGGGCCAGCCAACCCCACCAGGAGATTTGGGAGGGCACCCTTTTGGATATTGGCCAACGGGTGGGGCGATCGCCCCTGTCCCCCTGTGTCATGGTGGTGGGAGAAGTGGTGCGCCTGCGGCACTATTTACAAAGCCCCCTGGGATCTGCCCCAGGGTCGGATCCCCTAGCCCTAGACCCAGGACATCAAGCTGATGTTGGATCCCCACCACCTCCACCTGCAAGCTATTGAGCAGGCTGGCATCCACGGCAATGCGCACTAAGCCCATGATGAAGTTGGCCCCCAGGAATAGCCCCAGGGCCAGGGTACGATCGGATAGCTGCTCCACATTAAAGGGGGTCAAGGCCGCCACAAGACTCCAACCAAAGCCCACAGACCAAATCAGCCAGGTTAGGCGATCCTGTTGAAGGCGGGAAATTTGCACCTGTTTGAGCAGGAGGTTTTTTTTCAGGCGACTTTGCTCTAAATGCACCAGGCGATCCACCAGCAGGCGATCGAGGTGGCTCCAATTAAAATCCGGCTTTAAGTTGGGTGGGAAGGCTGGATTAAAACCGGGCGATCGACCCACAAGTTCCCCCCCCGTCGCCGGATCCCCAGGGATGAAATCCGGAGCCACTAAACCCGCCTCCGCAGGCTCTAACTCCAGATTCTCGGCATCCTCCCCCGGGGCATCATCGGGGCGCGATCGCTTCCACACCAACCGCCCCATATTAATCACCCCCGCCCCCAAAATCGGCAACACCACCTCATCGGCCACAAACTCTGTCAGCCACGTTAACGCAATATCTAATCCCGGCATTCCTGTTCCTCCTGGGCTTGCATCCTGGAGACGAGTCTCCAGACAGGCGGGCCTTGGGGAGCAAAACTGCGATCCCAACGCCACAACTTCTACAAGTTTCGCCTATCCTAGTCATGGGGGGAGACGTAATCTTCCCCATCCCTGGGGTTCTTTGCCCAATCTCCCTTGCCCTCCTCCATCCCTGAGCCATGGTTATGTCCCGCAGCAAGCTTGTCATTGGCGCAACCGCCGTTATGGTTGCCACGGTTACCCTCACCGGAGCCGGAATCCATTGGTCGAAGGGTCAAGCCTTTTTTCAAGAAAGCCCCAAGGAACTCATTGATGAGGTGTGGCAAATTATCGATCGCACCTATGTGGATGCCACCTTTAACCAAGTGGATTGGCAAGCGGTGCGGCTGGACTATCTCAATCGCTCCTACTCCACCCAAGAAGAAGCCTATGGGGCCATTCGGGAGATGCTCAAACAACTGGAAGATCCCTATACCCGGTTTATGGATCCCCAGGAATTTAAGGATATGCAAATTGACACCTCTGGGGAATTAACCGGGGTGGGGATTCAACTGAGCCAAGACGAAGAAACCAACGAATTAATTGTGGTGTCCCCCATTGAAGACACCCCCGCTTTTAAGGCGGGCATTCTCTCGAAAGATGTGATCACCAAAATTGATGGCCAGTCCACGGAAGGGATGAATGTCAATGACGCGGTGCAACTGATCCGAGGCCCTGTGAATTCCACCGTTGTCCTCACCATCCGCCGGGAGGGGGAACCCCAGGAACTGGAATTTTCCATGGTGCGGGAACGCATTGAAATCCATCCCGTGCGCTATGAATATCGATCGGAAGGGGATATTCCAGGGCTGGGATATATTCGCCTGACCCAATTTAGTGCCAACGCCGCCCAGGAAATGCAAGAGGCGATCGAAGACCTGACCCAACAGGGGGTGCAAGGCTTTGTGCTGGATTTGCGCTCCAATCCGGGGGGGCTGCTCTATGCCAGCATTGACATTGCCCGCATGTGGTTGGATGAGGGGACGATCGTCTCCACCGTCGATCGCCGGGGGGTGGTGGATGAAGAAAAAGCCAACGGCAAAGCCATCACGGATCTACCCCTGGTGATCCTGGTGGATGGGGGATCCGCCAGCGCCAGCGAAATTCTCTCCGGGGCCCTTCAGGATCAACACCGCGCCACCCTGGTGGGCACCCAAACCTTTGGCAAGGGGCTGGTGCAGTCCGTGCGACCCCTGGGGGATGGTTCTGGCCTTGCGGTCACCATTGCCAAATACCTCACCCCCAGCGGGCGGGACATTAACAAAGAAGGCATCACCCCCGATGAGGTGTTTAACCTGGAGGAAGCCGATCGCGATCGCCTAGGGGAAAACCGAGACCTCATCGGCACCCTCGAAGATCCCCAGTACAAAAAAGCCCTCGAAGTGCTCCAGCAGGAAGTTACCGCCCAAGCCAGCGCCCCCAAACCCAAACCCAGCCCTAGCCCCTCTCCCTAGTGGCTCCTTTCCCGGTTCTTGTCCTTACCCCTACAAATCAGAGATTTGGTATAAAGTGAAAAGAACGGTTTTCCAGGAAAACGCTAGAGTAGGAGTCAGTTCCTCCGCATAGTGATTAGGGCTTTGGGTTGGCTGATCGCCCCTCGAAAAATCCCCCCAAGCCCTAAAACTTGCGGGAAAGGGAGCGATCCCTCTGTAAGCTTGATCCAGGTTTATCCAGGTTCCCAGGGCGATTTCCGTCCCATGGGATGCCCAGACACAATCCCTGGTACTGGCGATCGTCCTTGCCTTAAGCCGTCTCGTTCCTAGTGGATGCTTGAATGCCTTACTGTGTCAATCCAGCCTGCCCAAATCCTGAAAATCTGGTCAATACGGAACATTGTCAGGCTTGCGGATCCAAGCTGATCCTACGCGATCGCTATGAAGTAACGCGGGGCTTAGGGCAAGGGGGATTTGGAGCCACCTTTCTGGCTAGGAATAAGGGTTTGCCGGGGGAGCCGCAATGTGTCATCAAACAATTACGGCCCACCAGCACCGCTGCCAACGTCCTGCAAATGGCGCGGGATCTCTTCCAACGGGAAGCCAAAACCCTCGGCAAAGTGGGGAGCCATCCCCAAATTCCCACCCTGTTGGACTACTTTGAAGAGCGCACAGAATTTTACCTGGTGCAGGAATTTGTCAGCGGGCTGACCCTCCAACAGGAAGTGAAGCAAAATGGCCCGTTTACGGAAGCGGGGGTCAAGCAGTTTCTCCAGGAAATCCTGCCCCTGTTGCAATACATCCACAGCCAACAGGTTATCCACCGGGACATCAAACCCGCCAACATCATCCGCCGCAACCAGGATCGTAAGTTGGTGCTGATTGACTTTGGGGCCGTGAAAGACCAGGTGAACCCTGCCGCCGCCAGTACCTCAGAACAAACGGCCCTCACCTCCTATGCCATTGGCACTCCGGGCTATGCTCCCCCGGAACAAATGGCCATGCGCCCGGTCTATAGCAGCGATATTTACGCCCTGGGGGTAACCTGTCTCTTTTTGCTCACGGCCAAGGCCCCCAAGGATTTCCCCTATGATCCGCGCACGGGGGAAATGCAGTGGCGTAAAACCATTGCTGTTAGCGATTTATTTGGCACGGTGTTGGCTAAAATGCTGGATGCTTCCGTGAAACACCGCTACCAGATGGCCACTGATGTGTTGCGGGCTTTAGAAATGGAGCCATACCTAGATAGTTTGGCTCAAAGCATGATTAAGCCGACTTCTGGGGATAAAAACCCGCCCCCTGAACCTAAACCGCGATCGCGCTGGGGGGGAGCCGCCGGGGGAGGTGGGGCTTTCCCAGGGCCAGGGACAGAGGCCACCACGGGCGATCGTGCCGATCGATCGGCCAAAGTTTCAGAAATTGCCGAACGCATTCGCCAACGTCGCCAACTGGGGAAAGAGGGGGGGGTGCCTCCCCGTGCCCCCGCTCGTGGGGACTCCACCCAGGTTTTTGCCTCAGGAGCCAAGGGGCGGGGACTCGCAGGCAAGGGAGACACCGGGGGGAACGGTACCCCTAAACCCGAAAAGCTCAGCCGAACCCGCACCACCGCTGAGCAAGTCTTGCAGAACTACAGCAAGGGCATTCGGGATTTTGCCTTTTTTGAGTTGAGTAGCTTGGAGTTTCCTAAAGCCATCCTGGTGGATGCCAACTTCCATGATTCTCGCCTATTTAAGACCAATCTCCAGGGAGCCGACTTGACCAACGCTACCCTGAGCAAGGCCAATTTCACCCAAAGCAATTTGCGGGATGCGGTGTTGGTGCGGGCGTTTATGAACTACACCAATCTGCAAAATGCAGACCTGCGGGGAGCAGATTTGAGCTTTGCCCATTTGAGCAATGCCAATTTACGGGGAGCCAATTTGTCTGGGGCTAACTTGACGGGGGCAAAAGTGACGGAGGAGCAGTTGGAGATTGCCAAGCTGAGTTGGAACACGATTATGCCTAATGGGAAATCCAACTGGCGCAAATAAGCCCCAACCCTAGCCACAACAAAAAGCAGCGCCGGGTGAGGGCCATGGCTTGGGCAATGGTCTCGTGGTCGATCGCCCGGAGGGGATCCCCGAGGATGGGCTTGGCCTTGGGGACACCGCCGTAGGTATTGAGACCCCCCATTTGCACCCCCAGGGCGGCAGCATAGACGCATTCACTCCAACCCGCATTGGGGCTAGGATCCTGGGGGGCATCTCGGCGGCACAGGGCGATCACCTGCCGGGGCTGTCCCGACAGCAGGGCCAGGGTCACCACAGCACAGCGGCAGGGAACCCAGGTCAGGACATCTTCCAACCGGGCACTAAACCAGCCCAGGTGAGTATAGGGGGCATGGCGATAGCCCACCATGGAATCCAGGGTGCTGGCGGCTTTGTAGGCGAGGGCGAGGGGGGCGCTCCCCACGGCGGGGACGATCGCGGCCCCCACCAGGCCATAGAACAGGGGAGCCAATACCCCATCCACGGCGTTTTCGGTGACGGTTTCCAGGACGGCGCGGCGAATTTCTGGGGCGCTGAGATCCTGGGTATCCCGCCCCACATACTGGGCAAGGCGGCGGCGGGCTTCCTGTAGCGGGTCTTCGGGTAATGGGGCTTCCGGTAATGGGACTTCGGGTAACGGCTCTTCGGGTAATGGGTTTGCGGGTAATGGATCTTTAGGTAACGGGTCTTCGGGTAATGGGGTTTTGGGTAACGGGTCTTTGGGTAATGGATCTTCGGGTAATGGGACTGGTTGTAACTGGACTTCAATTAACTTTTGAGGGGGAGATAAATCTTGGGAAGATAAGTCTTTAGAAGATAAGTCTTTAGAAGATAAGTCTTTAGAAGATAAGTCTTTAGAAGATAAATCTTTGGGAGATAAATCTTTGGGAGATAAATCTTTGGGAGATAAATCTTTGGGAGATAAATCTTGGGAAGATAAGTCTTTAGAAGATAAATCTTTGGGAGATAAATCTTGGGAAGGTAAATCTTCGGAAGATAAATCTTTGGGAGATAAATCTTGGGAAGATAAGTCTTTAGAAGATAAGTCTTTAGAAGATAAATCTTTGGGAGATAAACCTTGGGAAGATAAATCTTGGGAAGATAAATCTTTGGGAGATAAACCTTGGGAAGATAAATCTTGGGAAGATAAATCTTCTAAACCGGGGGGGAGGGCGGCTAATACATCCTCCGCTGCATCCCGCAAACTGCGCCCCGCCCAACAACTGGCCAGCATCACCGTCCCTAAACCCTGACCCAACCAGGGGTGAACCTGATGACCCAGGGCAATGATCAGCCAACCCACAGCCCCACTGCCGCCAATAATGCCCAAGGCCAGCAAAACCCCAGCGGCCCGTTGTTGCCAGGGTTGGCCACAGTAGGCCACGATCGGGCGTTGACCTTGGACGATCGCCCAACCCATAATCTGCACAGGATGCAACCACGATCGGGGATCCCCCAAGCCATAATCCAACCCCGCCGCCCCCACCAACACCCAGACCGCCGCCGGGATCACCCTAAAAATTTCCTGGAGATCCCCCATGGCCCAAAACCTCCCGCTGATTAATTAAATAAATACTCACCAAAGTTAACCCCACCCCGCCCCACTGGAGGGAACTCAGCACTTCATGGAGCAACAGGTGACCAAACAGCAGGGCAAACACCGGGGTCAAAAAGGTGAGGGCGCTGAGGCTGGTGAGACTGCCTTGGGCTGCGGCATGGAAAAACAGGGCATAGGCGATCGCCGTGCCAAACACCGTAGCATAGGCCAAAGCCCCCCAATCTCCCCAATCCAAACGCCCCAAATCCGGGGCCTCCGTAAGCCAGGAACCCAGGGCCAGGGGAATCCCCCCCAGGATCATGTGCCAGCCCGTCGCCACCACCGGATCACAGTGGCGGGACACATAACGGCTCAGCACCGTGCCCCAGGCCATGGCCAAAGCCGCCAGCAACATCAACCCTTGGCCTTGGGTCACCGGGTCGATCCCAGGGGCGATCGGGGCTGTTCCCCACTCTCCACTCCCCCCCCAGCCACTCCCCAACATCCCCAGCGGGGTATCTGTGACAGCAGGGAAGGGCGACCAGGGCCCCAGCAAATCTCCCATGGACTCCATCAGGCGATACAGCCCCGCCCAAATCCATGGTTCCGGCAGTCCTAATAGAGCAATTCCCCCAGCCCCTAGCCCCAGCCCCAGCCAGCCCCATAGGCCAATGGGTTCCCGAAACAGCCACAGGGCCAGCAGCGCCACCATCAGGGGTTGGGAGTCAATCATCACCGATCCCAGCCCCGCCCCCGTGTGGAACAGTCCTTCCGCCAAAAAACCCTGGAATAGGGTGCCATCCACCAGGGCAAAGCCCCCAATCCACAGCCAAGGCACCCATCCCTGGGGCTGCGATCGTCCGCTCAGGTGGGCCGCCAGCAACACCAAAATCCCAGCGGGCCACAGGCGCAAGGTGGCCAGCAGCAGGGGGCTAAGGTGGGGGACAGTGCCCCGCATGGCAACCATGGCCGTACCCCAAAAAAAGAAGGGAGCCAAGCGCAGGAGAAGGGTCAGGGGCGATCGAGGGAGGGAGAAGGTCATAAATGTTACTTCTGTAGCTGCCATCAAGGGTAAGGGATGCTATGGATTAAATCTCCCTGTCACGATTCATGGTGCAACTATGGTCATTATGCAATATGGTCATTGTGCAATATGGCGCGACTTCAGGGGATCTAAGCTCACAAACTGGGGGTACACCCTCCTGTACAACCCTGATCGAAACGCGATCGTGAACAGCAAGCAACCAACCCGCCTCCCATCAGCCGCAAAATTCAAGCAAGCTGATTTAAATCATAGTAATACCCCCCCATCACCCACTAGCATCTAGGGAAATTCCGGGATCACCTCAATATCTCTCATTCCTAGACCTTTCCTAGAGCAGGAGAGAGGAGCAAGTCCCTCACAATTGCTACCCAAATCAGTGAACTTGCTAAAGCGAAATAGACTCAATGCTTCAAGGTTCTGCTGAAATTTTTTTGACTTTGCAACCACTAATGTAGCCTGTAGAGCAGCTACTGAATACCATGAGCCTTACCACCTCAACCATGCTGCCCCTGCAAATCGCCGCTCCAGAGTTTGAACTACCTGATGTAGTTTCTGGAGAACGGGTTTCCTTGTCTAACTTTGACAAATGCCGGGGTTTTGTGGTCATGTTTTTATGCGTTCACTGCCCTTTTGTTAAACACGTTGAGCGGGCGATCGTTAAAGTCGCTCAAGACTATCAAAAGTATGATTTCGGTTTTGTCGCCATTAGCTCCAACAGCCTACAAACCCATCCCCAAGATGGCCCCCAATTCCTTAAAGCCCAAGCCCAAGAACTAGGGTTTACTTTTCCCTATTGCTTTGATGAAACCCAAGCCGTTGCAAAAGCCTATAGAGCCGCTTGTACCCCAGACTTTTTTGTATTTAGTCGCGATCGGGCTTTGGTTTATCGGGGGCAATTTGATGACAGCCGCCCCAGCAATGGCAAGCCCGTCACAGGCCAGGATCTCCGGCAAGCCCTAGAAGCCATGTTACTAGACCTGCCCATAGACCCCAACCAAAAACCCAGTATTGGCTGTAATATCAAATGGACACCGGGCAATGAGCCAGACTATTTGTGCTAACTTGGTATTGAGCGCCTCAATAAATGGGGCTGATCAACTGATTGATCACTACCAAGCTTATTGAACGGTGCAAACCTAATTTAGTGATGAATATTGAGGGAGAAATGTAAGTTTTTCGAGGTTGCTGATTAGCCTTGAAAATCTCCCTCGCTGATCAACTTGGCTACTGAACCTGGTTGATTAACCTGGCTTGTTAACCCCTAATAGCTAGGGCTTATATTGTATAATATTGCTCTAGCCTGTTGACCTTGCTTGCAGTCAGCTTACCAACCTAGAAAAGAGGATCCTAAACCCATGCCCCTTTACGTTTACCAATGCCCTACCAATCAACAAACCCTAGAAGTATTTCACCCCATGAGCCAAACCCTCAGCACCTGGGGGGAACTCTGTGCCCTAGCCCAGCAAGAACCAGGTACTACCCCCCCGGACACCCCCATTAAGCGCTTGATTACAGCCCCTCGGTTAGCAGTACCCACCTCTGATAATGATTACAAATCCATGGGATTTAAGAAGTTGGTACGCCGGGAGAAAGGGGTTTATGAAAATGTGACCGCTAGCGAAGGGGAATCCCGTTTTGTGAAAGCCTAAAGCAGGGCGATTCATAACACCAACTATTGCCCCAACCTAGTTAGGAAATCCCATCAAAACCCCAAAGGGTTCTCGCCCCTGTGGTTGCCCCCGGTTCTTGGCCAGAAGAGGGTCAGCACGGGGGCAAGAACCCAGGATAAGCGCAAGACAAATAGAGAGAAAATGTGCTAGGTAGGCAGACCTGCCGCCAAGACCGTAAGCATGTAGGTAGGACTCATGGAAGCCTGTTTAGCCTTTTGCTGGAGGCTTCGCTTGCGGAATGTTTCTTGATTCAGCGCTGAATTGTATCCCAAAGCGTACTCAAATTGATGCGATCGTATTCATGGGCAATATGGTTCCGCATTCCGATGATTTGATACCAGGGAATTTCAGGTATTTCTGCCTGAGATGCTTCAGAAATTCGACGAGCGGCTTCACCAATAATTTCGAGTTGACGAGTCACGGCTGCTTGACGCATTAAATCAAGTTGAAACGCATCCCAATCTACATCAGCTACAAACTCTTGAGCTAACTTCGCCGCCTTGAACATATCTAATAAGTAGTTACGTTCACGAGGCAGCATAAATCACCTTCAAAGAGCTTAAAATTTCCTGCTTACGCAGAGGGTTATGACTTTGTTCTATACTGGCCCGTTCTACTAAATCTACGTCTTGACCCAAAATTTTCTTAAAGTCATCTTGAATATCGACGAGATCAAACAATGTCCAGTGAGCTTCTGGATGAAAGACTACTAAAATATCAACATCACTTCGATCGGGTTGAAAGTCATCCCTCAGCACTGAACCAAATAGGGCAAGCTCTATAATTTTCCATTTTTGGCAAGCGGCGACAATGCGATCGTAATCAATGAAATTTTTGGTCTCAATTTTTTGTAAAGTGTACATCATGAGACAGTCCTAGCCGATATAAAATGTGCGGCAACGATCGCAAGGATATTTCCCGGTATAGCCCCGAACCTGCACGATCGACGGATTGGGGAAGATACCTAGGGGGGGATGCCAAAGGTCAATGGCTCCCGGTTGGGTTGCTCCCGTCGGGGGGTAGGTCATAGCCTAGGCTCCTTAAATTTAAGGGGGTATAGGCTTGGAGGCGCTGGTTGCTGGCTTGGTAGCGATCGCCCACTACCTCCGCCACATAACGCCGCCAACGGCGATCGACCTGGGTTTGCAGCCCTTGGGGTAAGGTGCGATCCACCAGGCAACAGAGGCGGTTTTTGGCTTCCCACAGGGGAGGGGAAGGCCGGTGGAAATCATGGGATGGGGGAAGCTGCACCCAACCATTGAGCCAGCGCCGCAGGGCCAAGGTTGCCGCCCCCCAGCCCCCATGGATCGGAGGGTATTCCCCGGTCACCTGCCAACCGGTGCCCGCAAAATCCTGGAGTCCCTGGAGCGCCCCCCTGGGATCCCGCCGTAACCATTCCTGGGGCAAAATCCACAGGGCATCCCTGCCAAAGAGTTGGGCGTAGTAACCGACTAAATGATGATATTCCAGATGATCTAGCCGACAAATGGGGGGGATTAAGGTAGACCAACGGCGGGGATCCAGCAGAAATTCTGAAAGGGGCCAGCGGCCATCCTGGTAAAGATACTGGCCATAGAGCGATCGCAAGGTGTCCCGCTGTTCCCGGATGGTGATCAGAATTTTGGCCTGGGGGAAGGTAGCCTTGAGGCGATCGGCAACCCTAAAGCCATAGTATTGGCCAAAAATGGGATGGCCACAGAGATCCTCATGGGAGAGGACGGGGACAGCGCCGGGGGGAGATTGCCCTTGGAGCAGCGCCGCTTGGAAGGCTTGGGCCACCGCCTGGGGGTTGAAGTCCGGGGATCCCTGGCGCACAAAGTAACGGATCGCCTCCCCCGATGCCACAGTCCAGGGGGCGAAGAACCCCCGCCGCCGGTGGTGGAAAAAATGGTGTTGTAAAAAGGTGGTGCCGGTTTTGTGGTAACCCACATGGATGAGCATGGGATCAAGTCTCCGGGGCCGCACGGAGCCAGGGGGTCTTAGTCTCGATCGTCGGGGGTTTCATCGACCCCTGGGGAGGCTTCATAGAGGGCATCCAAGCGGCTGCGCACATCTTCCACTTGCACCGATCGCATCACCAACAGCGGCTCATTGACCACATTGCCCGCATCATCCAAAAACTCTGGATGGGGGACAACCCGGTTTGCCCCAGGGCGATCGCCCCCGGAGCTATAGCGCTGATCGCTGCCCATGGCCAGCATACTGCGGAATAAATTGACCATGGCAACGATCGCCAAGGCCGTGAACGCCAAAATATAGAGCAGATGTAACATTGCGGTTGCCCCCACCGAATTAAACAATTGATTAAAGTGCCCTGGAGCTTCATCTTAACCTAGTTTCCGGCTCCGAGGCAGTTTGGCCAATGATGGAAATTTTGCTTCGATCTGTCAAACCGCATGGATGTCGGGTTACCCTATATTATTCACAATCCACCCAAATTACCCCGATCCCGTCGATCCAGAACCCTAAACGTCCCCTGACCCTGAACAGTCCTGGGATAGCCCGTCCTAGGTTGCGAGGGATCCGGGTGGCTTCTGTACCGCCCCAGGTTCTTGATTCTGGTCTTGATTCTCTTGTTGATTCTGATTTGTTTGCCCTAGTCTTTGCGTTGCATCTTGTCACCTATGTCCTCTTCCCCCGCCCCTGCCCCCCAAGCCCAACAGCCTCCCCTACACCTGCCCCGCACCAGTGAGTCCGATCGCCTCAAACGCATTCGCCACAGCACTTCCCATGTGATGGCCATGGCGGTGCAAAAACTCTTTCCCCAAGCCCAAGTGACCATTGGCCCTTGGACTGAAAATGGTTTTTATTATGATTTTGATATTGATAAACCCTTTACGGAAGCGGATCTAAAAGCCATCAAAAAAGAGATGGATCAGATCATTCGCCAAAAGTTACCCATGGTGCGGGAAGAAGTGACCCGTGCCGAAGCCCAACAGCGCATTGAATCCCTAGGGGAACCCTACAAATTAGAAATTTTGGCCAATATTCAAGAACCCATTACCCTTTATCACCTGGGGGATCAATGGTGGGATTTGTGTGCGGGTCCCCATGTGGACAATACCAGCGAACTTAATCCTAAGGCGATCGCCCTGGAAACCGTAGCGGGGGCCTATTGGCGGGGGGATGAAACCAAGGCGCAACTGCAACGGATCTATGGCACTGCCTGGGAAACCCCAGAACAATTGGCAGAATATAAGCGGCGCAAGGAAGAAGCCCTCAAGCGGGATCATCGTCGTCTTGGGAAAGAATTGGGGCTATTTCTATTTAGTGATCCGGTGGGGCCTGGGTTGCCTTTGTGGACTCCCAAGGGCACCATTTTGAGATCGACCCTTGAAGATTTCCTGAAGGGAGAACAAACCAAACGGGGTTATTTGCCGGTGGTGACCCCCCACATTGGCCGGGTGGATTTATTCAAAATATCGGGGCACTGGCAAAACTATCAAGAAGATATGTTCCCCATGATGGCCGAGAACGAAGTAGCTAAATTGGCGGAACAGGGATTTGTCCTCAAGCCCATGAATTGCCCTTTCCATATCCAAATCTATAAAAATGATTTGCGATCGTACCGGGATTTACCCATGCGCCTTGCGGAATTTGGCACGGTTTACCGTTA
>Ga0129333_10002361_pt1 | contig 17526 bp, 11 predicted proteins | sample CPB6_08_DNA_FD_94474 | JGI IMG/M metagenome (GOLD analysis project Ga0129333, IMG submission 94474) | Freshwater to marine salinity gradient microbial communities from Chesapeake Bay, USA - CPBay_Sum_0.6_0.8_DNA | ecosystem: Environmental > Aquatic > Marine > Coastal | place: USA: Chesapeake...
AATTTTGAGTTGTAGTAAGTCCAGAAACATTTAATGATCCAAGAGTACTTACTCCAGTTACAACTAAATTTTGAGTTGTAGTAAGTCCAGAAACATTTAATGATCCAAGAGTACTTACTCCAGCAATTATAGTATTTCCAATTACATGAAGTGTTGATAGTGGAAGTGTAGTTCCAATTCCAACACTACCAGATCCACTAATTGTTAATCTTTCTGTATTATTTGTACCAAAAATTAAGGGTGAATTATAATAATTTGAAATAGTTGCAGAATCTGTATTTGGATTTACGGATATTCTTAGACCATAAGAATTAGTGGAAAGTGATTTAATTACAAGATAATTATTAAGTAATTCATTAGTAATAATATTAACAGTTTGTCCATTTAAAGAAGGATTTAAAATTGTAGAACCAACAACATCTAATTTTGCACCTGGATTTGTGGTTCCAATACCAAGATTATCATTTACAGTCAATGAACCAATAGTTCCAACTCCTGTAACTAAAAGATCAGTAGTTGTAGAAAGACCTCCTACGTTTAAAGATCTAATAGTACTTACTCCAGTGACTAAAAGATTTTTTGTTGTAGAAAGTCCCCCTACGTTTAAAGATGAAATAGTAGATACTCCACTAGAATAAACATTTCCCGTTGTATCAATGAATAATCCTGTTGCATTTTCATCTAATGGATTATTTCCGACTTGAAATAAATGTGTTGGAATCGTTGTACCAATTCCAACATTTGAATCTGTCGAAAGAGATTCTGGTGTTACAATCCACCCATTAACTGCGACTGCATATATACCAGTTAATCCAGAAGCACTTCCAAAGAATGATGTTGCACTAATTACACCAGATGCGTTTATTCCTTCTTGTACTGTTAAAGATCTAACCGTAGAAACTCCAGAATATAATTGACTAGTAGTTACTAGTCCAGTTACCTTTACAGTTCCACCATAAACATCTAAAAGTTCTGAAGGAATGGAGGTTCCAATTCCAACTAAACCATTCGCATTTACAATAAAATTATCTTCATCAACTTGAACACCATTTCTAAAATTGAATGACTTTCTATAATTTGCCATTTTCTATGGATTTTTAGTTATTTATTATTAATTTGATTCAATTTAGTCTCCAAACTATCAACTTTGTTAGATAATTCTTTAACTGCTTCAATTAAAAGAGGAACTAATTTTTCATATTGAACTGTAATATAATTTTCATCAATTGGAGCAGGTTTAACTGCTTCTGGAAGAACTTTTTGTACTTCCTGAGCAGAAACACCGACACAAGGAGTATTACCATCAAATCCTAATGATTGTGCAGTTTCATTAAAGTTAAAGGTAAATCCAGAAAGACTTAATGTTTTGTCAAGAGCATTTTCAATTGGTTTAATATTTGTTTTAAGTCTTTCATCAGAAACAAACGCAATAATATCACCCTCAACAGATAAACTAGCAGCTGAGTTTGCAGATCTTATTACCAAACCATATTGAGAAGTATAATTTTCGATTCTTACATCAAAATCATCAGTAGAACTATTTTTAAAATCAATAAATGGTCCTGCAGTTCTAACAATTTCAATCGCACCTCCTGGATTCAATTGAACACTATTACCAGAATTATCAGTTACATATGTATTACTAACAATATTTAATGAAGATCCATTGTAAGTTAAATTATTAGAGCCAGTAATAGAACCAGAACTATTTTTATATAAAATTTGATTTGCAGATCCACCAGTTCCACTATTTACAAAAGTTGAAATATTTGAAGAAGTTACAACCTGTTGCCAAGCAGTTGAACCATTACCAGATGTAGACCTATAATATAAATTTTGAGTATAGAACGGTGCTGCTAATTGAAGAGAATAATAATTTGTTTCATTTGAATGAGTTGCACTAATTAAATGATACCAATCATTTGTGGTTGTTGGCCATCCTTCTCCAGTTGTCGCAGTGCTTGTTTGCCAGAAGCCACTGTTAACTCTTGTAGTAATGTTATCTGCGGTTGAAGAACTGTTGGCACTATTTAAAAAAGTAGCAGTGGTTGCTGTTGTTGCATTACCAGCAACATTACCAGTTAATGTTCCAGCAAATATGTTTTTATAAGTATTATCAGCACCATCTGTAAAATGAAATCCATCAGATCTCAATCTTATTTGACCCCACCATCGGTTGGTCTGATGCATTCTTAAAGAAACTTCACCTCCAGAACTACCACCATCAGGTGCAACTAATTCTAAATGATAAGCATTTGCACCACTAGCGTGTCTATTTTTGTTTATATATCCTTTTCCATAGATATCTAAAGATCCACTCCAAGACAAATTACCATCAGATTTTGAGGTAAAATAACCATATTGAGAATTTCCATCATTACTAATAAATTGAAGATAAGCAAGTGAAGGATTATTGGTATTTGCTCTAATTCTTACACCTCCAGTGGTCCCAGATGTAGCTGGTGTAGTGGCATCAATATAATCAGTAGTCCTTAAATAACTATCAACCCTAACACCACCAGTAAAATCTCCACCATAATTTAAAACAAGAGTTGATCCAGAATCCTTTACCAGTGCTCTTGAATTTCCAGAATTACCTCTGTCAGTTTGATTTCCATTTCCCAGAACAAAATCAAACCCGGTATTTCTCAATAATGGTGAACTTAAACTTCCAGGAATCACAGTATTTCCATCTATATCTAAAAGTTTTAAGGTTCTTTGTATATTTCCTGCTACATTATATTGATTAATAACTATGTTATCTGCAACTGTAGTACTTTCACCATTATCACCAACGGCAATTTCTAGTTGTGATGGAGGAGAACTATCGGATGTACTATTAAATCGAATAAAAGCATAGTCACTATTTGCTTCCCATCTTACTGATTTACCTGCACTTAATAATATATTACCACCACCAAAAGTCAATTCATTAGTGAAAGGATTATAACTAAGTCCAGAATCAGTATAAAGAAGTTCATTTGCTCTTGGAGAATTATTAGAATCAACAAAGGTTAAAAAGTAATTATTGTTTGCACTAGTGCTTCCAACACTAATTTGGGAGGCAGAATCAGAATTTCCAGTTACTTTTCCTATAATCTCAGCAACATTAATAGTTTTCCATCTGAGAGAATTTGAACCTAAGTCATATGTATTATCTGCAGATGGGTTCAAATTAGAGTCAACTCTTGAGGTAAAAGTCACATTATCACTGGTGGTATTACCGAAGGTGACATCATTATCAAATTGAGTGGTTCCAGTAACTCGTAAATTATTACCTACGTTTAAGTTTTCAGCAATTCCAACTCCACCCTTAACTGTAAGAGCACCCTTTCCAGTTGAATCTGATGAAGTATTATTAGTAATTCTAACATTTCCACTAAATGTTGAAGTATTCTTAAATCTTGTTTGTTCGTTAAACGTAACTGGACCATCAAATTGAGAAAGAACCGTTCCAGAATCACCACCTTCTTCAAGAAGTCTTTCTTTTATTGTAACTTCATCAAAAACAGCACTTGATTTTGATGGATCTTGTCCTGTAACTGTGGGATTTGGAATATCATAAGAAGTAACTTCACCAGAAACTGAAGATGTCTTTGTGTTTCCACTGAAGAAATCTCCATTATTATTCATTCCAGTATAAACTACAGCACCACAAGATCTTTCTTGTGCTTGAACTAGAAAATCCTCTCTTTCTGAAAGGGATTTAACTTGAATTTGAGGAAGACCAGTTGAATAGTTTCCAGGTCCATATCCAAGATATTCAAATGTATGTCCTGAAGCACGAAGAATTGATGGTCTACGGAACTCAACTGCGATTGGATTTACTCTACGAATTAATGATCCAACTTCATGAGTTTCTTTACGAGTTCCAAGAACACCACGAATTACTGTAAAACTATTGATACTTCCTTTAGAACGAATTCTCATCAATTCATTATCAATTTGGATATAAGATCCAAGAGGAAATCTTATATCCGTTCCAATACCTGTTGAAATCCATGAAAATGCAACATCTGTTGCACTTTCATCATTAGTAAGAGCACTAGTAAGTCTTACATACTCATTTCCATAAATTGAAACCTGACGGGTTGCAAAGTTTTCTTCTCTGGCATCAGAAATACCCTCATTTGCTGATAATCCATGCTTAAGGATAAAACCATTAGTGACAGATAAACTTAAATTCGTAATCGCAGTAAAAGTATTTACTCCTACTCTTTCATTGACCACAAAATCACCACTATTATTATTTGAACTATTAATTACTCTGAATTTATTTCCTGCTAGTAATCCATGAGGGGTAGAGGTTGTAAATGTTGTAATCCCAACTGTGCTATTATAAACAGTAGAGGCAATTCTTGATGAAGGTCCGATTATAAACGCATACTGCCCTGGAACTGGAACTGGATCACCAGAAGTTCTTGCAATTGCAATTTGATTTGTTGATGGAACGGAATTAATTCGAAAATAACCATCATTACTGGATCCATTTCCAGTAATTTGCACCACATCACCAATGCTTGTAGAAATTCCAGAAGATGGTACTATAAAAGTAGCTCCAGTTCCAGATCCAATTCTAGAAGTATCAAAATACAAAGTTGATGCAGAATACCAAGATCCACCAGAAACAATCTCGACAGAAGTTACTTTTGAATCAGAAACAGTAACTTTAGCAGTTGCTCCATTCCATATGGTAAGTGCAGAATTACTGAAAAGTTTTACATTATAATATATTCCATTAGTATATCCTGAACCACCAGATCCACCAATAGTTCCATCTACAACTCTACTCAAACTATGATTTCTATCAAATGAAATTGTAGATCCACTAAAAGAAGTGATAGCTAATCCAACACCAAAAGAAGAAAGTGCTTTATCTATTGTTTCTCTTGTAATGCTCTTTTTAAGATCGCTAGTATTTACATCTCCAATTGGAGAACGTAAAGCAAATGTTTTTGCTGCTGGAGGATTGGACTGTGGATTATCACGATCTAATTGTGGATAAAGATCTACAGGACTTTGAGAATATTTTAAACTTGTAAAATGCTCTGTAACTGGATTGTCGGCATTTAGAACATAAAGATGATATATACCATCTTGAGCTCCTTCAAGATAAGACGAAATTACTTCATTACGATAAATATAAAGATTTGATTGTAAATCAGTTCTTTCAAATCTTGGAAGATTTATTGTTCTACTATCAGTATTATTTGTACTTACTGGTCCCGGTGTATGTTGAAGACCGCTTACATCTGTAGTTGTATAGCTAAAAATAGTATCTTTATAATTTCCACTACTATCTCCCAATGCAGATACTTTAAATCTACCATTATATCCACGATTATATTCTCCAGTTACATTTGAAGAATCAGTAACATCTCTTATAGTTACAACATCATTTACATTTAATCCATGAGGAAGTTCTGTGAGAACAGTAACGGTATTTGAACTTAAACTACAAGTAGAGATAAATCTTTGATTTTTATTGAAATTAACATCTAAATTTGTAATTGTTGGTGTAGTAAATTCTGAAGTATTTCCGACTCCTGTTGAACTTGATTCTTGTATTACAAATCCAGTTTGTGGATCTTTTGCTGCTTTTGCTTCTTTTGGAATTACAACACGAATCTTATAAAGTTTTTCATCTAAACTACGGTCATCAACGATTCTCTTTACATAAGTAAGATCTGTAGTTTCACTTAATCCTGCAACTCCTAAAGATTTAATTTGAGGATAAATTGTATTGCTATTATTAACATTTATATACCAATTATTTCTATTTTTGTCATATTGTATTGGAGACCCAATATCACCAGAATTTTTATCAGAAACTCTACTATAAACTTTAAGTTCTGTTCCTCTATAAATTGTAATTGCTTCATTATTTAAAGAATTAGTTAAGGAAGAAGCAAGTTTTATTTGAGTTGAATTGACACGAATCGCATAATAAACAATATGAGGAATTACATTTTCTGGTAAATCTCCTGTTTCACTATTAATAATAATTTTTTCACCAGTTTGTAATGTATGAGTTCCAAGAGTAAGAATAGAATTTGAAACATTTGTTACATCATAAACCTTAAATGAACTTGTAACTTCATCCTGCATATAAATGTCTGCAGAATATTCAACATCATTAATACTTAAATATAACCTATCATTTACTCTTGCTCCAATTCTATAACCTTGGGTTATACTAATCGGTAAATTATCTTCCGCATTTAGTCCATAGAGATATAATCTTGTTGTTGTAGCAGCACCAGCAGCAGCAGTTGTAGTTAATCCAACGTCAATTGATAACCATTCAATATTTTCTTCTACGTTTACAATATCTCTTGGTGGAATAATAGACGTAATGAAAGCATTATTGTCTTTATCAAATGCTTCTACTTTAAATCCATCAGAGTTTAATGATATTTGACCGAAGTTTGAGTTTGAGTTTGTAATTGATGCGTCACCACCAGATTCAATATCAAAATGTTTATTAAATCCAATAGCAAATACAGAAACGATTTGTATAAAAGCGTCATTTGCAATTTTAATGTGACTTGATTCCCAATCTTTTCTATAAATTGCATCTTGATCTAAGTGATATACTTTTGTTGTATCAGTTTGAGATGCTCCTGTTGGCAAATCAGCACCATAAATGGGATTAATTGGATTTACGCCATTGTAAGTTCTTGTTATTGGATCATATTTGACAAAGGCACGATCATCTTTTTGTAGAGATACTGCAGTAAATTGTGCCACTACCATTGAACGGAAACCTGATGCCTTTGCACCATCCGCAAGCATTCCATTCATTCCCCATACTGATCTTAGAGAACAGTTAAAGATATAAGGAGATGCACCAGATACTGTATCAGTTTCTACAGTAACAATAGCACCAGAAGCAGCAGGACTTGCTGGTAAGTTTATTGGAAAAGAAGGGAGAAAATATGTAAATTTTCTTGGATTATCTGGATCGACTTCTGCTACTTTTGTTGAAATATTATAAGTTGGAGAAGAAACTCCACGAATTTTAATTGGAGATCCAGCGTTTAAATTATGCTCTTTAACTGTAGTAACAGTAACTTTATTATCTGCAGTAGATCCATCACCAGAAATAATACTTTCAATAATTATAGGATCAGTAGCAAAAGCACCAACAATCTGCCATTCTGGATCTCTTTTTGCAAATGCTTTTCCATTCGCAGGATATTTTGAAGATATTGGAATAGATCTATACGCATTATAAGCATTTGATAATTTGCTATAATACATATCAAGATCGGTGAGACCATACTCACCAATCTCATTTACACCATCAGCATATTCAAAACAAGTTAATTTATGGTGAGAGAATAGGGGTATAGATTGTTTTTCTACCGAAAAATCAGAAGGATGTGTATAAACTAATCCAGTCTCATCAGCATCAAACATGGAGAATTGCCAAAAATAACAAGCTCCTGTAATTCTAAAAAGGGCAGATTTTTTAACTGCAGGATCTGTTGGATTTGGAACATATTTTGGTCTAATTTTTGTTTTACGAAGGTCTAATCCAACAATTGAAATTCCTCTAGGAATAATTACACCACCATAAATGCTATTAAATCTATAAAGAATATTATTTTCTTGAGTTAAATCAAAATTGGAATCCAATTCCAGTGACAACGCTGACAGAGCTGTTGGATCATTTATTCCCAAAGATCCAGATGGAGGAAATGCTTTTGCTGTTCCACCATCGTTGCGAATTCCCCATCCTGGACGATTATCGACTATATATTCTCCAGGAAAAAGTAAAATTGTAGTTTTTTCGACAAGATCATTATCCACTCCCGCTAAAAATGAATATCTTGCCGATTCTATTAACGCTCTTTGGATACTTACAAATGGTTGAGTTAAACTAGTACCATCATTTGTAATTGAATCGGTTGCATTAATGTCGCTTGGATTAACATATAGTATACGACCATCTGCACTCTTAATAAATGCTTGTAATTTATTCAGTGGCATCTTATTATGTTTTGGAATTTCTCTATGTTTTATTTAGGAGTAAAAATCTTCTTCGTACTCCTCTTTTGGCAAATCTTCTGGATTTTCTAAGTCTAAATCATAGATTAATGGATGTGCTTCTTCCTCTAGTAAATAAAAGGATGAATAAAATAAGTCATCTGGTTCATATAATCTTTCTTTTTCTGCAAGTTCAATTAAATCTGGGTCATTATTCGCAATTTCTGGTAATTCATCAAACGTAAATGGAACATCGTTAATTAAATAAAGACGAATTATAATTGATTTTTTGTCATACCAACAATACTTTTGTGTAATTTTATAAGACATCTTGAATTTTACGAGGTCTTATAAGTATTTATTTTGACATAAAAAAAGAGGGTTTTTAGTCCTCTTTTTGCCTTACTATCGTGTAGTGAAGACTTAAATATTTATGATTTATATTTTAACCATTTGCGAATAGCATTATCGCTAACACCATATTTTTTTCCGACAGCAAGGTAAGAACTTTCTTCTATCTCTTTTAATAATTGTTCTATTGGAGGTCTTTCAACTTTTCTTTGAGTTTTAGAATGACATAAAAAACAAAGACCTGTTTTACATTTTTTCTTTAATTCAACACCACAAGAAAAACAATTATGAATTATTTTTGTTCTTATGTTTTGTTCTTTATTTTTTATTGTTTGCGATTTTTTATGTTTTTTATTTTTTCCCCTATATGTTGGAGTTTTTGCGTGGCAATTCGGACATAATACTTTAAGATTTTCTAATATATTATTATAATGATCTCCATCAATATGATCTAATTCTAAAGGAATAGGATCACCTAACCATTCCTCCAATCCACAACATTCACATTTATGTTCTTTTATTCCTTCATTTATTAATCTTTTTCTTAATTTATTTGAATTGTATTCATAATTTTTAACCAATATATCTTTTAGTGGAGTTGTATTAAAATTGTGCGTTTTACCTTTTAGATGTCCTTGACCCGTAAAATGGGAAGTATCTATTCCATAGAGTTTTTCAAATTTCTTAAATACTCTATAATTACCACCTTTAGGTGAAATGCCAAGTTTAGTGAGTGCTTGTGCTATAGAAAAACTTTCTTCTACTGCCTTCTTAAATTCTTCTATTGTATAGGAATGTTTCATATAGATAAACACATTATATAATTATTTATATAAGTTTATCAGTTCATACTCGCGGTCGGATTCGAACCGACCCTGGATGGATTTTCTTACCACTATAGTTTTCACTACCTTTTCAGTTTGTGGTCTGGACTATACCTTCACCATACTTTTCAGTTTAGGTGTTCCCCGTCTAGTCTCTACACCTTCATCTTGCGATGCTTGGCTCGGTATTGCCATTTTACAGGTTTCACCGAATTTGAGGAATTACACTCATAAAGTTTCCTTTATGAAGCTCAATTTACATAAGTCCACTGCCTCTTCCGCTGGGCTACGCGAGCATATTAAATTATTAACCATAATATTATGGTTAATAGGAACACTGGGAGTTGAACCCAGACTAACCCGTTATAAGCAGGCCGCTCTAACCATTAAGCTATGCTCCCATAAAATCCCAAATCATTTTAACAGATTTGGGGAGTGTTGTCAAGGTGCTTCTTCGTGCTCTGTATAAATCTTTACAATCTCATCATCATAATTAGATTCAATATAAGGAACCAATAGGGCATCTCCTTTATCTGTTTTAATTAGAACGGTTTCACCTTTTTCTACAAGACTAATTAAATTTTCAAAACTATTTTCAAGTTCTTCTACTGTTACTGTTTTCATAGGTCACAATAAACTAAGGTTTTTTCATCAAGCATAGAACGAACAAATTCCAATCTACTCATAAAATCATTAACATTGTCACACTCTATAACTAACTTATTGCCATCGCTTGAATAAAGATAAAACTTACGGGCAAGAGTATCAACAACACATCGTGTGAGATAATCTTCTTCTGTTTCACTTGGCATTGAGAGGTTTTCTTGATTACCTGAGTATCATACCAGACCTTGAGGGGCGTGTCAAGGGGTCTGTGTCAGTTAGATGTATGGATCATATTTAGGATCGTTCAAAATGGAAATAGCTTGATTAATAGATACATTTTCATCAGTTAAAATTTTAATCGTATATCTATCAGCCCACCTTCTTACTTGATAATCTAATCTTCGGGTTCTTAAAGAATTTGATGCTAAAGTAAGTTCATTGAGATCTGATCGCAAAATATTAATTTGATTTTGTTTTTCTGTGATTTGATTTACATAACCATTACAGGTTCCAGTATTGCATGTACCTAATTTTCTGTAGCAATTACTAAGATTAGCATATGCACTTCCCAACCCTACTGCTAAACTATTGTTTTGTATGTGAATTACAAAAGTACCAAATCCAACATTTGAATTTGAAAGTTGTTGATTATTAACATCATATGCATCTACGGATTCATATGAAGGATCACTTAAATTATATGAACTATCAATTACTGTATCAGGATAAATTTTTGTTACCCCAACTGTTGTTCCACATCCAACATTATATGCTTCATTATGTAATGACACTATTTCTACTTTTAAATTATTAATTTGATCAATAATAGGAATAATAAGATTATCTATTCCCTTACATGATGGATCAAAATCATCAATAATTAATTGCGTTTCTTGTAATGAGATTTGATTAGATTCAATTGATCTAAGATTAGAATCAATTGATTCTTCAAACAATTTAATTAAATTATCTTTTTGTGGTTGAGTTGCCATAGTTTTAATTTAAATATTATTAAGTTTTTCTTTCAATTCATTAATTTGCTCTTGTTGCTCTTTTATAGATTCTATCAATAAAACAACTAAATGATGATAAGAAATTCCATAATAACCATCTAAATTTTTTGATACTACTTCAGGAACTATTTTTTTTACATCTTGAGCAATAAGACCAATTTGATGTTTTTTTAAATAACCATAATTAGATTCATCTATAAAATCAAATTCAACACCATTAAGTTTTAAAACTTTATCTAAAGATTTTTGAAGTGGGGTAATATTTTCTTTTAAATTTCTGTCCGAAGTTGGAAGAGCATCCGCTCTATTAATTCTACTTGCCACATCCCCACAACCCGCTAATATCATATTTTTATTAGCTTTAAAATTTTTATTTAAAGTTGTATCTGAATTCACTGTTAAATTGCCATTAATTTCAGTATCTTTTTCTACATTTAAATTTCCATTAATAGATGCATCTAATTCTACATTTAAATTTCCATCAGTATTAATATCTGGAATTATTGTTTCTTTTGGATTTTTAATTACATTTAAAGTTCCGTAAAGATTTGAAGTTGCACCATCTCCTGGATAAACTTCCATTCCTGCCCACATTACGGGAGCTTTATTGAAATTTATTTCTTTTCCAAAAAACGTTTTTTCTGACATACAAATTATCCGATGTATTTTTTCTCTGACCCAGCAAAAAACCCATCCGCAACTTTATCAACTCCTGCCTTTGCTTCTGGACCATAAATTCTTTGCCCTGCAGAAGTTCCATCGGGAGCTGCATTTCCAGTTTTAGCAATTATATCTGCTTGATTAGTTTGAATTACACATCTTTTCGCTGAATTAATATTTACATTTTTACCTGCTGATATATTTACATTTTCATCAGCATCTATTGTAATATTCTTTGCACGAATTCTAACGTTTCCATCTCTTTCTGCTGTAATTGTAACATCTCCATTTTTACCAATAATTACAATATCTACTCCCTTTCCATTAGTTTGACCTGCTACAATTTCTATAGAACGATCATTATAAATTTTAAACAATCCAGAACCATCACTCAATCCAAATGAATGTTGATCTCCATTTTCAGTTGTTGCGTAAAATGTATAAACATCTGTTCCATCCATTCCATTTCGTGGATTTTTAACTTCAAGCCCAAAATTTGGACCTAGTTTCCAATAATTTCTTGCTTCCCAATTTAATTCTTTAGTCATTTTATGTAATACAATCTATAATTTGCTCAACTTTTGTTACTAATCCACGTTTAAATACAGGTTTCAATACTGCTCCAGATCCAGTATTGGAAATAATTATTATAGAAAAGTTATTGCAAATTTCTCTAATATTTATAGGAATTACATTAGTAATGCGACCGTCAATAACTTCTAATTCATACTGATTTCCACAATTATCACTTACAGTATCAGTTGGTTGATAACCTGATCCAGGATTTTCAATAATAACGTTTGAAATAGTTGCTTCCGGTTCCTCTACTAACCCAAATACAGGTTTTAGTATTGCTCCAGATCCAGTTTCAGATTTAATTTTTATTATAGGTCTTTGACTATCTAATTTAATATCATTTGTAATCAAAGGAGTTACACTTACAATTGATCCATTATCAATTGTTAAATTATAGTCATTTCCAAGATTATCGGTTGCTATATCCGATGGTTTATAACCTATTCCAGGATTTATTATAATTACATCAGTAATTGTTGCATTTGGATTATTTCCTACTGGATATCCTTCGCCTTCAGAATCCATAATTATAGCTATTACTTTTCCATCTTTAATAATAGATTTTCCAACTGCTCCATATCCAAAACTAGGTCGATCAGTATTAACTCTTATAAAAGGTGGATAGGTATATCCAGAACCACCAGAAGTAACAACCATTCCAATAATACTTCCAGTGTTTAAACCATTAATACCTGTAATAATTGACCCAAAAATAGGAACCGCAGATGCACCTTCTCCCCCACCACCAAATATATCAACAACAGCAGGAATAACTTCTGTTGGTATTCCACCAAAACATTCACCCAAAACACCATTAATATCTGGAACACTTATATTTGGATTTAAAAAGTCAAGAGGTCCAATAATACTTTCCAACTCAGATAAAGTTGATTCTGGATTTGCTATTATAGAATTTATTGTGTTCATAACTCCCATAATATCATCAAGATCAAATGAAGATGGACTTTCTGGACCTATACCGATAGTCCATTTTTGAACCAAATCTTCAGTAGATTCTTCACCGCAATTTAATGAAAATGGAATACCCAACAATCCTTGTATTGATTGTGTAAGAGAACCTATAAGATCAAAGCTAGTAAAACTTAATAAAATAGATAAGGCTCCTAAAATAGCACTAAGTGCAGAAGTAATCAAACCAATAATTGCATTCAGCAATCCACCAATAAACTGATCAATTACACATTTAACAATATTTGCTGCATTTTTTAAAAGAGAACATACCATTTCTCCTATTAATTTACCAATAGCTTTAATAATATTTGCTATTAAACAAGGTATAAATTTTTGAAGTTGTTTAACTGGCTCAATAGTAGCTTCTTGTGCTCGTGCCGCTTCTAAGTGTGCTTGTGATTTACTTTGAGTTGCACCAAAAACAGTAGAATTTACAGTATCATATAATTTCTCAGAACCTTGTTTTAATGCTGGAACCATTTTTTCGTAAGTATCATTTATAATTCCACCTACAATATCATTCGTAATTGCCGTTATTTTTTCGGATACTACATCGCAAAGTTTATCTATTTGTTCATCAATCCAATCTTGAGCTATATTTGGATATGATTTAATATTTTCTACAAACTTAATTGCATTTATAAGTTCTGTTTGTATTTTATTTACTTTCGAACCTGGTTTATTTGTAGCGAGATAAACTGTATCATTTATTGCTGATGAATATGATATTTGATTGACTTTGTTTGCTGCAGATGGAGGAACATGTAGTGGTGCTTCTTGAGCTTTTTGATTTTGGCTATTTTCTTCATTTTTTTTTAATTTTGAACCATCATTTGGTACTTTTTCTGTATATCCAGTAAAAGGAACAAAAGGAGAAGAAAATTCTTTAATTGGAACCTGATCGGTTCTACCAAAACATCCAGTAATTACAGGTATCTGAGAATTATCGCCATCTAAGAAAAAACCAAGTACAATATCTCCCGGTCTCAATTTATGACTTGTTGCATAATTTGATGCTCCGCTTCCATCAGTATTAGATAAAAGAACTTGAGCCCATGGAAGATCTTCATTTGAAAGTTCTCCTTCGTTATAGGGATGATATCCCATTATTCTAACTTTAGCTCGATTCCCCCAACCGCTTTTATTGTACTGTTTTTCTTGCGATTCTACAGGTGCAATCTGACCTATCCACCAACGAAAACCATCTCTTCCAACAAAATGACTTTTAATTAGCGATTCATCTATCATTTTCTATTACCGTATGTATCCCTAATCAGTTTAAGAGAAGTATATGAATTATTGACATCAAAATGATGGCATAATTCCTTTATCATATATAGACCACTATGCTCTGGATCATAGTCTTTTGCTTCAGATTGAGTAATTCTTGGAAATAAACATTCAATTAAATCTCCTGCTCTTAAATTTGTGTTTGAAGGTATCATTACGTTCAATACTTGTGTAAATAAAATATTATATCTCATAAGTGCCTGCGATTGATATAATTCTGGATCAGAATTTAAATCTCTAGAAACATCTTTTTCAATTGTTCCTCTATCTAAAATTGCAGTAATTATTCTAGATGGAGAATCTCCAAGACTTTGATTAGAAGAGCTAGATATTTTTGGAAGCCTTAATTCTTCTTTTCCGATATTTTTATTTTTTAAATAATTTTTTATAGTAAATTTTCCTTTGTCATATTCAGTAAATTTAAAAGAAAGAGGATCAAAAAATATTCTTTGACTTGCATACACACCAAGTCTCAATTTTTCGATTAAATTTTGGTTTTTTGTTGTTAGATAATTTAAGATCTTAAAATCATTTTCACCTTTTTTTCCATCATTATCATAAGTTACAGTAGAAGGAGTATAAACATAAGTTTGTTTTGATTTTTGTTCTATTAAACCATCAATAGATCTGAACTGAAATCCATCAACCGTCTGGTAAAAGAAAAATCCTGCCGTTTTATCTCCAGAAGAAATCGGAACACCTTTTGATGCTAGCCAAGTAAGAATTGTAAAAGGTTTTCTCATATTTCCAATAAAACCATACTTATTAGATGTTTCATCTATTTTTCCAATTTTATCGGATTTTAGATAATCATTAATAATTTTTTTTACAGATTCACTTATTTTTGATGATGATTTAAATTTAATCGGAACTCTTATTGTTTCATTTGTAATTGCTTCTCTTGAAACTAGGTTAAGAGTAAAACTTTCTGTATTTGATTCAGAAATTACATCAGTGATACTAGATACATAAAAATAATCTTTAGAATTTTTGGAGAAATCTAATCCAGGATTTCTTGGACTATTCCCCGCAATTTTCATTACTACTCTTTCTCCACCACGAAGAGGAAGTCCATGATAGATAGATCTTAAACTTCCAGAGGAACCTTTCACTGTTTCACCAGTATTTACAACTTTGATTTTTGCTGTAATAATAGGTGAAAATATATCCTCATAATAATCTATAGAGATAGTTCCATTTATTATGTCTATAGTTTTTGATTGATCGTTGGATTGAAGATTTAATACTTCATATATAGATCTTTTTATTGACATTAGAGATAATTTAAATCTAATAAAAATTTATGTTTGATGAAACTATTTAACACTTCAATTTCATCAATTCCTCCAGATATAGATCCCCCTCCAGATTTTGAATAAACTGGTGCTTCTGGAGATGATGTTTGTAAATCATTTACAAAGATAATTTTTTGTTTTTTTGAAAAATTAATATTTTTTAAAACTTCATCTATTCTTTTTGAATCAAGTTCATTTGATTGAATTTGGTTATAATCCAAAGATTGTGATGTTTGTGAATCAGAAGATTGAATTAATGGTGAAGATAGAGTAGATTGTTTATCAGAAACTTGAGGACTAGATTTTGATCCTTTAGCACCGTGACCAACAAAAGCATTTGTTCCTATAATTTTAGCAGAATTACCAAATCCTCCTCCTCTATCAGAAACTTTACCAACGGGAAGTGGTAATTTTATTCCACTTCTTCCGACAATATCAATTCCACCCCAAGATCCTCCCATAGATCTATTAGCATGAGCATTTTGCTCTTTTTGTATGTACTCCATCAATTTATCATCAGATGGAGGTGTTTTTGAATTGACATTGATACCTGCATTGCTAAAAGTAAAATTTTCTTTTTTAGCAATTAACGCTTTTGCGACTTTAAAAGCTGCTTCTCTTGCATCCCGTTTTCCTTGTTCTGTTTTTTTGTTTGGAAAAGTATTTGTTTCTGGATCATAAAGTTCTGTTGGACCTATGTGAAAATGGTCTCCAGTTGATCTTCCCGTACTTCCTTGAATAAAAGTTCCTTCAAATTTTTCTGGTATTAAAGTTTGAGAGGGAGAGGAAACAGATGGTCTTGGTTTTGCTGTTTCTGTTTTCTGGGAAACAGAACTTGTTAAAGTAGAACCTAATTTATTAAAAGCTATATGTAGATGATCATAATGATTTTTTACTCTCCAAAGAAGTTCAGCAATTCCATACTTACTTCTATTTTTATCTAAATGAGAATATAAAGCATCCAACTTACCTTCACCATTATAAGCACTTATATCCAATGCTTCACCATAATTATGGTAAGAATTGTTTCCTCTTTCCGCAACCCTCTCTTTTCCAGATCCCGTATATCCACGATCCCAATTGAAATCTGGATGCTGCCATATAAACTTATATCCTTTAGAAAGTAAAGATTTACCAAAAGCAACTGCTTGTGAGTATCCAGGTGTTTTTCCTTTAATTGTTTGTGATTTTGTCTCAGGTGAAGGTTTTGCTTGTCCTGGTGTTTGAGATGTTGTGGAAGAAGGTTGTGATATACTAGGTGATGGTTTTCCTGCTGTTTTTCTACCATATTCAAAAGATGCCGGACCAACAAAATTACCAAAAATATTATCATTTCGATTTCTTCTTCTTAATTCTGTTGAACTTTTTCTATCTGGAGTTATACCTTTTCCCAAAAAATCAGTTCTATTTTCAATATATTCAGCAGCTTTTTTTTGTAAAGTTGGGTTTGTTATATTTTTTGCAACAGATTTAATTGTATTCACATCATAACCAGTTGCCTTTGCGGCTGATTCTGCATCGGTAATTTGATACCATTCTGGATTTGTATTTCCAGAAGGATTTCTTTTTGGATATTCCCGAGTTGGTTGGTATTGTGTTCTTGCTAGAATTACCTTTTTTATATCCTTTCCCCCAGGAAAAACCCCTGCTGCTACACGATTATAAATTGATTGAGCTACATCTGCTTGTCCCTGAGGATCCCCATCTTCTCTAGAAACTATAGCAACTAAAGTCCAAAAATCAGCATTTCCACCAGAAGGTGATGGTTGTGATGGTTGTGATGGTTGTGGTGGTTGACCTTCAGGATAAACATCAGGTTTCCCTTTACTCCCAAGTGGGGGAACATTTGTAAATGGTTGAGTTATAACATCAAATGCTTCTGCGATTTGATTTCCCATACTGTCAAAAGTATTATTAAGATCATCTAAACTATTACGAATTCTATAA
>Ga0129333_10002363_pt1 | contig 17519 bp, 20 predicted proteins | sample CPB6_08_DNA_FD_94474 | JGI IMG/M metagenome (GOLD analysis project Ga0129333, IMG submission 94474) | Freshwater to marine salinity gradient microbial communities from Chesapeake Bay, USA - CPBay_Sum_0.6_0.8_DNA | ecosystem: Environmental > Aquatic > Marine > Coastal | place: USA: Chesapeake...
AATCTGTAAACAAATCTAATGAAGTTTTCAGTTTTAAAGTAGGAAAACATATTTTTGAAGGTAAAGTTACCAAAATTAAGAAAGTTTCGTAACTCATAATTTCAAAGTTATATTAATAGGAGGGGATTCAACATCCCCTTTTTTATTTATTCTGAATTTGGATGGTTGATTTTGTTCTATAATAATCATATCTTTAGGGGAACATTTAAAATTTAATTAATCAATTATGTCACAAAAAATCAAAGTTTTAGTAATCCCATCAGATAAAACCGGAGTTGGTAAATTTCGTTCAGTAGACCCTCACGTCTATCTACAAAATATGTATCCCGACGACTTTCACGTCGATATTGACTATCAACCAAATATAAATGACCCTAATTTTTTAAAACAATATCAAATAGTTCACGTACATCGTAATATTGGTTCCAACTACGATGTTGGTACTCAAATTATAAAATTTATTAAAAGTTTAGGTATCAAAGTAATTGTTGATTTAGATGATTATTGGTTACCAACTATAGACCATCCAATTCATAGTGTTATTTTACAGAATAAAATACACGAAAAAATTGTTGCTAACTTGAAGGAAGCTGATTGGGTAACTACAACAACAACTTTTTTTGCCGATGAAATTAAAAAGGTTAATAAAAATGTTTTGATTCTACCAAACGCAATTAATCCCGATGAACCTCAATTTAATCAACCTACACTACCATGCGATAGAATTCGAGTTGGTTGGCTTGGTGGTTCGTCTCACCTACATGATTTGAGTTTATTATCAGGGTTTGTTGAAAAAATTGGAACTGATTTGACAAATAAAACTCAATTTGTTGTTTGTGGTTTTGATTTAAGGGGTTCTGTAACTGAGATTAACAAACAAACTGGTGAACAAAAGAAAAGAGATATTCTACCACAAGAAACGGTATGGGCTCGTTACGAAGAAATATTCACAAACAACTATAAAATAATTGATGAAAATTACAAGAAATTCTTATTAGAATTTAAAGAACAAGAATTTCCTACTAATGATAGTTTACCTTATGTCAGAGTATGGACAAAACCTGTTACTACTTATGCAATGAATTATTCAAAATTTGACATTTCGCTAGCTCCTATTAAAAACCATATTTTTAACCGAGTAAAATCTCAGTTAAAAGTTATTGAAGCGGGATTTTACAAAAAAGCTTTGATAGCATCAAATGTGGGTCCGTATACTATCGACCTTAAACATTCACTAAAGAATGGTGAGTTCACAAATGGAAACGCTCTGTTAGTTGATGAACACAAGAATCATAGTGATTGGGCTAAATACATAAAAAAACTTATTCAAAATCCAAATATGATTGAAGATTTGGGTAGTAGATTATACGAAACCGTAAAAGATACCTACCATCTAAAAACAGTAACCAAAACAAGAGCAGAGTGGTACAAAACTTTAATTAAATAATTTATGATTAAAATTCCAATAACAAAAATATTATTTTTAGATATAGAAACAGTTGGTTGTTGTCCTGACTTAGACACTTGTACACTTTTAAATCCCAAAGTAGCGGAACAATTTGTCCATTATTTTGATTGGTTTTTAAAACGTTTTCCTGAAGATAAAGTCATTTATGAAGGAGTTCCTCATGAACCTGATATGAATGAAGTCTTTAAAAGAAGGGCTGCATTAGTACCTGAATTTGCCAAAATAATTTGTGTTAGTGTGGCCTTTGTAATGGACAATGGTGAGGTAAAAAAACAAACTTTTGCAGGTGAAGATGAGGGTGTTTTATTAAAACAAGTACAAGGTCTATTAGAAAAATGTGGAAAATTAGATTTTTATCTCTGTGGACACAATTTGAAAAATTTTGATATTCCGATGTTGGCTAAACGTATGATTATTAATGGTTTGAATCCTCCCTCGATACTTCCAGCCTATGATACAAAACCTTGGGAAATTAAAGCGATTGATACCAAAGAAGTTTGGCAGTATGGGTCTTACACGTCAATAGGTTCTTTGAATTTATTATGTTCTGTGATGGATATTCCTTCTTCAAAAGAAGGGGAAGTTACTGGAGATAAAGTACATTATGAATTTTGGGAAAACAAAAAAATTAAAGAAATAGCCGAGTATTGTGAACGAGATGTTTTAGTATTAATTGATATAATAAAAAAATTAAAAGAGTTGAAATAATATGATAAAAAATATGAATAACTTTGACGACTTTGAAAAGAATATTAATGAGGCGTTAAAAAAAATGGAATCTAATGAAAACTTAGATTATTATTCCATTTTAGAAAATCTTGGTATAAACTATAAAGAAATTGATGAAAGTATTTTAAATGAAAAACGAAAACTTCGTTTGGGTTTTGTAAAACTTCACCCTGATGCGGTTGTTCCATCTTATAATTACGAAAGTGATTCAGGTTTTGATTTGTATTCGGTTGAAGAAATTATAATTCCCGCCCTTGGTAGAGCTTTGGTTCCCACAGGACTATCTTTTGATATTAACGATGGTTATGAAATACAAGTCAGGTCAAAAAGTGGACTTGCGATTAATCAAGGGATTATGTGTCTAAATTCACCTGGTACGGTTGACAATGGTTACACAGGTGAAGTTAAAGTCATATTATTCAATACAAATCAAATACCTATAACAATAACAAAAGGTATGAAAGTTGCTCAGGCGGTTTTAACTTCAGTTGTTAATGGAGGTTGGGTTCAATTAACTCATTTAGAAAATAACAAAGATAAAGATAGAGGTGATAACGGATTCGGAAGTACTGGTATAAAATAAGAGTTAATAAAATGGATTTAATTTTTTTTGATAACAAAAATTACCCACAATTTCAATCAGAAGGTTTTGCCTCACAATTTGCTTTTCCATACGCAAAAAAAGTTTGTATTGGTCAAGGATACGATATTGGTTGTATGAAAGTAGAATGGTCATTACCTGGCTCAATTCCGATTGATAAAACTTTTGACGATGGTTATCATGCAACTAACCTACCTACAAAAAATATTGATTATATTTTTTCTAGTCATTGTTTAGAACATATCCCAAATTGGGTTGATGTTATGAATTATTGGTATGATACATTAAAACCAGGCGGAATCTTATTTCTATATCTTCCACATTATTCTCAAACATATTGGAGACCTTGGAATAATAGGAAACATCTTAATATATTTAGTCCCGAAATAATCAAAGATTTTTTACATTTTAAAAAATATAAAAATATTTTTATTAGTGGTGTTGATTTAAATAATTCTTTTATGTCTGTGTGCGAAAAATGAAGTATATAATAAATCAATACCAAGGTTTGGGTGATATTTTATTTTGTGAACCAATTGCAAAGTATCTTTATGATAATGGAAACAATGAAATATTTTGGCCTGTTCTAGATGAATACATTTGGATTAAAGAATATATACCATACATAAATTTCGTTAAAAAAAATGACTTCAATTTTAATTATGAAAGTACTTTTTTCAGTCAAATAGATGAATTTACACATCACGTTCCTTTACGATTTGCAAATCCTATAGTTAGAAATTTAAGTTCTTACGATTACTCCGACCAATATCATACTATGTTAGATAAATATAGAATGTTGAGTTTACCTCAAGATTTATGGAGAACCTTGAAATGGAATCGTAATCTTGACAAGGAAAATAATTTGTATAACTCAATCATAAAAAATAAAACATACGTTTTAGTTAATAATTATTGGAGTGACGGTAAAGTTGATATCACATTTAATGCTCTTGGTAGAGATATTATATATATGGATAAAAAAGAAGGTTTTACTTTATTAGATTGGTCAAAAATTATTGAGAACGCGGATGAAATCCATACTGTTTCAACATCGAATCTTTTTTTAATTGAAACTTTAAATATAAAAACAAATAGTGTTTTCATTTATCCTAGAAAACCAAGAGAAAATAATTTTGAAGGGATTTTAGAGTTTGTGAATAAAAATTTTAATCTTATTTTATAAAATGATAGTACACGCACATATTTTGGCATATAACGAAGAAAAACTACTTCCTTTTACTTTAGATTATTATTCTAATTTTTGTGAAAAAATTTTTATCTACGATAATATGTCTACTGATTCTTCTGATGAAATATATAAAAATTATTCCAAGGTTGAGGTACTCAAATGGAATAGTAATAATGAAATTAATGAGATGAATTATATAAATATAAAATCGAATGAGTATAAAAAAAGAAGTAGAGGTCAAAATGTTGATTGGGTTATTACTTGTGATTGTGACGAATTTATTTATCATCCAGATTTAATAAATAAATTAAATGAATATAAATCCAAAGGTGTGACCGTAATTAGAACTTCCGGTCATGAAATGGTGTCAGAATTTTTTCCTAAATATGATGGTAAACTTCTAACAGATAAAATTAAAATTGGGTCTGAAAAATTAAAACATCTTTCAAAGTCAATAATTTTTAGTCCTGAAATAAATATTTCATTTGATGTTGGTGCTCACCTTTTTAGTTCTGATAAAACAATTCTTTCTGATACAGATGAAATAAAAATTTTACATTACAAATTTTTAGGTAAAGAATATGTAACTGAGATTTATAATCAAAGGTTTAGTAGGTTAAGTGAACTAAACAAACAAAGACAATGGGGAATTCATTATAACAAATTAAATGAAGTTTATGTTTTGATGGATGATATTTTGAAAAAAAACTTGTATGTAGTATGACTTCGAAAGTTTCGTTTACTCTCACATCTTGTAACCGATTTGACTTATTGGAAAAAACAATCAAAAGTTTTTTAAAACTTAATATATACCCTATTTTTGAATATATTATTTCCGATGATTCAGGTTCTACTGAAATGTATGAAAAAATTAAAAATTTAGTTGATGACAGATTTAAAATAATACATAATAAAACAAAATTAGGATTATCCAAAAGTTTAGATAATTTATTCAACGAAGTTCAAAGTGATTATATATTTCATTGTGAAGATGATTGGTTTTTTGATAAAAATCCTATGTTTATTTCTGAGTCAATAGAAATACTTAATGAAAATCCGCAAATACACCAAGTAAATGTCAGACACGAATATGATAATCCACATAAATCTATCAATAATCTATTACAAACAAAAAAAGGGATATCATACAGATTAATGAATCAACATTTTTCATCAATGCCCAACCAAATTTGGAATGGATACTCTTGGAACCCAGGTCTTAGAAGAAAGACGGATTATCTCAAAATGTTTCCAAACGGAGTATCACATTTTGGTGACGAATACAATTGTTGTGAACATTCAAAAAAATTTGATTATGTTACAGCAATATTAGAAAACACTTCCTGTTATCATATTGGATACAATAATAGAACTCAAAATTTTTTACCTTAGTTAGAAATCAATAAAAAATATTTAAACTACTATTATGATTACTGTTATTTATTCCACACATAAAAATACTGACTACAATATTAAATTTAAACAACATTTAATCGATTCTTCAGAAATTAAAAATATAGAAATTTTAGAATATCAAAATAATAACCAATATTCTTTAGCCCAAATTTATAATTCAGGTATCACTAAATCAATTCATAATATTGTTGTTTGTTGTCATAATGATATCAAGTTAGAAAAAGGTTGGGGTAAAAAACTTATCAAAGATTTCGAAGAAAGTACCGAATATGGAATTATAGGTAAGGCGGGGTCTTGTTATTTTCCTGAGTCAGGAGTTTATTGGGAAAGGATGTTTCAAACTATGGTGGGTCAAGTTTATCACCACCCTGAAGGTCAAAAAAAATGGTTAAATAAATATTCACCGAGATTACCCTTTTTGATTCCTGTTGTTACTATTGATGGTTTATTTATATCATTTGATAAAAATAAAATAAAAAATAAATTTGATGAAACAATAGGTAAGTTTCATTTTTATGACCACGGATTTTGTATTCCAAATTTTTTAAATGGTGTTAAAATAGGTGTTACATCCTCATTTGAAATTACTCACGAATCTATTGGTCAGCCTAATCAAGAGTTTTTTGAATCTAAACAAAAATTTATTCAAAAATATCAATCTGTTTTACCATTAGATTTGAAACCAAATTATGTTTATCACAATCCAATTAAAGAAAAAAAAATAAAAAATGTTGGTAAAGTCGCAATAATCATACCGACTAAAAGTAAAATAGAATTATTGTTCAATTGTATTGATTCATTTCATAAGAATTGTAATTCAGAACTATATGATATTTTTGTTGCGGATACAGGGTCTTCCTCTGAAGAAAAAAATAAAATTAAAGAAAAATATTCAGGTACTAATGTTAAACTTATTGAATTCGATTATTATAATTTTGCCAAAATAAACAACCAAGTTGTAATCAACAACATTGGTCCTTCTTATGAATTTTTGTTATTTTGTAATAATGATATAAAAATTATGAATAATGTAATTCTTAATATGTTGAAGGTTTTCAAAGAAAATAGAAATGTGGGTTCAGTGGGAGCAAGATTACATTTTGGTGATAACACAATTCAACACGATGGAATGATTTTATTTTATGATAAAAATAAAAACCTTCAGATTAGTCACAAAAATTTAAGAAATTATTATAACTTCAGTGATAATTTGAAAGAAGTTGTAGGAAATACTGGCGCATTATTAATGATTAGAAAAACAACATTTGAAAAATGTGGTTTATTTAACGAAAATTATATAAATTGTTTTGAAGATGTTGAACTAAATTTAAAATGTTTACTATTGGGATTAAAAAATTATTGTGATGGTAATTCAGTTGCTTATCACTATGAAAGTGAAACAAGAGGTGAAGACCCTGAAAATATAAATAAACTATTAAAAGATTATCGAGAAAATTTATTTCCATTCATAATGAATAATATTAATAAATTACAACCTCACATTTTACAGGTAACTTAATAGTTATTTTGTTAAAAATAATTAAACATTAACTTTTATTTAGAAATTTCATTAATAGTTTAATATTCCTAAAAAATAAGTCCTAAAAATATGACACAAAGAAAAAAAACACAAAACAATCAAGAAGAAAGTCCTAAATCTATGACAAGAAAAGAATTAATTCTTGAAATAATTAAAAGAAAGACAAAAGAAAAATTTCTTTCTGAAAGTCAAAAGAAGTACTATAATCTTTTGTGTGAGAATCAAATAACAATATGTTCAGGACCCGCTGGAGTTGGTAAAAGTTATGTTGCTATGAAAGCGGCAATCGATTTATTGGCGGACCAAAAAACACCTTATGAAAAAATAATAATCGTAAGACCCGCGGTGGAGGCTGAAGAAAAATTAGGTTCACTACCTGGAAATGTGGAAGAAAAATTAGACCCATATATTTTTCCATCCTATTATCTTATGAATAAATTAATAGGAAAAGAATCTAGAGAAAAACTTAAAAACTTAGACATAATTGAAGTTTTTGCTTTGGCGTATATGAGAGGTATGAATATTGACAATTCGATTTTAATATTTGAAGAAGCTCAAAACTCAACCCCTAATCAAATGAAATTATTGTTAACACGAATCGGATTTAATAGTAAATTTTTTATATCAGGTGACTTAGAACAAACCGATAGATACAAAGATAAAACACAAAGTGGATTATATGATGCAATACATAAATTCCAAAATATGGATGATGTTGGTGTTTTTGAATTCAAGGATAGTGATATTGTGAGAAATCCTTTAATAACTAAAATTTTAAAAAAATACGAAAATTAATGAGAGTTGGTATCGAATTGAATGGGGTTCTTCGAAACACTATTCAAAAAATAGAACAAACCTATCAAAAGTTTTTAATTGATAAAGTTGAAGGTATTGAAGAAACTGAAGAGTTCAAATATGAGATGAAAATACCTGTTACTTCTTTGGAGTTGAAAAATCATTTCCAATTTAAAGACGATGATGAGATGTATAATTTTTTGTATGAAGAATTTCCAATGGAAATATTTGGTCATTCTCAATCTACCGAATATACAACATTTAACGATTTAAATCAGATATATTTTGATTTTCGAGATAAACACGATTTTTTAATTGTATCTGATGAGATTGGAAAATCAAAACCGGCTTCGTTATTTTTCCTATCCAAATTTGGTTGTCAATTTGAAAAGGTAAAATTTTATAGTAATACAACAATTAATTCTATGTGGGATGAAATTGATGTTTTACTTACATCAAATCCTGACCTATTATTGTGTCATCCATCACATAAATTATTAATAAAATATGTGACGGAATATAATAAAGACGTGAAATGTCTACATCAAATAACCAAAATAAACGAGTTTTCAAAAATCTTAAAGGAGATAGTATTATGTTAAAAATATTAGGAGAAAATTATTTCATCGATTTAGATGAAATTCAAGAATATATCAATATACCAAACAAAAAAAAAGGTGAAGATAGCACTATTGAAGAGGAGAACTCAATAAGTGTTGTTAAGTATGAACTTGTAAAAATGTTATTAGACACCATACTAACAGAAAATGAACTTGTTGACGAAACTATGGGATTTAAAGCAAGTGGATTAAGTATTCCATTTAAAATTGCATTAAACACACTACTAAATAAAAATATAATAACCAAATACTAAAAATATGAATCAGGAACAAATATCAAAAATTGAAAAATCTGTTCAAAACTTGAAAGAAAAAAATTCAAGAATTTACTTCTTTGTTCAAGACACAAAAGGAAGTGCAAAAGCGTCTATCGCATACATTTATCAGATGGCTATGAGTTTGAAAAAAGCCGGATACAACGCAATTATGTTACACGAAAAACCAGATTATTTTGGTGTTGCAAATTGGTTGGGTCAAGAATTTATGGATTCAATACCACATAAAGCAATTGAAGGTCAAAACTTAGAAGTTGCTCCTGAGGACTTTGTTGTAATACCTGAATTATTCGGTTTTGTAATGTCACAACTTACAAAATTACCTTGTGGAAAAATTGTTTTATGTCAAGCTTATGACCACATATTAGAAACTCTTCAACCAGGTGTTTCTTGGCAACAATTAGGATTTTTGAAATGTATCACAACCTCAAATTCAATCAAAGAATACTTAGAAAGTGTAATGAGAAATGTTTCTTTTGATATATTGAAACCTTTCATTTCAAATGAATTTAATCCAAGTAATCTACCTTCAAAACCAATCATCGCAATCCACTCAAGAGAACAAAGAGATAGTATAAATGTAATTAAAACATTCTATCTTAAATTCCCTCAATATCGTTGGGTTACGTTTAGAGATATGAGAGGTTTATCTCAAAAAGAATTTGCAAATGGTATGAAAGATAGTTGTCTTTCAGTTTGGATTGATGAATCAAGTTCATATGGTACATTTCCATTAGAATCTATGAAATGTGAGGTTCCTGTTTTAGGTTTGGTTCCTAATATGGTTCCTGAGTGGATGAACGAAAATAATGGTCTTTGGATAAACAACAAAGTTCAAATTCCTGACTTTATAGCCAACTATTTACAAAATTGGTTAGAAGATAATCTTAATGAAACACTATTTGAAGAAATGAAAAAAACTTCAGAAACACAATTGTCTGAGTCAGATTTTGAAAAACAAAGTGTGGAATTATTCAAACATTATATTGAAACTAGATTAACTTCGTTCGAAGAACAAATAAATAAACTTCAACCTGTAGAATAACTATGGAAAATCAAAACTTAAATGTATCAGTAATATTACCTATCAAATCAGCATCCCCTCTTAATTTTGAGGAGCTTTTTAATAAATGTATTGAATCACTTAAAACTCAAAAAGTTTCACCAAGTGAACTTGTAATTGTTCATACAAATGAAACAATACTCAAAGAATTTTTATCAAAATATGATTTTGGAAGTTTGAATGTTAAAATGCTAGAATGGACTGAAGAACCTAATTTTGTTTCTCAGGTCAATCACGGAGTAACTAATTCATCGTCGGAATGGATTTCAATATTTGAATTCGATGACGAGTATTCCGCAATTTGGTTTAAAAATGTGAAAAAATATATTGAATCTTATTCAGATGTTGACGCCTTTTTACCAATAGTTGTTGATATTGATGAAAAAGGTGTATTTGCCGGATTTACAAATGAAGCAACATTCGCATTAAATGTTTCGGCAGAAATGGGTTATCTAACAAACGAAACTTTACATCAATTCCAAAACTTCCAAACATCAGGAATGGTTATTAAAAAATCGTCATATGTTAATTTCGGATTGATGAAACCAACTTTCAAACTTACATTTGGTTATGAATTCTTCTTAAGAATGACTAACAATTCTGTAAAATTTATGACAATACCTAGAATTGGTTACAAACATCAAAATTTAAGGCCAGGTTCAATTTTTTGGAATTACAAAAACGGAGAAAATCCTTTAACTGAAACAGAGGTGAAATTTTGGATTGAAACGGCTAAAAAAGAATATTTCTTTATTCAAGATAGAGCCATAAAGTATGAAACTCAAGAAGTTTAATGACCTTGGATTTGAACTTGTCTGGCGACACAAATCAAATTAAAAGAAAAGGAAGGAAACCTAAAAAAGCCAATTATTTTGATGTTGAAGAAGAAACTGCTGTCCTAAATTTTTTAGCTACAGATTCTTCAGAAGAACGAAACAAAATATATAACGAGTTTTTAAGGGAACCTTTGGACAAGATGATATCTTCTATTATCAGAAGATACAAATTGTATAGGAAGGATATGGATTTTATTGAAATTCATACTGACACTCATTCGTTTTTGATGACCAAAATCGAAAAGTTCAAACCTTCCAAAGAAAAGAAAGCGTACTCATACTTTGGTACAATTTGTAAAAACTATTTAATGGGTCAAATAATAAAAGACCAAAAAGAAATAAATAGAAAAATTTCATATGAAGATATCTCTTCAGATTTGGAAAATGATGAAAACTTTTCATATTCAATCGAGGAAGATGATATTAATCTTCAAAAAATAATTGAGGAATTTTTGAATGAATTAGATTCTTTTATAAAGTCACCTTCATTAACAGAAAGTGAAGTTAAATTGGGCTTAGCTTTATACGACATTTTTCAAAATTACGAGGATATTTTTGTTGGAACTGATAATAACAAGTTTAATAAAAATGTTATTCTCCTATCTATTCGCGAAATGACTAATTTGAGTACTAAGGAAATTAGAAGTTCAATGAAAAAGTTCAAACTTATTTACTATAATCTCCTACAAAGGATGATTAAATAAAAATTTAATCCTTCGTATTTATTAGCATGCCAAGACCACAAAAAAAACAAATCAATGTAACTAAAGAGTCGATGTTAGGTCTCATGCAAGAAATCTACAACGAATTAGTTGAACAAAGAAATACTGCAATTAGAATTCAAAATAAAATGTTGTCGATGATGAAAGACCCTGAGGATATGCAAACAATCGGTCCTATTATCAAAGAACAACAAAAAATTGTGAATGATTGTGTTGAAAAGAAACTTACTCTTTCAAAACTACAAGCCTCTATTTGGGAAAAATCTCAAGGTAATTCAGAAACATTTTCAATCACAGATTTGAATATGGATGATGATATGTTACAAAATCTTTTAGAAAAAGATTTGAATAACGACGAAAACTATAAAATGAAAAAATAATTATGTCATTAGATGTAAAAGATTCTTATAGTCAAGTACGTGATAAAGTACAATCAGCACAGACCTACAAAGATTCTAAGGAAAAGTACGATGATTTAAAAAAGAGAGCTGGTGATAGTTTTGAACAACAAAAATCAAACCTAACTCAATCACTTAATTCTGCTAAAGAAAATGTCAAAAGTTTTCAAAACAATGTAAAATCTCAATTCGACCAATTACTCAGTTTGAGTACATTAATGGGTGGAAGTGGTGCAAGTACGATTGCATTTGTGAAACGATTGATGATTAAAACTATTCGTACAATAGAACCTGAAATTGCAAAAATATTAGCGGAGGAAGCTCTAAAAACGGCGGGTTGTGACCACGAACAAGCATTTCAAGGACAAGTTTTATACATAAAAGTAGCGTCAACAGATGTTATGGGGTTATTAAAAATAGACCCTACTAGTGATGTTGGGCGAGTTTATTATGAAAGAAACCCTGTTATTGTACAGGACTATCCTTTTTCTTTTAATAAAGAATTATGGAATAGAATTCAAAGTCCAAATCCGTATTCTACCGATAATGGTCAATTATATATTGGGGCTTCAGGAAATATATTATTTGATATTCAATACGTACAATTTGATAATAACAATATTTCAGGACCTTGGTGGAAAATTACACTTCCAACCACACCTAACCCAACTAAGTTAGGTAAATTCATTATTGATTATTATAAAACAATAAGAGTTGTTGATTTTAAAAATATAATCGCTTGTATTATGGACGCTCTTTGTGGGGCAGTAAGTGTTAAAGCGGGGTTAGGATTCGGGGATGTCGAAGAACAAACAAAATTTGACAAAATATTACAAAGAGTATTGGGTTTATGTTTTGATAACGCAAAGGAAATAGACGTTAGTGGTATATCAAAAATTGATGCTTATGACGGAATCGATGATACATTTTTTGAATTCAATGAAATTGAACTTAGAGATATACAACAAACCGTAACTAATATAAAAAATAGAGTTTTAGAATTTGAAGATTGTGATAATATTAAAGTTCCGATTGAAACTGAATCTATAATGAATAGTTTAACTAACCTTCTAACTTTAAAAGGTAAAGATGAAGAAGACGCTGCGTTTGATATTGTAGGTTCTATACTAGATAACCCTGATGCAAAATTGGGTTTGAACTTTAATTTCAAAGCGTCTCTTGATTTAAGTTTTGTGAAAAAAATTTTACAAGGGATTATGAAAGCTTTGTTAACACCAAAAATTATTCTACCAATTTATGTTGTGATTAAGTCATTAGGTAAAACATTCATAGATTCAATTAACTCAATTACAGATTTTATCAAAGCATTTAAAAAATACTTTGTCGAAGTGGCATCAAGAATTTGGGCAATATTCATTAAAAAACTTTTCGAATATGTAAAAAAACAAATTTTTCAGCTACTACAATCCATAATTAATGATATTGTGAAAGAGACTCAAGACAAAAAAATTATTATAATTTTGAAACTAATTCAAATTGTGAATATCATATATAGATATATCCAAGATTATCGACGATGTAAAAGTTTGGTTGATGAAATATTAGATTTTTTTACCGTATTAACCACAGGATGGGGCGGTCCAGGGGCGGCAGGTAGTAACATACCAACCTCTCTATTATTCGCGTCTCAAGCTCTTCCTGGCGCGTCTGCAACAAGAGCTTTTATGAACCAAATTTCGGAACTACAAAAGATGGGAGTTCCAACTGGTCCTTTAGAGGATGGTTCACCCAATCTTTTTGTTTTAAGTAAATTGGCTGATTTAAAAGGTTCAATGAACGAACAATTCGAAAATGGAAAAACCCAAATCGCAATTCCCCCTTTAGCAATGACTCCGGCGGGTTTCACATTACCTATATCAGCGTTTGGTAAATCAACATAATTATGACACTAAAAGAAGAATCTGAAAAAGCTTTGAAAATTATAGGTGATTTTAAAAATCAGCCTAATAAAGAATTAATTTTTGTTTTAGAATTTATTAAAAAAGATTTTGAATTCACAAAAAATAGTTTAATAAAATTTTCTGAACACCTTGACAAATTAGAAAACACATATAATTTAATTTTGAAAGAATACCAAAACAGAACAAAATAGAATGTCTTCGGAAATTACACCTATAAATCAACATCAGATAATCTTTCCAGGTTTCGTATTAGATACCAAAGACCCAATGATGCTTGGAAGAATTAGGGCAATTGAAATTACTAAAGATGAAAAATCTATTTTGGAAGCAGTCCCAAATTGGGATGAAACAAAAGATAAATGGACAAGTAGAGACCCATTAGTTTTTCTTCCCCTTATACCTAACTTTATAAGTCAGGTACCAAAAGAAAAGGAATATGTTCACATTGTTTACCAAAACAAAATGTATCCTTTCACAAGTCAGTTTTACATTCAAGGTCCTTATTCATCACCTTCCAATTTTCTTTATGAAAATTTTAATTCATCAAAAAAGTTTTTGGCAGGAGGTGAAAGAGTCGCACAATCACCCTCAATAAAAAACCAAGACGGAACCTACAAGAACGAAACTAAAACAAAAGGTATTTTTCCAGAACCTGGTGACAACGGATTTTTAGGAAGAGGAACATCGGATGTTATTGTAAAACAAAATGAAGTTTTGGTCAGAGCAGGTAAAGTTATAAAATTCGAAACAGGAAAAGTACCACAGGTGTACACAAAGAGAGCGTTTCTTCAATTAACTCAGTTTACTCAAAAAACTGAAATTTTACCACCTGGTGACACTGAAATCAAGTTGAAAGAAACAAACGTATATGTCAAAAAAATGATTATTTGGGACATAGATAATATCGAAACTTCATTTAACAATTTTACAGGAACAATAGGTTTGTATAATTTAAAACCGACAGAAATAACAACTACCGCAAAATTCAACGCTGATACAATTTTGAGATTAGTACCAGGAACTCATTATTCAACTGCTTTGGAAAAAATTTCTTTCAATAGTTTATCGATGAATGACTTTCTTGCTCTTTGTAACAATTTTGTTATGAGTTTGTTACGAGGTAAGCCTGAAATTTCAGGATATACTATTAATAATCCTAAAAACTTTCAACAAGGAGAAAATCTTCCGGCAGTTATTACTCCTTCTAAACGATTAGTCGAAATACAAAATTCTTATTCAAATAACCCAACCGCCACGGGTTCTACAAGTTTTAACAACTATAAAACTATGTTTGGTGGTATCAAAGCTTCAGATAACATTAAAAACCCTAAAGGGTTTATGTTAATTTCTTCATTTCTTAATAGTTCAGCCCAATTTGGTTCACCTGTCGTTCCATTAGTAGAAACCCCAATTTTTACTAAAACCGTACCTCAAAATTCAACCGTAGGAATTATGGGTGGGCAAAATCTTTATTTGTTTTCTTATCTCGCAGGAGGACCAAGGGGTCAATTAACCGAAAACGATTTAACCGATACTTTGTATGGTATCAGTGAAGAAAAATTAAATGGCGCAAATGGTTGGGCAACCAAAACATATTCAACCGTAAGAGGGGATGAATTACTTTCATTATTAGAAAAAATTGTAACTTTTTTAGAAAGTCATACACATCCTTTGGCACCAACTCCTCCCATTCCATTAGGTGGTGGAGTGAATATTGCTGAAATACGTAGTATTTTAAATCAATCAGATAAAATATTCAACGAATATATTAGGATTAATTGATATTTATAGCTAAAACTATAAATGTCAATTAACAATTCTTACTTCAGTAAAAATAACACTATTATTTCAAATAGTTATACCAACACAGGTAGAAACCCTGTTACTGAACTATTTTACGGAAATTTATTGTATTCAAAATATCCAAATGGATATAGTAGATTCATTTTTGATTTGGACCTAACACTACTAAGGGAAAAAATTCAAGACGGAACAATACAAACAGGTTGTACTAACAATATGACACATACCTTGAGAATGACAAATACATCAACATTCAATCCCGATGAATTAAATACTGAAACCTCACAATCTCGTTTACGAGCTACTTCATTTGATTTGATATTATTTAGGATTCCTTACATTGATAGTGAACCAAGTTTACCACAATTATGGGATGAAGGAGTAGGTTATGATTATGTTGATTTTAAAGAAGAAATACGAATTGATAGAGCTTACTCAACACGACCATCAAATTGGTTTCAAACAACAACAATTGACAAATGGAGTCAACCAGGAATGTACTCAAATACTGAAAGTGGTGTAACACCATATAGTTCATTGATAATTGTTGATACACAACACTTCCAATTTGGAAATGAAAATATCAGTTTCGATATGACAAATGAAATTAATGGTATTTTAGATGGAACAATAATAAATGTTACAGGTTGGGGAATTGCTTTCAAACCTCAAGTTGAAAACTTAACAGGTCTTACTGAAGCGTATGAAGTTCAATTCTTTACTCGTCATACTCAAACATTTTATGAACCATTTTTGGAAACAAATTATAACGATTTGATTGATGATGATAGAAATTTATTTACTCAAGCAAAGGCAAATAAATTATATTTGTATCTATATGAAAACGGAAACCCTGTAAACTTAGATGAACTTCCCCTCGTTTCAATATTAGATAGTTCTGGGGATGCGATTGCGGGTCTTACAGGTCTAACAACCTGTCAAAGAACACAAGGTGTTTATGAGGTAATTATACCAGCATTTTATGGGTATAAAACTCCTTGTACTTTTTCTGACGTATGGTCAAATTTGAGTTTAAATAATTTTCCTTTACCAAACATTACAAACGATTTTACTCTTCTTCCACTTAAAAACTCAATTCAAATTGGAACTTCCTCTCAGGAACCTAAAATATATGGTTTTGATTATTATGGGATTAAACAAGATGAAAAAATATATAATACCGACATTCGAAAAGTTGGGGTTGTAATAAAACAAGCTTACACAACTCAAAAGTTATTAAATAAAATAACCGCATTTTATAGAGTTTACGTTAGAGAAGGTCAAACTGAAGTTTTGGTTCAGGATTGGACACAAATAAACAGAACACCAAATGAATACTATTTCATATTCGATACTCGAGATAAAATTCCAAATGAATATTATATTGACATCAAGGTTGAAAGTTCGGGTGAAGTTAATACCTATAAGAGACAAATAAAATTTCAAGTCGTTAATATGAAAAACGCATAAATTAAACTATTTATAAAGAAAAATTATGGCTATTAGAAATGTTACCGCAACGACTTGTTCAGATTTAACAAAAGTTGAAATCATCATTGATGATACGGGAATAGATTTTACAAAAATATATCAGTTACCCGATGGTAGATGTGCAACATTGACATCAGGTACAACATCAAGTTTACCAATTAACTCATTTTTCCCTTATGGACCTTATAATACTTGTACTTTATGTATGACGCCATTATCAGGAAGTACAGGGGGGAATGTCGACGTATGTCAAGCTCTGTGTTCAGGGGGAACAATTTCCGTTGTTGTACCACACGCAACTTTTACAAATGCACAAAATAAGGCGGTTGTTCAAATGAATACCGTATTACTTGGTGGAAATGGATTAAATGCTTAAATAAAAAAGTTATGAAAAAAACAATCAAACTAACAGAATCAGATTTAACTCGTTTAATTAATAGAGTCATAAATGAAACTGAAGATGAAAAATCTTATGAAAAAGGAAAATCAGGAATGAGAGGTGCTCGTTCAAAAGCTGATTTCGAACCTCAACCAAAAGAAGCTGAAATAATGAAAACATTATTTGGAAAATATGAAAATGATATTCCTCCAATTGTAGTTCGTTATTTAAGAAAACTTGGTAAAAAAGAATTAACAAAAAGGTTAATC
>Ga0129333_10002364_pt1 | contig 17519 bp, 16 predicted proteins | sample CPB6_08_DNA_FD_94474 | JGI IMG/M metagenome (GOLD analysis project Ga0129333, IMG submission 94474) | Freshwater to marine salinity gradient microbial communities from Chesapeake Bay, USA - CPBay_Sum_0.6_0.8_DNA | ecosystem: Environmental > Aquatic > Marine > Coastal | place: USA: Chesapeake...
GCCGCATCACCAACCCCCGAAACAGAACCTGAGGTTCCGATGGAAAACACCCCCGACATCTCGGCGGTGCGGGCTGAAGCGGCTGCTGAGGCTGCCAAAGCTGAGCGCGCCCGCATCTCCGGCATCACTGCTCTGACTGAGAAGCACGGCATGGCTGATCTCGGCCGCCAGCTGATCGAGGGTGGCCGCAGCCTCGACGAGGCTCGCGCTGCTGTGCTCGAGAAGATTGGCGCCAAGCCCGTCGAGACCGTGGCACCCGTTGAGATGGCTGCTCAGGAGCGTGCCTCCTACAGCCTGACCGCTGGCATCCGCGCGATGCTCACCGGCGACTGGTCGAGCCGCGAGGCTGGTCTGGTGCGCGAGCTCTCCCGTGAAGTGGAGAAGTCCGGCATCGCCAAGACCACCGAGCGCTCCTTCTTCGTTCCCTTCGCTGCTCTGAATCAGCGCGCCACCTACGTGACCTCCGGTGCCACCACCGGCGGCAACCTGGTGGCCACCGATCTGCTGGCCGATGACTTCATCGAGTTCCTGCGGAACAACGCCCTGATGCTGCAGCTGGGCGTGCGCACCATGCCTGGCCTGGTCGGCAACGTGGCGATCCCCCGCCGCTCTGGTGTTGCCTCGACCTACTACCTGAGCACCCAGACCACCGCGATCACTCAGTCGGAGTCCACCTTCGATCAGGTGACGATGGCGCCCAAGAACCTGGCCGCGCTGTCCAAGTACAGCCGCCAGACCCTGCTGCAGGGCACCCCTGGCATCGAGGATCTGGTGCGCCGTGACCTGACAGATGGCATCAACCTTGCCATCGATCTCGGCATCCTCAACGGCTCCGGTTCTTCCGGCCAGCCCACCGGCATCATGCAGACCTCCGGCATCGGCTCGGTGGCCATGGGCACCAACGGTGGCGCGATCACCGTTGAGAAGGTGGTGGACCTTGAGTCCGCCGTGATGCAGGCCAACGGTGTGGTGAACGCCTCGAACGTGGCCTACCTCACCAACTACAAGGTCTCTGCTGCCCTGAAGAAGCTGCGCGCTGGTGGTTCCACCACCGGTGACGGCCCCTTCTTGGTGAACGACCAGCTGAACGCCATCGGCCGCGGTCCTACCCCCGCGAACCTGAACGGCTACCCCCTGGCCCTGACCAACCAGGTGCCCAGCACCCTCACCAAGGGCTCCAGCAGCGGCGTCTGCTCCGCTCTGGTGATGGGTGACTTCAGCCAGGCCATGGTGGGCTTCTGGGGCAACGGCCTCGAGATCACTGTGGGCGAGGAGAGCGATGACTTCGCCAAGGCTCTGACCAGCGTTCGCGGCATCGTCACCTACGACGTGGCCGTGCGCGATCCCAAGAGCTTCGCCGCGATCCTCGACATCACCACCTGATAGGAGACGGGGCCGGGCAACCGGCCCCCTTTTTGTTTCGATGAAGGTTCTCATCACGATCGACTGCGCCGCTCGGGGTCAGTTCCTCGAGGCCGGCAAGGTCTACGAGCTGGATGCCGAGGTGGCTGCCGAGCTGCTGCGCGTTGGTCGCGCGGTCACGGCACCTGCTGAGGAGCCCAAGGCGAAGCCTGCACGCAAGGTCAAGGCCGATGGCGCTGAGTGAAGATCTGAACGTCTTCCTCGATGATTTCGGTGTCAGCTGCACGGCTGGCGCCGTGACTGCGCTCGGCATTCTCGACATGCCGAGCCAGATCATCTCCGGCGACATGGTGCTGAGCACCGACTACACGCTGACGGCCCGTGCGGCTGATTTCGGCGGCCTCTACTACGGCGACGGCATCACGGTGGCCGGCGTGAACTACATGGTGCGCGAAGTGCGCAAGCTGGACGATGGCGCGTTTGTTGAAATCGGTCTCACGAACCTGACGCAAGGCCAGCAGGCGCCAGGCGGCCAGCCGAAGACAGACTTCAACCTGTCGGACCTCAACGACGTGAACATCACCAACGCGCAGGCCGGTGATGTGCTGGTCAACGATGGCACAGTTTGGGTGGATGCCAGCTCCATCGATGAGGGCACCTTCTAGCCATGACCAGACGCGAACGGATTCTGGCCGCGATCAGAACAGCGCTCACCGGCACCACGCAGGTGGGCACGCGGATCTACCGCAGCCGCGTGGAGCCCATCAGCAGGGCCGAGAGCCCGGCGATCGTGGTCGAGCCGCTGAGCGACAACGCGGCGCAGAACACGGCGCTGCCGACGCTCGACTGGAGCATGACGGTGCGCGTGACCGTGATCGTGCGCGGCGTGATTCCTGATCAGATCGCTGATCCGATTGTCGAAAGCCTCCATTCACGGCTGATGGCTGATCTGACGCTCGGCGGTTATGCGATCGACATTCAACCGATCAGCGTGACGTTCAACTTCGCCGAAGCTGATGGCGCTGCTGGTGAAATCCAGTGTGACTATCGTGTCTTGTACCGCACGGCGGTCGCAAACCTCGCGAGTGTGTGATGGCTACGATGGTGGATGAACACTGGGGTCAGGGCGGGACTTACCTAGCCGATCCCAAAACCGGCAAGCGGAAGCTCATCGAGCGGACGGAGCCGGCCCAACCCTCCCAACCTGACGAGGTAGAGAGCAATGCCGCTCCTGAGCCGCAAACGCCTGATCCTGGCGAAGACTGAATCCACCTACGGGACCGATTCGACACCGGCCGGCACTGATGCCGTGCTGGTGCGTTCGCTTGAGGTGACGCCTCTCGAGTCGGATGTGGTCAGCCGCGACCTGATCCGCCCCTATCTCGGCAACAGCGACCAGCTGCTGGCCAACTCTCGTGTGCTCTGCAGCTTCGAGGTTGAGCTGGCCGGTTCCGGCACCGCTGGCACTGCACCCCGCTACGACGCACTGCTGAAGGCCTGCGGGATGTCGGCCACCATCGTGGCCAGCACGAGCGTCACCTATGCGCCCGTGAGCGCCAGCTTCAGCTCCTGCACGATCGTCTACAACGTGGACGGCGTGCAGCACAAGCTGACCGGCGCCCGCGGCACTGTGACGATGAACTGCGAGCTCGGGCAGATCCCGACCCTGCAGTTCGAGATGACCGGCATCTACAACGCGCCGACCGATACGGCGCAGCCTGCAGTCACCTACAGCAACCAGGCGACTCCGCTGATCTTCAAGGAGGGCAACACGTCCGCCTTCCAGTTCTTCTCCTATTCCGGCTGTCTCAATTCGGTGAGCTTCAACCTCGCCAATGAGATCATCTACCGCGAGCTGATCGGCTGCACCAAGGAGGTGATCATCACCAACCGCGCGCCTGCTGGTGATGTGTCGATCGAGGCGCCCACCATCGCCACGAAGGACTTCTTCACGCTGGCGCTCGGCAGCACCACCGGCAACCTGACCTTTCTGCACGGCACAACTGCCGGCAACCGGGTAACCTTCACAGCGTCACAGGTTGACGTGACTCAGCCGTCCTACACCGACCAAGACGGCATCCAGATGCTGCAGGTGCCCTACGTGGCACTGCCCACCACCGCCGGCAACAACGAGTTCAGCCTCGCCTTCACCTGATCAAAGGAGCTACTGCATGGCTTTTGTTCTCGCTCAAACTGAGAGCTACAGCTGGCCGGTCACTGTCGAATTCCCCATCGATGGTGGCCGGTTCGAGAAACAATCTTTCGATGCAGTGTTCAAGCGCCTGCCTCAGACCCGGATCCGCGAGATCTGGGATCTGATTCAGGCCGGTGAGCTCAACGATGACGAGCTGTGCGCCGAGGTGCTGACCGGCTGGAAAGGCATTCAGGACGCTAAGGGCGAGGAGGTGCGCTTCAGCGAGAAGGCGAAGGCCGATCTGCTGAACGTGCCGCTGGTCGCCGCGGCCGTGGTGACGGCGTGGCTTGAGAGCCTGGCGAAGGGCAAACGAAAAAACTGACCGAGGCCGCCGAGCACTGGGCCGGCGGCGGCGGTGATTCAGGCAAGCAGCTCGATGACGATGCCGCAGCGTTTGGCGTGATCATGGAGGAGCCTGCACCTCAAAATTTCGAGGTGTGGCCTGAAAACTGGGATGCAGTGGTGATGTTCCTGCGCATCTCGACGCAGTGGCGCACATCAATGGGTGGGCCGATCGGGCTCGACTACGGAGCTCTGGAGTGGCTCTTTAGACTGTACGAAGTGAAGGAGCCGCGCTCCCTCCTGGAGGATCTGCAGGTCATGGAAGGCGCGGCACTGACGGCGATGGCCAAGGAGGACTGAGCCCATGGCGATGTCCCTCGACACGGCGATCAAGTTCACGGCGAAGCTGGAAGGGCAGGGGCTCGACCAGCTGAAGCGTGGGCTGCAGGGCATGGCTCAGCAGGCCAACCGCTCGAGCAAGGATCTCGATCAGCTCTACAACGCCAACAAGAAGCTCTCTCAGGCAGCCGGGCAGTCGATCAACTCGCTGAACCGGCAGGTGCAGGTGCTCACCAACCTGCGCAACGAGGCGGCGCTCGGCAGCCGGCAGTTCAAGTTTTACAGCGCCGAGCTGGAGAAGCTGCAGAAGCAGCAGGCGCGGCTGGACACTGCTGGCGCTGCTCAGGGCGGCTTCCTAGGCGCGCTGGGCGGCATCCGCGGAGGCCTTGCAGGTGTTGCTGCGCTAGTTGGCACGGCCGGGCTCTCGCAGGTGGTGGGCGGCATTGCGACCGCCTCGATGGAGGCAGAGAACGCCACGGTGCGGCTGAAAGCGCTCACCAGCACTTACGGCGAATACAACCAAGCGCAGCAGATCGCCGCGAAGATCGCCAGCACGCTGCGGATCACCAACACTGAGGCCACCGACAGCTTCTCCAAGCTCTACGCCGGCCTGAGGCCTACAGGCGTGGGACTGAAGGAGCTCGAGCAGATCTTCGTCGGTTTCAACGTGGCCGCGCGCACAAGCGGCGCCAGCGCTGACGAAACGCGCAACGCGATGATCCAGCTGAAGCAGTCGCTGGTTTCTGGCGTTGCTCAGGGCGATGAGCTGCGGTCGATCCTCGAGCAGGCGCCTGCACTCGGCCAAGCCGTTGCCCAGCAGATGACCAAGCTCGGCACCTTTGGCAAGGTGACGCGCAGCCAGCTGAAGGAGCTGGGATCTGAAGGCAAGATCACCACGGACGTGTTGATTGAGGCGCTGAAGCAGCTAGGCGACAAGGAGCTGCCGAAGCTCGAGGCGTCGTTCAACACGGGATCGCAGGCGGTCACCGATCTGCAAAACGCCGTCAACAAGCTGCAGGTGGCGCTGGGCAATGCGTTCGGTCCGATCGCACTCGACCTGATCAAGGGCTTCACAGCTCTGGTGAACGGCGCTGCTGACGCCATGGAGCGGTTCAACCGCAGCCGCATGGATCGTGGCCAGCAGATCGCCACCAACGAGCAGGCGTTCAGGAACGCTGCGAAGAAGATCTACGGCGACGAAACCATGGGAGGCCTGATCAGCTTCCTAAACTCGGACTTCCGCGCCCAATACGAGGCTGAGCGTCAGCGCCTGATCGCCGGTGCACAGAAAGGGCCGGCACTGCCCGAAGGTTCTGCTGACACGCGCGAGGCGCGTGAAGCAGCAGCGGCAGAGCGCGAGGCAACACGGGCCGCAGCGCGCAAGAAGGCGCTGGAAGATGAGGTGAAGATCCGCAAGGACACTGAGGAGAAGCTCGGCGATGCAGCACAGCGCCGCGCTGAGCAGCTGGCTGATTTCCAGCGCGAGACGGCAAAGCGTGCCGCAGCGCTTGAGCGTGATCTTGGCGATGAGCGGCTGAAGATTGAGCGGCAGATCGCCGACACGCGCACCAAGCTGCAGGCGGTGCTGGAAGACCGCGCGCTCGAGGCCGAGCGCCAGCGGCTGGCCGCGGCCGGGCTCTCCACCGAGGGCATCGACACGGCCCGCGAAGTCAAGGAGATCTTCCGCCGTTACGACCAGCAACGGATCGAGAACGACCGCAACGCGGTGGATGCGCAGACCGATCTGCAGCGCCGCCTCGAGGAGTACAAGCTGAGCGTGGCCGAAGGCATCGGCAAGATCCAGGAGGGCTACGCGCGCAGCGTGAGCAACATCCTGCAGGACGCAGGGGAGAAGCTTGCGGAGAAGATGCGCCAGGGTGCGCAGGATGCCGCAACGACTCTTGGCGGTGCCGGTGGTGGTGCATCAGGTGCACTAGGGCCGAACCGGCTGATGCCGGGCTCTGTGGGCCGCGGCCAGCTGAGTGTGGGGCAGCTGAAGGCGCTCGCGATGGCGGCCGGCTTCAACGATCGCGATGCGTCGATCATGGCGGCGATCGCCATGGCCGAGAGCGGTGGCCGCAGCGCTGCGCACAACAACAACCCGCGCACCGGCGACAACAGCTATGGCCTGTGGCAGGTCAACATGCTGGGCGGCATGGGACCGGAGCGGCGCCGTGCCTTCGGCATCGGCAGCAACGAGGCGCTGTTTGATCCCGCGGTGAACGCCAGCGCCGCGCGCAAGGTCTTCGAGAGTCAGGGCTTCGGCGCTTGGTCGGTGTTCAAGTCCGGCGCATACCGGCAGTTCCTGCCCGGCGCGATGCGGGCGCAGGCTGGAGCGCCTCCGGCTCCCATGCTGCCCGGCGCTCCAGCTGCTGGCCTGCCGGCTGGTGTGCAGCAGGCTGGCGCCAAGCTCGACGCAGCGCTGAGCGAGAGCAAGCGCCAGCAACAGCTGCTCAACGAACAGCAGACGGTGGCCGCGCTCGAGCAGAAGTATGGCGCGATCACCGATGCGCTCAGCAGCCAGCAGGAGGTGGCCGCAAACAAGCTGCGCGATGAGGTGCGCTACTTCGAGCTGATCAAGCAGGGCGTCACGCCCGAGCTGGCCAAGCAGCGCGTGGAGCTGGAGGCGACGGCTGCGATCGAGCAGACCAAGCTGCTGGCGATGGAGGAAGAGCTGCAGGCGAAGATCGCCACCCTTCCGGTGGAGAGCGCGCTGCGGCAGGAGCTCGAGAAGCAGGTCAAGGCGATCGAGGATCGGCTCAACCTGCAGGGCCTGCTCGTCGATAAGACGCTCGAGCTGGCTGATGCCGAGCGCAAGGCGCGTGAGGAGCGCGAGAGAACCGAGCAACGCGCGGCCGAGATCAAGGAGCTCTACGCCAGCATCAAGGGCACCATCGCCGAAGGCATCATCGGCGGCATCGAGGCCACCATCGAGGCAGCCATGACCGGCGCCGAGGATCTGGAGGATCAGCTGAAGCAGATCGCCTCCGGCGTGCTGAAGCAGATCGGCAGCGCGCTGCTGCGCTTCGGCCTCAATTCGCTGTTCCCCGGCTTCGGCTTCGCCAACGGCGGCATCATGACCTCCAGCGGCCCGGCACCGCTGAAGCGCTACAGCCAAGGCGGCATCGCCAACCGGCCGCAGCTGGCGCTCTACGGCGAGGGCAGCAAGCCTGAGGCCTACGTGCCGCTGCCCGATGGCCGCCGCATCCCGGTGGCGCTGCAGGGGCAGGACAAGATGCGCGAGGTGATGGGTGCCGGCCCGACGCAGGGCGCTGCCAGCCCGGTGCTCAACATGAGCTTCCAGACCACCAACATCGGCGGCGTCGAGTACGTGAGCCGCGAGCAGCTGGAGGCCGCCATGGCCGAAACGCGCCGCGCTGCATCCCGCGATGGCGCGAAGCGTGGCATGACGATGACGCTCGATAAGCTGCAGCAGAGCCCATCCACCCGTACCCGTGTGGGGCTGCGCTGATGGCTGAACAGTTTCCCCGGATCAAGCCCACCACGCGAGCCTTCAAGCTCGGCAGCTTCCCGGTGAAGGTCTACCGGGCGCTGTCGGGTGCGACGGTGAAACGCGCCTTCGGCAACCGCGCCACCGGCTACGAGCTGCAGCTGGGCTTTGACAACATCCCAGACGCCACCACCGAGCAGCTGCTCGATCACTACAACAGCACCAGCGGCGGGTTTGATCGCTTCACGCTGCCGGCTGATCTGTTCGTCGGCATGGCCACCGGCCTACGCGGCTACATCCAGGCGCCGACCAGCATCCGGTGGGAGTATGCCGGGCCGCCTGAGGTGCAGTCGGTGTTCACCGGCCGCAGCCGTGTCTCGATCACCCTGCTTGGGGAGCTCGACTACTGATGGCCGAGCTGCGGATCTGCCAGTTCTTCAAGCTGCTGACCACCGATGGCGTCACCCACCGCTATCAGAACTACTTCGTCGGCCAGAACGCCTCGCTGCTGAGCGAGAGCTACACCTTCGCGCCGTTCCGCGCTGAAGGTGCGCTGGCCACGCTCAACGGCGAGAACTCGCAGCTGCAGGTGCTGTTCCCGCATGTCGATTTCGCGCTGGTGCTGGTCGAGCGCGGCGACGGCAACCGGCTGAGCGAGCTGACGCTCACCACCGCCTGGCTGAACGCTTCCGGCAGCATCACCAACACCGCCACCGACTTTTACATCGGGCTCGGCGCCAGTTTCAGCGACACCACCATCGAGCTGCGGTTTCGCTCCGCTATCGACAGCGTGGGCTCATCCTTCCCCGGCCGCAGCTTCACCCGCGACATGGTGGGGCCGCTGCCGCTCAACTCGGAGCTCTACCTGCGATGAACGATCTGGTCGGCCTCCGCTACGGCTGGGGACACCGGCCGGGCGATGGCAGCGGCTGTACCGACTGCTTCCAGCTGGCCTGCGAGGTGCGCGATCGGCTGGGGCTTAGCGACTACCGCGACCGGTTCGCGTGGGTGTACCGCGACTGGACTGAGGAGAGCTTTCCCCGCTCGATGATCGTGCGCTGGGTGATGGAGCACGGCAGCAGGCTGCAGAAACCCCGCCGCGGTGCGATCGCGCTGCTGCCGACCGAAGCCGGCGCTGCCCTTGGCACCTATCTCGGCCGGGCGCTGCTGTTCATCGGACCGGGGCAGAATGTAGTGCAGGCGCCGCTACCTGATGGCGTGGCGCGCTTCTTCTGGATGGATCGATGACGCGCAAGCTGCTGCCCTACGAGCACGAGCTGATCGAGATCCTAAAGATCAGCAAGGAGGAGTATCTCGACTTCCTCGCAGTGCAGCACGACTTCACGCGATCGCGTGAGGAGAAGCTGCAGGAGCTGCGCGCTGAGCCCGTGTCGATCATCCTCGCGGTGGTCGGCATCATCCTGCAGGCGGTCAGCTACCTGCTCGCACCGAAGCCGGAGCTGGAGCAGAAAAACCAGCGCCAGCGCCGTGATCAGGTGTTCGCGCCGCGGTTCGGCTTCAACTCGCAGCAGGAGCTCGCGAAGTACGGCGACACGGTGAATCTGGTCTACTGCAACACTGAGGACAACCCGACCGGTGGCGTGCGCGTGGCCACCTCGCTGGTGTGGTCGGCGGTTCACTCGGAAGGATCAAGCCAGTTCATGCAGATGCTGGTGGCGGTGGGTGCCTCCGACATCCAGCGCATCGGACCCGGCCGCATTGCCTTCGGCCAGACACCTATCCGCCAGCTGGCAGCCGGCAAGACCTGGGCCTACTTCGGCGCCAATCGGCCGCTGGTGTTCACCGATCTGATCCGCGGCGATGAGACGGACCCAACCCGCACGGGCGAGGCCGGCAGCAGCTACGCCTACCGTCCGACACTGATCGGCGATCAGCACGCTGATGGCTTCAGCCAGGCGTTCTCGCCCAGCACCATGACGCGGTTCGGCGTGTTCGCGCCGATCCCGATCAACGTCAACTACATCGACCGCGATGAGGACGGCGATGAGCGCGATGCCCCGGTCGGCGTCGAGATCGACGGGCTTCAGAGCTATTGGCCGCTGAACGTGCTCAACGATGAGCGTCCGGTGGTGCCTGTGGGCCAGCGCATGACGCTGATCTTCCGACGCATCACGTCCACCGACAGCGACACGGCACGGGCTGCGCGTGAGCTGCGCCGCACGCTCTCGAGCTACATCGATGCAGCCAGCACCTACAAGCTGGGCAGCGCCAAGTTCCGCGTGGCCGCTGCAATTAAGAACGTCGAGCTGGACGATGGCGCCATGCGCGTCACCATGGAGTGCATCGAAGCCGGAATCTGTCCGCGAGAGGATTACAACACTCTTGATTTCAAGAAGAACGGCAAGGAAGCCAGCCGCGAGATCGTGCAGCTGCAGGCTGAAATCAAAGAACTTGATCGGCTTCTTGCTACCAATGAGCCGATCTTCAAGCCTGGCTTCGCGGATGCTGCCAACGCAAGGCTTGAGGAGTTGCGGGCACGAAAGCAGCAGCTCGCTGAGCTGACTGACAAGCAATGGACCGACGCAGAGCTGGACGGAATCCTTAACGGAAGCATTGCGGTTGATGGGCCGGTACGGCGGGCTGCTGACGCTCTTGATGACTTGAGAGATAAGCGCCGCGACCTGCAATACAAAATTGATGATCAGCTTGAATTGCCAAAAAACGAGCGCACGAAAACGTCAGCTGAAATCAACGCTTGGAAGGTTCAGATTATTGACTACAACAAGAAGATTAAAATAGCTCAGGCCAAGCTAGACCGGCGCATTGAGCGATACGGACTGGCAGACAAGGTCTACGACTGGGACTTCAACAGAAGCCAGCCCCGCACGGCAAAGCAAGAGCGCGCGTTCATTATTGACCGCGAAAAGGATACGCTCAACGAGCTTTATCAGCTCGCAGCAGATGCCGGCAACCTCAACCAAGCTGCCATGGATCAGCGTAATGCGGCATGGCGCGTTCAGCGAAACCAGAAGCTTCAGCGGATTGCCGAACTGGAGGACTACCTCTCTAAGCCAGAAAGCTGGAACGACTTCTTTAACACCAAATGCCTGGTGAAGATGGAGGAAGCCGGCTACGAAACGATCACCGAGTGCCGCGTGGTCGATTTCGCGATCAAGGCCAAGGTGTTCAAAAGGATCCAAGGCCGCGCCAAGAAGTACGGCGAGGAGAAGGTCAAGAACTACCGCGACAGCGACAACGGCACCAAGTTGCGCTCTGCCTTCTTCTGGGTGCGCTACCGGCGCACCGGGCAGGAGTGGAGTCGGCTGCCCTACATCTTTGCGGTGCGCCGCGGCGCTGATGTTGATAACTTCATTTCGCTGAAGTTCATTGCAGGCGACAACATTGGGAATTGGCAGTTCAGATTCGACCCGATTGCCGAAACCGCGGCCGAGATGAACACGCACGGTCTCGCTGATTTTGCCTACATCGAGAACAGCGGCGACACAGTGGTGATCTCCGGCCCGGCAGGTGGGCAGTTCACCTTCCTTGGATCCATCCGCACCCGAATGGGCCTGCGGCCGCCGCTGAACGCCAACCCGTCAGAGGTGGATGAGTGGGGCTTGTTCTCCGTGCGCTCTGACACGCAGACCAGCTTCAGCTTCGAGGGTGGTCCCGAGTTCGCGATCACCGCTGTGACTGAGCAGCGCGTCGAGGCCTTCTCCAACTACCCCAACCTCTACAACGGCCTCCAGCTGATGGGCTTCAACGCCTACAGCGGCCAGGGCATTCAGGATCTGCGCTCGCTGTCGGTGTTCGTACTGGAGGGCAAGAAGCTGCGCCGCCTGCGTAACGACGGCACCTACCCCAGCCAGCCGGACGGCTCCAGCAGCTCCGCGCCCGACATCTTCCTCGACACCATCCTCGATCCGCAGAACGGCATCGGCCGCTTCGCCAAGATCGGCGGCGTCGATCTCGAGGCGCTGGCGCTGGCGAAACGCTTCTGCCGGCAGAACGGCCTCTTCATGGATGGCGTGATCGCAGACAAGACGCCATGGCGTCAGTTCTGGGCGGAGGTGGCGCCGTTCTCGCTGCTCGAGCTCGGCCGTGTCGGCGGCCGCGAAACGCTGGTGCCTGCCGTGCCATGCGACAACGCCGGCAACATCACCCGCCAGGTCACCATCACCGCGCTGTTCAATCAGGGCAACATCCTCGAGGACAGCTACCGCGAGGAGTTCATCGACTTCGGCAGCAACGTGCAGGATCTGATCGCGTCAGTGATCTACCGCGACACTGAGATCGACGGCACCTTTCCGCGCAACCGCAGCGTCGAGGTGAGCCGGGCTGACGCGACCGAAGCGAACGCCGTGCGGCAGACCTTCGATCTCTCGCAGTACGTCACCAACCGCAGCCAGGCGATCCTGTTCGGCAAGCTGCTGTGCAACCAGCGCCGCCACATCCGCCGCGCGATCGACTTCTCCACGTTCCCCACCGACAGCGTGCTGGAGCCCGGCAGCTACATCTACGTGGCGATCGGCGAGAACCAATGGGATCAGGTGACCACTGGCGTGGTCGAGGCTGGCGGTGTGCTCAACACCCCGATCGGGCAGGTGCCGAACGGCAGCGGCCTGAAGGCGCTGGTCTACCAGTCCGGCAGCGCTGTGATCCAGGTGGACAGCGTGACGGTGAGCAACGGCACCGCGGCAGCCTTGGCACCGTATGCCGGCCGGCTGTTCGTGCTAGGGCAAACGATCACCCGCAAACGGGTGTTTCGCGTAACCGAAGTGCAGATGGATGAAGAAGGGCAAGTATCCGTGAGCGCCATCGAACATCCCTGCGTGGAATCAGGCGGTCAGACCTTGAGCCTGATCGCATCCTTCGCGGATAGTGGGTTCAACATTCGCTAGCCTGATTTCAGACTGGGCCGCTATTCATGGGCTTTTACACGGGCCGCACCGGCAAACTCGAGTTCTGGGATGGCTCGGCCTACAAGCCCGTGGCCAAGATCCGTGATTGGTCGCTTGAGACCAGCGTGGAGCTGCTGAGCACCACCGCGATCGACAGCACCGCCAGCACCTTCACGCCTGGCCTGAAGTCCGCCAGCGGCAGCGCGACACTGCTCTACTACCGTTTCGAGCCCGGCGAGTCGGCCACGCTGACCGAGTTCACGGCGCTGCTGAGCAGGATCCAGAAGGTCGGCGCCGTCACTGAGGCCGATCGCGTGCGGCTGCGGCTGCGTGTGGGCACCGGCTCGGCCGACGACATTGAGTTCTTCGCCTACATCACATCCGCGCAGGTGGGCGTCAGCACCGGCGAGCTGGTGGTGGTGCCGATCCAGTTCACCGTTGACGGTGACTTCGTGGCTGGCGGCGTGATCGCATGACCTTCTTCCTTGGCACCAAGGGAAACATCCGCCTGAGGCGCGGCATCTCGGTGCAGATGGGCGAGCTGGTCGATCAGATCAGCCCCGACGATGTGAGCCTCACGCTGAACCGGCTGGGTTTTGACAGCGCAGGCGCCAACCTGCTCACCGGCGATCGCGTGGACATCTCCACCAGTGATGCGCGTGGCTTGGTCTGCTTTGCCTCTGGCGCTTGGCCTGACTCGGTGCAGCGCTCCGGCATTGCGGCCTACGTGAACGTGAACGCAGCCGGTGGACTGCGCTTCTTCCGCACCTTCACCGATGCGGTGAACAACGTGCGCGCCAATGAGCTGCCGCTTACGGCCTTCGCCGGTGCACCGCTGCCGATCACGGTGGCGATCAAGGACACCACCTACAACGTGCTCGGGAATGTGGTCGACTACACGCTGGCCACCGATCGCGAGGCGATCGACGCCACCAGCCTGAGCGATCGCTTCCGGCAGCTCTACTCAGCCGGGCTGCTGTCAGGCAGCGGCACGATCACCTGCGCCTTTGACTACACCACCACGGGCGTGGCCGAGACACCGCTGCTGATGCTGCAGCTGATCAACCGCCTCGACATCGGCAGCGAGTTCGATTGCGCGCTCTACCTGACCGACAAGGCCAACGATGAGACGGTGCAGAACGTCTATTACGAGTTCACCGCAATGGTGACAAAAGCCGGCGTCGAAGTTCGCGCTGGCGACATTATCAACAGCACCATCGATTTCGTGACCACCGGTGAGATCAAGCTGCTGATCGGTCAAGCTTCCGGCTACGTGCTGAAGGAAGACGACGACAAGATCAAGCTGGAGCAGAGTCTCGACTTCTTGCTGACAGAACCAGACGACTAACATGGGCCTGAGCAGTGGTGCCCCTGGAGGCTGAGCCTTGGCAGACCAACGCATAACCCAGCTGACGGCACTGCCCAAGGCCTCGGTGGCTGCCACCGATGTGCTGCCCATCGCGGACATCTCGGCATCTGAGACCAAGAAGGTCACCGCCAAGGATCTGGTGGATGCCGGTCTCGATCTGGTGGACGCCAGCTCGATCGATCTCGCCAAGCTTGACCAGGCAAGCGGCACCAAGCTCGGCACCACCGCGCTGGCTGATGACGCCATCACGGCGGCCAAGCTGGCTGACAGCAGCTCGGTGGCGATCAACGCCACGGCACCGGCCAGCGACAACTACGACGGCCGCGGCTGGGTCAACACCAGCACCGGTGCGCTGCGCGTCTACCGCTCCGGCGCCTACACCGCCCTGACGCCTGAGCTGGTGGATGGCACCGTCACCACCGCCAAGCTGGCGGATGGTGCTGTCACCACCGCGAAGGTTGACAGCCTCGGCACGGCAGCGCTGGCTGATGATGCGGTCACCTACGCCAAGCTACAGAACACCACCACCAGCAACATCCTGCTGGGGCGCAGCACGGCAGGTGCCGGCAACGTCGAGGAGATCAGCTGCACTGCGCAGGGCCGTGCGCTGCTCGATGACGCAGACGCTGCAGCACAGCGCGCAACGCTGGGGCTCGGCACGCTCGCAACGCAGAACGGCACCTTCTCGGGCACGTTCTCAGGCACCAGCTCCGGCACCAACACCGGCGACCAGACCATCACCCTCACCGGTGATGTCACCGGCTCCGGCACCGGATCATTCGCGGCAACGATCGCCAATGCCGCGGTCACTGAAGCCAAGCTGGCCACCAATGCCGTCACCACCGGCAAGATCTTTGAAGGCAGCGTCACCGGCGTGAAGCTTGCCAATAACTCCGCTGCCGTGGTCGCCTCCACGGTGCCGGCCGGTTCTGGCGCCTTCATCGGTCAGCAGTGGCTCAACACCAACACCGCGATCGAATACACCTGGGATGGCACCAGCTGGGTGCGCCAGGCATCGCTCGGTGCGGTGCTGCTGTTCTCCGAGTCGACGCCACTCACGTTCGCGGTCACCTATCCCGACCCCTACACCGCCAGCGTTGCGGTGGGGCTCGACACACAAGCCGCTGCTCGCGTGTGGGCCGGCCCGGCGAGCGGCGTTGACGCAACCCCGACATTCCGCGCGCTGGTGCCCGGTGATCTGCCGGATGCGACCGCCAGCACGAAGGGCATCATCCAGCCGGGCTCCGGCCTATCGGTCAGCAGCGGCACGCTGAACCACAGCAACAGCACCACCGCAGGCACCTACACCAAGCTGACGATCGACGCGCAGGGACACGTCACCACCGGCGCGCTGCTGTCGGCCTCCGATGTGCCTGAGCTGGCAGCCAGCAAGATCACAAGCGGCACCTTCGCCACGGCCTACATCGCCGACGACGCGATCACCGGCGCGAAGCTTGCCAACTATTCGACCGCAAAGGTGGGTGAGGCGCTGCCCACAGCGGACTACATCGGGCAGATCTTCCTCAATCCGCTCGATAAGGCCTTCTTCATGTGGGACGGCAACGTATGGCAGCCGATCGGCATCTCGGCCGGTTCGGTGATCTTTGCCGGCACGTACAACGCCAGCACCAACCAGATCGCCACGGTGACCACCGAAGGCACCGCGATCGGCCTGAGCGTCGGCAACCCGCTGCCAGCTGCCAGCACCACCAATGAGCGCTACTACGTCGTGGTCTCGACCGGGGGCACCGGCAGCAGCCCGGCGCCTGCCGTGACGCTGGCACCGCCTGACCTGATCCTGTCGAACGGTGCGAACTGGGTCGAGATCGATGTGAGCTCCACTTATGTGGCGCAGACCGCATCGAACGTTGGGTTCACGCCAGCGGCCAGCCTCGGCAGCACCAACGTGCAGGCTGCGCTCGAGGAGGTGTCCAACGAGTGCCGCAACGCCGACAACATGACCAGCGGCACACTGCTGGCGACGCGCGGCGGCACCGGCTTTGGCAGCTACACCAAGGGCGACCTGCTCGCAGCATCCGGCGGCACGGCACTGAGCAAGCTGGGCGTGGGCAGCAACGGCCAGGTGCTGCGCGCCAACAGCGCCACAGCGACTGGCCTCGAGTGGAGTGCTGATTTCGTCGGCACGGTCACGACCGTGAGCAGCTCCACCGGCGCGCTCACCGTTGCCAATGCCACCACCACGCCGGCGCTGACAATCCGATCAGCCACCACATCGGTGGATGGCATCGTTCAGCTGAGCGATTCGACCAGCACCAGCAGCTCAGTGCTGGCGGCCACGTCCACTGCGGTGAAGTCGGCCTACGACCTCGCGAACGCGGCGCTGCCCAAGGCTGGTGGCACCATGACCGGCCCGCTCGAGCTGGGTACTGGCGTTTCGATCGTGTTTGAAGGCGCCACCGGCGATGCGTTTGAGACGGTGCTCACCTGCGCTGATCCGACCGCTGATCAGCAGATCACGCTGCCGAACCTGACCGGCACGGTGGCTCTCACCAGCCAGCTCGATGACGGGACCTACTGATCGGCCCCGTTAGCCTGAGGCGATAACTTCCGGCCTTCAAGGAGGCGTTAAGGAATGGCACTGCAACACCTGCGCAGCAGCACCGCAAACAAGCGGCCGGTGCCCGGCAACATGTCGGACGGCCAGCTTGGCATCAACACCAACCTTGCCAGCCCTGGCCTGTTCTTCAAGGACACGAACGGCGATCTGGTAAAGGTCGGCCCGGTGCATGTCGGCACCACGGCACCGAACGCCAGCCCGGCAGCAGGTGGCACCGCAGGTAACAGCGTCGGCGAGCAGTGGCTCGACACAACCGGCGGCACCTACGTGTTCAAGGTGTGGGATGGCAGCGCCTGGCGCAGCGAATCCGGCACGTTCGTGGACGTGAACGGCGACGTGATGACCGGCGCGCTCGGCATCATCGCCGGCTCGGCTGGGGCGCTAGGGCTCTACTTCTCGGGCGATACCGATACGGGGCTATATTCACCCGGCAGTGATCAGCTGGCGCTGGCGACGGGCGGCGCTGGGCGGTTGTTTGTTGATGCGAGTGGGCGCGTTGGTGTTGGCACCGCGAGCCCTGGCACATCCCTAGACGTTAATGGGGGTATATGGGCGCGGTCTCCCTTTATTAGCTGGAACGGCACCGTTCGAGGTGGAGACATTGAAACAACCACGGCGGGACGGCTAAATATCAGGAGCTATAACGCTACTAGTGCAGATAGGGGAGAGATTATATTCCTTCGCAACAATACTGCCGGCGATTTTGAATCTGCCCGCATCGACAGCTCCGGCAGGCTGTTACTGGGGACTTCTAGTGCGCGTAGTAACTTCTATAACGGCAGCTCTTATTCTCCTCGCTTGCAACTTGAATCCGCAAATAATGCTGCCAATTCTAGTATCGCCTTAGTATCCGCTAGTGGTAGCGCTTTTGACGAGCCAAATCTAGTCTTTGCTAAAAGCAGAGGAAGTGCAATCGGTGATAACACTATTGTCGCTTCTGGGGACGATATTGGCAGCATTAGCTTCCAAGCTTCCGATGGATCTGAATACGTAGTTGCCGCAAGCATTCTGGCCGAAGTAGACGGCACCCCTGGCGCTGATGACATGCCAGGCCGCCTCGTATTCGCCACCACGGCGGA
>Ga0129333_10002366_pt1 | contig 17512 bp, 17 predicted proteins | sample CPB6_08_DNA_FD_94474 | JGI IMG/M metagenome (GOLD analysis project Ga0129333, IMG submission 94474) | Freshwater to marine salinity gradient microbial communities from Chesapeake Bay, USA - CPBay_Sum_0.6_0.8_DNA | ecosystem: Environmental > Aquatic > Marine > Coastal | place: USA: Chesapeake...
CAGTTTTATGGGCATCTCATATTCACTGCCTATAACACACGGGCACAGCTTATAATAGATACAGAGGTACGCATGACTGCTGTGTTGAATATAAAAAAGAACTTTAGGCAGAAGGAGAGCATCTGCTTTATGAAATGTCCCCATAGCGACCGTCCATGTGGATGCGCTAGCCAGGATGCTCCATATCTTACAAATTGCTTAGAGAGCACTAATCCTAGCCAGATGACAAGCGGTGAGTTCTACACCTATGCTATTTTGTATAGAGTGAACCCTCGTTTTGGAGACTTTATTGCCCGCAATATCATGGATACTGATTACAGTGACTATGAATGGTCTCCAGATTATATCAACCCTATACCAACCCGTAAGTATTCAACACTTGCTGACCCAGACCCATTAAGAAGAACTAATGTGAAAGGAATTGTGATGTACCAGAGTTGTAATTATAAGGGATGGAAATCGCAGGTTATACCCCCCGGAAGTTATAATAGAAAACATCTTGCTAATTATGGGGTAAAAGGGGATGTCAGTTCCTACAAGGCTTATGGGAATGTGAAGGTAGATTTATATAAATCATCAAATTACAAAGATGAGATAGAGGTTGATGGAGACGATAAATACAATGATGCTGCTTGTTTTACAAAATACATGGGAGTAAATGACTTGCTTATGAGTATAAGGATACGGAAGAGCACACGCGAAGAGAGGGCTCGTGAAACAGCTGCTGCTATAGAAAAGAGACGACTAATAGCAGAACAGATGAAGGCTCGTGCCAAAAAGACAATGGAGGAGTTAGATCCAGAGGGGTACGAAGAGGAGGATGAATATGTGGATGATGATGTGCCTCCTGTTTTGGGGAAACCTAAAAAGAAGAAAGGAAAGTCAAAGAAGTCTAAAAAGAGATAGATAGAAAATTAGCAAAATAACAATTATTTTTGTAGTTATGGAGAATTATCATAGTCATCAATAAACTCTATAACTTTTACATTGCGCTCACGTCTCCTTGATGGTTGTTTTTCTGTCACAAGATTTTCACTTCCTACTGCCCTCATTTCTACAACCTCTTTCCAGAAGGTGCTTACCTCAATCATGATACGCCCCCACCTCTCCTTATCAAAGTAGATGCGCTGTGTAAAGTATTCTTTGATCCTCCATGGGGTGATTTTTACAAGATGTCTCTCATCTTTTTTGATGCGTTCCTGCGCCCATTTCCATACATCCTCAGGTTTGAGATATTCAGGTGAGTAATCGTAGCTCATAACACCACTGTTATTGTACTCTAGAACAATGCCGTGGTCTTTTACAGCGTTCTTATCTACCATTCCAATGTATTTATCGGCATCCTCCAAGTCCTCTATGCCACATTCCACATAGTCACACTCGCTCAGCCCACACACGGCCATCTGCCCCTGCATCTGTATTTCATATTGCTCAGGAATCGTGCCATCTATCTGGCGTTTTATAGGACATTTTAGCTCAAGCATGATGCCCAGGGTTGAAATACCGTCAGGTGATGCACCGTAATGATCTACGATAGGATGTGGCACAAGGCCAAACTCATGGATCAGTATGTCACCATTTCTCTGCCTATAAGATCGGTTTGCGATAGGCTCAAACATCGTACCCCATTTCATAATGTAGCTAGAAATAAAGGGATATAGATCTGGGAAAGCTTTCTTTTTTAGGAGGTTCTTGCGTGTTTCAAACTTACCACGACCCATAGCAGTTGCTGTATCACTTGCAGTGAGTCTGTTCTTGCGCATATCATGCCATTCTTGGCTCCTCTGCTCTACCTGTGGTTTATCTAACAGGTCTTTCAGTGCTTTGCGATACTCACGCACCTGTTCAAGTCGTTTTTCAATAAGAGCATTACACATGGTAATCGAGTCTAGCACCAAAATGTCATGAACCTGGTTTACAATCTTAGTTACATCTCCTGTATCAATATATTCTTCATTTTCTCTTTTAATAAGCTCCCATAGCGCCCTATCTATCGTCATATCTACATTCATGATTGAGGTGGATATGTTACTGTTCACAGTGTTATATATCTTCGTAATCCTTAATACGCTTTTTACTTTTCTTAGCACGATCTGCCTCGAATTGTTTTACAGACTTAAGAAACTTATTCATGTCATAGGTGAGTCCCTGTTCGCCCACAGCTTCCTTTAGTTTCATCTTTTCCTCATTCTCCTTATCTACTTGTGATTTTACAATTGTTGTCTTTTTTTGAAGAAACTCTTCTAATTTTTCTACGAAGAGATCCATTTGTCTTCTATCAATTATAAAATACACTAATCACTTTTTTATATGAATATCAATCATTTTTCTGTATCCGCAAGCTACGATATATAGTGGGCTGATTTGGGTCATCATCATGTAGGATTTCAAGCACCTCGTTTATATTGCTGCCATATGCACGGGATAATGCAGCATCCACCAGCCATAGGGCACCATCCACAGCTCCTGTGATTTGTTGTACTGTATTATGCCCCACCACGACGCTGTTACATTTTAGACGGGAGCAAATATCCTGTATTATATTCTGTAGCATTTCCATATTGCCAGATGCTATAAGTTCAAAGTATCTGCGCGTCCATAGGATGCCCTCAAATCCAATAATCGTGTTATGTAGTATAAAAGTCTCATGTGGATTTAATGGGACCGCGCACAGATATTTACGCACAATTTCATTGATAATAGTTATGTTATCGCGCAGGATATCAAGATGGTGTGGAAGGATACCACCGTGGCAGAATGTGACCCCACCTATGCGAATCACCACATTGCGTTTTGAGAGCATCCGTGCCATGGGGCCGCCCGCACGAAACATGTATGTACGTCGAGACAATCCCCCTGATAATTTCATGCTTTTTTCAGATACATAACTAAAATCGCCGAGCACATTCATAAGCTCATGATTGCCTATGAGGGAAAGCGCTCTGCCACCGCTCCTGCGTGCTATCTTGTCGAGATCATCCATAAATCGCACAACATCTGTATCTACAACCGTCTCCCAGTCCTTTGTGCTACCACGCGACATGCTATCTAATTGGTCTCCTAATTGTACTACAATGGTGTTTTTAGGCTCTGCAATCCAGCTTGTGTTATGGTCAATGATTTGAAGCGTACGCAGTAGGTCTATAAGTCTGCCAAGGTCTCCATGGACATCTCCAATACAAATAATACGAGGGACTGCTTGTAGTATATGAGGTTGATTATTATTATACATGGGGTGATTGATAGTTATTAAGAATGCCTAATACAAACTTACAAAACAAAAAATGATATAGGGGCACAGGTTATATAGAAGTCATGGAGCAGCTAGAGAACAATATTGCCCGCCTTGTGGTGGGTGTAGATGAGGCAGGGCGAGGTCCTTTGATTGGTCCCGTAGTTGCAGGCGCTGTTGTGTTGCCAGATGAGAGTGCTTTTCCAGATGATACATATAAGGAAATAAAGGACTCAAAGAAGCTTAGCGCGAAGAAGCGTGGTAGGCTTGCAGAGTACATCAAGAAGCACGCCATTACATATGGGATTGGTGTGTGTAGTGCTGAGGAGATTGACAAACTCAACATCCTTGGAGCTACAATGAGGGCTATGGATCGTGCCCTTACAGATGCTTACCGCAAGGTGCCCTTTCATCACATCCAGATAGATGGGCCGCGCTTTGTAGGATATATACCCCCTGGGGTGGACAGCGAGGCGCTTCAGCATGAGTGTATCGTAGATGGAGACAACACCCATCGCAATATTGCAGCGGCCTCTATCCTTGCGAAGGAGCACCACGATATGCTTATCCGTGAGATGATAGAGGAGAACCCAGACTATGAGAAGTATGGATTAAAAACGAATATGGGTTACGGGACTGCGGAGCACATGAAGGCGCTTAAGGAGCATGGGCCTACACCCCATCACCGCATGTCATTTAAACCCGTTGCTGCTTCATGTAAAACACCTTTGTAAAAAATTATTAAAATTATTTATCGTTATTACCTAAACTGTATTGCGTTTTCACGTATTAAACGGAAACATGCATTGTTGGTCGCCATTGCCTCCCTTCGTTTCCAAGGCCACATGAAGGCAAACTTGAAGAAGCATACGAAGCTCTGTATCATTGGATCTAACTTGTCCCGCATGATATATATGAACACACTAAACATGAAGATAAAGAATACAAAAGTAGATATCATGATAATGCGTGTAGCATTTATGGGACCACGATCGACTTTTTCATCTAGATCAGCTATTTCTGGGGGTCTCTCTATATAAGCATTTGTATTCATATCTTTTTCTAGTTCGTCATCATTTTTGATAATGCTCCCATTGCTGAGTCTATCTAAATTACGGAAACATAGAGGCTTCTTGTTATTTCCAACCATACTGACAAGGTCATCCTGCTCATTACAGAACATAGCATTACATGCCTGTTTTAATACTATCTTGTGATTTTTGTCCCGAGTTATGTTATTGATCGAACTTGGGTTTGAATAGATACCCTGACATATCTTGTATGCTTTCTTTACCCTCTCAGGTGTATGGAGCTGAGAGCATGCTGCTAGAGCCTCCTTCACAGGTATATCCACATTTTCTAGCATTGTTTTGCTCTGTACATACATCTTGTCCGCGTCGCCTATGATATTTTGTTGGGATTTGTATTTTGTAATAGCCTCCTTTTTCTGCCCATGTGTTAGCTCAGTAATGAGCTCCTGCTTTTTCAGGCCGAGACGATAGACCCATGACACAGGACAAAAATTGCCAGTGCCAGCATACTTTCCATTCATGTACTCATCTTTGCTATAGCATCTATCTACCTCTGTGGTGCTAGAAAACACCCCGGCTGATGATCCATCTACTGGGTCCTGTATGTATCCAGGCACTTTTTCTCCAGGACATGGTTTCATGCACTTGCTAGGCTCATTTCCCTGTTGAACAAAATTATACTTGTTTCCCAAATGATAATTTGGTATCATGAACCAGTCCGTGCTCTTGTCATCACACCGTGTATTCATTGCTACAGGAGGTGGCAACATCACATTACTCCTCATACAATTGGTCCCCCGAACCCTCTCCGCAGGACAAAAGTTCTTGATATCTATGATACACTTGCTAGGATCTTTGGGATTGTTTGTATATGGAATCCCATGAACCATCGCACACATTGGATATGCAGCCTTACCATCCTGTGTCTGTTGGCATACGGCATTTGAGTCACGCCCATCTTTATTATCAATGTCTTTGTTATATGTTTTAATGTCCTGATAAGCACTGGTGTAATAAGTATTCTTATCAAAGAATGGTCCTGTATAAAATAGCCCTTTCTGTTTTGCTGTGGTAATAGAGCATACCTCCCCTGCCGAAATAGGAACAGGAGGCAGAACTTTTACCTTGCTCTTCTTACTTTTCTTACTTTTTCGTTTTTTAGCCATGAAACCCCTATTCTTATAAGAGAGGATTTTTATACAAAATTAGGTTCTTGAATAGATTATTATTTCTTCTTGCCCTTCTTGCTCTTCTTGCTCTTCTTCTTCTTCTTCTTAGGTTTTGGTACTGGTAACGGTACAAAACTGTCAAGACCCTTATAGTTTCTTCTATCAGTAGGGTGGTATCGCATCCTACTGTTATATACGGGTACAGTTTGTGTTTTAAAGCTCCATTTGTCATAATTGAACTGATTAAAAAGTCTTTTGGCAGACTTGCCATCTTGGAATGTTGCCTTATCAAAATCAAGGACATAGGAGGATGGCTGCTCATTGTACTTATAAGGTACAGTGATATAGAGTTTGTTCGCATTCTTTCGTATGTACTCTTTTATCTTGTATGGTAGCAAATCATACTGATAGATGTTCTCAGGGTTAATTATTAACCTCACAGGAGGAGGTTTTTTGAAGCTAGTGTTCACACATATAGATGCTTTTCCGTTGCTATAGGGTATCCAATTTGTGTTGTCACATCTCCCAGTTGGCTCTACTTCGCGTATGGTGCTAGCATATGCTGTGCTTCCAAGAGGATTTCTAAAACCTGTTATGCGCTCATACATTTTTATATAAAACGGTTTATCATTGCTTTTCTTATACATAGATCCGTGCCCACTGCTCTGTCTAGGAAAAAGGTCATCTAATCCGCCCGAGAATAGCCACATAAGAAGGAAAATGAATATGAAAAAAGCTAGAACTTTTCCAATAGCGCCTATATCAATTGTACGTTTCGCACTACTCAAAGTACTCATAAGAGTTGGGAATACACCTCCCTCTACTCCACTATTGGATGAACCTGCTCCTGCGTCCGCCCCAGATGCGTCAGGTGCCCCCTTTGCTGCTCCTGGCGCTGCCTTCACCCCGGGTGCCCCGGGTGCCCCAGGTGCCCCAGGTGCCCCCTTCTTACCAAATCTTGATGATACTTTAGATGCTAGATTTTTTAAACCATCTCCAAACTTTCCTCCATCTGCTTCGTAGATAAGAGAATTGAGTTCTGTCTCCATTACACCCTATAGTTACACCATATTTTATCATGTTATATGCGGACAGGATGTATAAAATATATCCTAGGCATCAGGTAAGATATAAGCATGCTAAAGTGGATATTTTTAGTGATAGTTGTATTTGTGTTATGGGCCTACATCCGTTTCACATACAAAATACCTGAGAATATCGTTATTCTTCAAACTTCCCTTCAGGACTTCACATTGAAGATGCTGTTAGAAAAACAACCAATTGTGGTACAGGACCGTGTAGAAAATATCCAACCTGTATGGGATGGATGGTTCAAGTACAATAAGGTGTCCAGTTTTGAGATTAAACCCGAATTGGGCTGGATACGCAATCGTTATAAGCACATGTTGCTTCATGGACTCGAGGATGGCGAGGTTACTCTTTGCTATCCTCTTTGTAAATTAAACAATCGTGTTCCAGACATCACAGAGGAGGTTATTACTATAAAGCTTTACAAGGGAATGAGCCTTATTGTGCCCTATAGATGGTATCTCGCAACGGACAAGCCTCTCTATGCTTGCGGGGTTCATGACCTTTTTACTTACATGCTACCGATATCATAGTCATTATCTATTCATAAATTATTTGTTCCATATCTGTCTTGAAATCAGGATCCTCCAAATTATATTTAATATCCTTGAATATTTGCGGGAAGAAAGCATGAAGGCGGTATGCATGCCCTGCTCCCATAAATATAACGATTTGTTTTTTGGTTCCGTCTGCATATTTCTCGACCTGCTTCTTTACATGGATATCCACAAGGATTCCCGAAAGTTTTATGATATTCCTTACTATCTTGTTTTTAAGGTCCATTAGTTCTTCTGCTTTCTTTTTTGTAATCTTTTTACTATTTGAAAGAGTAGTCACGAGTGTTTCAAGCTGTGTATTGATTGTATTAACTCCCTTCATATAGATAGGTGTTAGATTCTCACGCACAAACATTATCTTTGTATCTTTTTGAAGAAGAACATCAAAAGCAATAACAATCAATTCAATAGCTTTTAAAAGGTCTATTATATCTAGTAACTTATTCTCTTCTATAGAGGTAAGAAGACCCATCGCTATCCTATTATCTACACAGACCACAGGGAGCTTTCTGGCAGCATATTTGTACCAGACCCATTCACTCCCTTTAAGTTTATTGAATAGACGTTTCTTATTATTTGTGGAAATATCGCATTGAACGCTAGGATGTTCCACAAAGATGATCTTATTACGCAAATTTAAGTTCTCATAGAACTCGTTTGAGATAAGGTTGTGAACCTCTCCATAAACCGTGATGCGAGAGCCATTGTATTCACCTTCTACGACTATAGGTGGCTCTGCACTGTGTTTTTTATCAGCCTTATCAGCAGGTGAGGGGGCGGACTTAGCACGCCTGCTTATGCTGACTGTGCTATGGCTCTTTTTTCGTGTTAAGCCTGTAATGTCCGACATTTGCTCTACTATCTTTAGCAGAAAGGATTATTAGGGTTTCTCCTTCTTCTCCTTCTTTGCCTTTTTTCCTTTACCACCTGCTGTTGCCATTACCATGGGTGTTGTCATAGGTAGCTTGACTTTTAGAGCAGTCTTAGAAGAGGACTTAGCAGATTTTTTGGTTGAAGCCCATCTCTCGGTCCAACCAAATCTCTTGTAGTCATTTTTAATTGATTCATACAAATCATCGTAATTAACATACCCGAATGAGGTATATTCTCTTTTCTGGTTCATGTGATTGGTGAAATTAGAATCTTTAGGTTTCATACCTCCTAGTATTGGAGATCTTAATTTGCTTGATATACCTGATGTAGATGGTGTGGCCTGTTTATTTTTAATTACATAATCTAACCTTTTGTTCCAGTAATTCCTAACTTCATTTTTTTCATCAAGATCTATCCACTTCATAAAGATTTTGAATGCCCTTTGTATATTATTAATTATTTTATCTTTATCGCCTAGTTTGCCATTAGAATCTAAAGCCAAACCCAAATCTAATCGCACCATGTTCGTCCAGTCTTTATGTGACTGTAATATATTCTTAATTTCAAAAAACAGTTCTTTATCAGCCTTATCCGCATTGGTTATACACGGTTTGCGTATAACTGCTGATAAGAAATTGGCAAGCAACAACATAAACATCTTGCTTTCCTCTCCATCAGCAGAACCATGTTTTACACGAATCTCTACAGTATTAATACCATCCGGATGAAGATTTAAGAGATTTAGAGCAGCGTAACGGGATGATCTGTTACTTAAATCGCCTTGGAATAAATCAGCAATAGCATACAGAATCTTTAAGTTGTCTCCTGATGTAAAATCACTCTTTGAATATTTACGAACAAGTTTATCATTTATATTTTTAAAATACATATTTTCAACAATATGATTAAATATTGTACTCTCATTAATGTTAAGAAAAGCGCCTTTTAAGTTTAATGTTGATGAATCATTAAACGTCTTTTTCAATATATCATTCATTGGAGTACAATAGATATTTTGACGCCTCCAATAACCCATCATAAGGAAGATGATAGGTTCTATATACCACCATGCCATACATAATTTCACCAGTCCCATTGGATTTTCTCTAAAATTAAAACCAGGGTGTGATATATGTACATGATTTGATGTAAGATGATTGTTCCAATATGTAAGCATCTTATTTGCGGGTAAAACATTATTTATAATATCTTTAAAGTCATCTACTACATCGCTGTATTTTAGAATGGGTGACACAATCTCTACATGCCGAATGTAGGCAATTGGTTTTCTGATTGTGCGACCTTCAATGCGTTTATAAAGTTTTTCATTAGCCACACGCTGTACGCTCATATCATAGGTAACAGCCCAATTTTTGTCTGATTTGATTTTTGGATTCGGCTTGGTAATTATTGGGTTTTCAAGATTATTTATAATAAATGTATCACATATATCTCCATTTTCTCCTTGTGCTTTAAAATTATACTTCTGAAGATTTTCCTTATTTCTAATTATGTTATTGAATATAGCAGCTAATAGAAATCTATAAACAATATGTCTTACTGTATCATCTTGTAATTTTACTACATCCGCCATTCCCTCTTCCGAACTATTAGGACTAGTAACATTATTAAAATCGGGCTTATCTGTATATTCCATAGGGTCTTTATATTCTGTAAAATTGCTTCTTATAAGTTTATCACTTTGATTTTCAGAAATATTTCGTACTTCTTTAAATGTATCAGCACATATGTTAATCGCTTCGCTTATGATGTTTTTAACGGTAAGTAGAGCAAGATCCCAGAACTTTTCTTCAGGCTGAATCAATGTTTCATACTCAAATCCAAAGAGCACATCTTGTGGGTAATATTGTTCAGTCATTTATATATTCTATAAATATACAAATAAAAACAAAATATGTGATTATCAATTATTAAATTTAATCAACCTCCTCTACATGGACGCCAGCACCAGGCATGCCACCCGAAGGCATGCCACCTGAAGGCGTGCCACCTGCTGCGTACATCTCCTGAAGGATGGGGTTAAGCTTCTCCTCCAGCTCCTTCTGCTTGTCATCGTACTCCTCTTTGCTAGCCTGCTGGTTAGCATCAATCCACTTGATGGCATCCTCTACAGTTGGCTCAGCCTTCTCCCAAGCCTTCTTCGCAACCTCGGTGTCGCCACTCTTTAGGGTGTTGCGAACATTATACACATACGCCTCGAGACCGTTCTTGGCCTCCACGCGCTGCTTCTGCTTCTCATCAGCGTCCTTGAACTCCTCTGCGGCCTTCACCATCTTCTCAATATCCTCCTTCGAGAGGCGACCCTTATCGTTCGTGATGGTGATCTTCTCTGCCTTGCCTGTGCCCTTCTCGACTGCATTGACATTCAGGATGCCGTTCGCGTCAAGGTCAAAGCTAACCTCAATCTGGGGAACGCCACGAGGGGCAGGAGGGATGCCTGTAAGATCAAAGGTGCCGAGAAGGTGGTTGTCCTTGGTGAAACCACGCTCTCCCTCATATACCTTAATAGTAACAGCGGGCTGGTTGTCACTGTAGGTAGAGAAGGTCTGTGTCTTCTTGCAGGGAATAGTAGTGTTTCGCTCGATCAGCTTTGTCATTACACCACCCGCAGTTTCAATACCAAGTGAGAGAGGGGTGACATCCAGAAGTAGCAGATCAGAAGTGGTATCATCACCCTGACCTGGATTGAGGATGGCAGCCTGTACTGCTGCGCCGTACGCAACGGCCTCATCTGGATTAACACTCTTACAGAGCTCCTTGCCATTGAAGTAGTCAGACAGCAGCTGCTGGATCTTGGGGATGCGGGTAGAGCCACCTACAAGGACAATCTCATCAATATCACCCTTAGACATCTTAGAATCACGCAGAACCTGATCCACAGGTGCCATGGCACGCTGGAAGATATCTGAACAGAGTTCCTCAAACCGTGCCCGTGTAATGCTGGTGTAAAAATCGATACCCTCGTAGAGTGCGTCAATCTCGAGTGGGGCAGTAGTGGAGCTTGAGAGGGTCTTCTTCACACGCTCACATGCTCCCTTCAGCCGCTTCACAGCACGGGCATTACCTGAAATATCCTGCTTATGCTTCCGCTTGAACTCCTGAATAAAATGCTCGACAAGGCGGTTGTCAAAGTCCTCACCGCCCAGGTGACCGTCACCCGCAGTGGCCTTCACCTCAAAAATGCCACCATCTATGGTAAGCAGTGAAATGTCATGTGTGCCCACATGTTGTTATCGCTAGGCTCTTTATCCTAGCTTCTCATAGTTTCCTATGAGGTCGGACTATATCTTACCCATCATATGTCTGTATTTGTATAATCCCATACAAACATACTTGTGATGAGCCGCCGTACTCGTGGGAATATAACCATAGGTTCTGGGATGAACCTTTAGGTATTTATTCCTAGTCTCTGAACCTTGATCTAAATTTCTTTAGACCCTCGGCTGCGGATTGCCCATTTCAGGTTGTTTTACAACCATCATACTTTTCTTTGTTACCATACCTGGATGATTAGACCAGCCACTATATGTTCACACATACAGCTTGGTAGAAAAGTCTTTAGGGGATTCCCGTCAATTCTCGGCGTTCTTGGTTAAAACCAAGGAGGGGCTTTCACCCTCAGGGAGCCGCACTTGTAATACGAACACTATAATTAGTTAGAAATGTAGATGCCTTACATTTATGTCTTTCAATCAATTCAGTATATATAAGATCACTTTTAATACGATTATCGTTACACCATAATGGTTGGTAATTAGACCAGTTATAACATAGATATATTTCTTCCAATTTATTAAAATCAAATGATTTACATGGTTTTACATGATCTAGTTCCCATTTTATAGCGTAATTATCCCATGTCATTCCATCTTGAAATTGTGATTCAATCCATTTAACAAAGAAATCAATTGTACAGTCTAAGTATTTACATGTATTATTTGTTTTTTTTGATGTATTCATTGTATAGTTTTTTATTCTTGCGTTAATATCACTCCGTATATTAACTTTTATTCTATAACAAATATCATCCTTTTTCTTTTTCCAGTAAGTTTTCATGTATTCAGGTGTTCTTTTAATCTTTTGATTATTTCCAACATTTTTAAGTTTATTTTCATGACATTGCTTACAATGTGAGAAATAACCGTCTTTATGTCGTGTTGATTTATAGTAGTATTCTATAGACTTGGATACATTACATACATTACATGTTTTTGACTGTATACATGCTTGTACATTAGATACACGTTCAACTGATCCTTTTTTAATACATAATTTACATTGTGAACGATAACCACCTTTAATAACTGTATAATCGCGATAAAAACATTTTAATTCTTTTGATTGAAAACATTTAGTACAGGTTTTACTTTCCATACTGATACAGTGTGTATTTTATAAAAAACCCCCGCAGTCAAAGATTAGCACATTACGCTCCTTGCCATCATTCTTCTTGTCAAGACCGTAAGCAATGGCAGCTGCCGTAGGCTCGTTAATGATGCGCAAGACCTCAAGTCCAGCAATAACGCCAGCATCCTTTGTGGCCTGCCGTTGGGCGTCATTAAAGTAGGCTGGAACGGTAATAACTGCTTTCTTTACCTCCTGGCCTAGAAATGCCTCAGCAACCTCCTTCATTTTGCCAAGAACCATAGCGGAGATCTCCTCAGGATGAAAGGTCTGCTTCTTACCCTGGTAATCGACCTCAATATGTGGCTTCTTGTTAGTGTCGCTCTTGACAGTAAAAGGCCAGAGCTTGATATCATTATGAACAGTAGTCTCATCTATCTTCCGCCCAATGAGACGTTTCGCATCATAAACGGTATTTTTAGGATTTGAAGGTGCCTGATTTTTGGCAGCATCCCCAACAAGCCGCTCTGTGTCAGTGAAAGCTACATATGAGGGTGTAATGTTAATTCCTTGGTCATTAGGGATGATCTGTACCCTTCCATTCTGCCATACTGCCACGCAACTATAGGTTGTGCCCAAATCAATTCCAACAGCAACTTCTTTCATTTTCAACGAAAGCTTATCAGTGATGTAATGTATAAGATATATGATATGTTATTCTTAAATATTTTTCAAATTATCTCTAAATAGGTTTATTCTTTCACTATCACACATGATTTTTCTACCTGTTCTATGCTAAACTTTATGCTAGCTGGAACACCATCCTTTTGTTTATCAACGGACAGCGCTATGTGTTCCTTATCTCGTTTGATGTGTATGCTTGTATCTACTGCGGCCAGAATCGCACTTGACCCCCGTATCTGATTATAGCTTTTATTAGAGTGATGTATAAACATAGTAGTGCTTCCTAATTCTGAGTTTATATAGAGCATCTCTTTAAGGAGCATGCTCACCTCGGTGCTGCTGTTCTCATTTAGTCCGTTAAGAGCATAGCTGAAAGTATCCACAATCACCAACTTTGTTTTAGCATCAAATTCTTTCTCCTTGCTGCGTGCCATATTGATGAACTCCTCTGCGAATTTGCGCTCATATAGAGTATGCTTATACATTTCTATTACAAAGAAACGTGCGTTTTCCATGGATTGGTTATGGTAGCTATGCCAACTCCTAATGCGATTATAAAGACCGCTCACACCCTCTGCTACTATGTAGAATACAATACCTTCACCCATTTTGTAGTGGTTCCATGTAAGACCATTCGCTATATGAAGGCCTATGTCAAGAGAGATAAAGGTCTTTCCACAACCCGGGACACCATACATACATACCAGAGATCCTTCAGGTATCAATCCTTTTACAAGCCATACAAATTTGCGTGTCTTCTTAAGGTCATAAATAGTAAGTGGTTTGATTTCTCCCTTGTAGCTTTCATTTAGAGGACATTTGTTTGCAAAGTGCCCATGCTGATTACATAGGTAGCACTGGTTCTTCATAGTGTTGATCTTCTTCGTAATGAATAGACGCTCCTCATCGCTTAGTTTAATACCTGTGAAGCAGTCACCACGTACCGAATCTACTCCTTTTTTATCCATCCATTCTAGTGTTGTCATCTCCTCGTCCAAGCTGTGTTTGCTCTCTCGAGCATTTATGATAGAGATTGGCTTGTATATTTGCGTCCATTTTGAACCCTCTCCTGCCATATGTTGGATAAAACGTCGTCCAACATCTGTTGTTTTACCAATATAGTAATGGTCATCTTCCAGTTTTAAGACATAGATGTACTCCATTTCTCACTGTAAAAGTGAGTTCTCTGTATCATTGTATGTATTCATTTTTAAATGAATAGCTCAAATTGATTTGTATGTCAAAAAATGATAATGTTCTAGTTAGTATTGTTTGATAAAAACCGAAACATGTCAAAAGAACTCATAGGGCGTATCAAGAGTCTACCATATGACATCCAGGAGCTTATATTACATAAGCACGCAAAGCGTTACAATGAATCGTCTAGCTTTATGGTCGAGATGTTTATACAGAGCCGGTCTGTCATGAATTGGCACATAAATGGCAAAGAGTGCGAGGACGGACAAGATGAGCATTATTATGATTCTATCCCGATCATGCAAGTAATCTACAATTCTGGGACACAGAAATGGTATTCGCCTGAGTATATTACTCATCCATTCATTTATAGGACAAACCATCTTACCCCCTTTTCGATTAGCTATGCCCCAAAGCAAATTGGGGCAAAAGAGCTTTCCTCAAGAAAAATCAAACATCTTGTTACAAGTATCATGCGGAGCAAAACCTACAAAGATATCATAGACATTCTAGAAATGTATAAAAACGATGCTAATCCAGCAAAACAGAAGATGTTACGGGATAAAAACAATGGTGCCTTATGGCAGTGCTCATATGATATTTATATTCGTATTCAAGAGATTTACAAAACAATGCCGACAGAACGTAGCGAGAGATGGTGGATGTATGTAAGCACTGATTTCTCCAAAACAAGCAATTCATCCAGCACCTTTCCGTTCTATATGATTTACAAACATGTATTTGCAGTAAAAGATGATAAAGATGCTATGTATAAGTGGGGGCTTGTTCGCTCCCTCCTAGAGAGGGATGGATGCGTTGACAACATCAAAAAGCTGTGAACAATTTATGTATTAAAAACAACAGTATTCATAGTATAATGATGCTGTATTCACGCATATATTTTTTAATAATTTGGTAAGATGGCCCAATTTGTTGAGGTGCTTGGTTTGTGCGGAGGATTTGTTATCATTTCATCTATCATACCACAGATAGTGCGATGCTACAGAACACGTTCTACCCGTGACCTGAGCTGGTATATGTTTATTGTCTCTTACATAGGTTCCATTTTAAACCTTGTTTATGGATTTGCAATTCATCATCCTGCTATTTACCTCACCTGTATATATGGCATGTGTATGAATGGTATCCTTGTTGGAATGAAGTGGAGATATGAAAATTGTAATGATAGTCTCCTATCGGTGTCTATGTGGGATAAGAATGATGGCACCCGCAAACAAGCTGTATGGCATTGTGAATTAGAGACAATTAGAGAGGATGTATAGAGATGAAAAACAAAAAAATGATGCTAAAGAATATTAGCTATGCCATGATGTAAAGAGCAAAATGCCAGAAAAGCTTAGCAAGAGTGAGCCTGCTCACAGGATGTTTGCAGCCTTTCATGAGCACAATGTGCCCATGAAGAGGTCGATGTGTGAAGAGTTGAGGTTTCTTATTCAAAACAAAACCATTCAGGGTAGCAAGCCAATTAAGGACATCTTAGATAACGAGGAGGCAAAGAAGCATTGCTCCAAACAGCTGCTCCACTCAATCCAGCTTGTTACGGACACCGAAGAGGAAGAAGAGCACGAAGAAGAGACAGAGCCGGTTTTACCCCCTTTGCCGCGTCAAGATGCTGGTATGGTGGAAGTAGAAGTAGAGGAGGTGGAAGAGGTGGATGATGACAACATCTATCTGGAGAGGGTGCGTTGTGATACAATTATCCAACTTTGCAAGAATGGTATCTATATCATAGAGGGCATTACAAATGACGATAATATGAATCAGCTGAAGCAGGTAAAGGCTATTCTAAATATGGTAAGTGAAATCACATTTAGGAGGTACTACTTGTGAGCGTAAGGATTTAAACAATATTTACCTTAAGTTTCTAAAAAAATCAAAAAATGAATAGCATTCCTAGTTAATTTATAACATAGAATGCTATTCATACTATAAGCAAGGAACATCCCTCATAGGGAGTAGGGGCTTCAAAGGTCTTTTGCATCTTGTAATAAGCCACACGGGGGACACGCTTTCCCTGAGGACGCTCGAGATTCCTCTCAAGTGCCTTCTCTAGTGATGTTGCTACAAAGATGCATCGTGAGGGTAGCTTCCTCTCTCGCGCTAGTGATACATAGATAGCTCGTTTCTCCACTGTGAGGTTCGTGGCATCAAATACCACAGATCTTCCCTTCTCCAGTGCCTCGATGCATACTTTTAGGCGCTTCGCGTCTGTCTTGTGGGTGTCTCCATCTACGATGAAGTACCCGTGTTCCTCGAGCTGCTTAGCAATAGTGGACTTCCCACTACCGGGGTAGCCTACCATGATAACAATCTCCTGCTCCTTGGAAGGCACCACCTTATGGAGGCTCTCTTGGATCGTGCTATTGAGCCACATCACACCTACACCATTTGCATCTTCCTGGTTGGAAAAGAACTTCTCTGGGCTCTTCACAGAGACCCCGATATTCTCAGCAAAGACCTTGTCGCTGTCTGCGAAATCGCCGCGGCGACCTAGTGCGTCCCCCACAAAGAAGGAACTCTCAGGTTTCCATTTCTTGCCCTCAATCGCCTTGTGAAACATCGAGTCATTCGGCTTGTGCTCTGTCTTGTCATAAGCGATGACAACAGTCATAGGGATATTGAGGCTGTTGAGAGAGTTCGTGATGTGCTGCTTCTTCCAGTCCTTTGTCTGGTTGGTGAAGACATAGATACTGTAACCCTCATCGTAGTACTTTTGTAGCATATAGGGCACATTGTCATAGAGCCACTGCCAGTCGTCTGCGTCCTTGGGAAACTTTCGGTTCTGCTTCGGTTTCACTAGAGTGTGATCATAATCAAACATCGCCATCTTCTGCCTATGGCGTGGGTTATGGAATTTAAGGATGGTAGGTGCCATTTTTACCGTAACAATTTATAGATTGGATGTTACCCTTTTTCTACCTATTACTTACCACTATTATAATACTTGTTACTGGTTTTATTGTTTGGAAACTATCAATTTTTCATTCAGGTAATGTCATAGTCTTTGCTTGGTTATGGTTCAATCTCTTCATAGCCCTGTACGAGTTCTATGTAATCTATCATAGACGCCATATGGCAAAGCAAGATTGCCCTCAAGACTTCTGGGGGACACCAGTGTCAGGTGATTTCTGGCTGAAGGCATGGCTTGAATACACGTGCTATTCTGATAAACGCTATCTGGATCCAAATGACACAGTGTTCTACATTGAGGGATTCAATGCTATTCTAGTGGTTCTTATGTGGGTTGCGATTCTAATGGGATCTTATCCTTTGCTAATGTACCTTCTAATCATC
>Ga0129333_10002367_pt1 | contig 17509 bp, 1 predicted proteins | sample CPB6_08_DNA_FD_94474 | JGI IMG/M metagenome (GOLD analysis project Ga0129333, IMG submission 94474) | Freshwater to marine salinity gradient microbial communities from Chesapeake Bay, USA - CPBay_Sum_0.6_0.8_DNA | ecosystem: Environmental > Aquatic > Marine > Coastal | place: USA: Chesapeake Bay...
ATAAAATTCTTTACCTTCTTTAGCTCCCCATGATTTAATTTTTACAGGAGATTTTGCATTTGTTTTTCTAGTCCATCTCAAGCCAAAATTAAACATCCAGTTTGCATAACTTGCTTGATTTTCTTTGTAAGCTTGTTGTTGAATTTGAGGAGCTATAATAGATAAAAACTCATCTGTTTTTTCTTTTGTAGGATTAGTTTCTACTGTTACAACACCATAAGGTTCTGATATTGTTTTAATTCCATTTACGATAGGGTAAGTAGTAGTTGTAGGTTTAACAGCAGGTTTAGTAGGCTTTTTAGCATCTGTTTCTTCTGAAAGAGAGGTAACAGGATACCCTGAATCTTTTAAATTTTTAATAAAATCTGCGTCTGATTCAGAATCAACGTTTTCGTTTATTAATGATGTTTCAGAATATTCCAGGGAATATTGTCCTTGTCCAAGTGGTGTTACTTCTTTATAAACATATGAAAAACCTTTTTCTGTTTTTATCAAAACTGGATCACCATTTTCAAATTCAACTCTCTGAAAAAGCATTACGTTATATTTTTTAAAATCTCTGTTTTCTGTATTTCTATCAACGATAAACTTTTTTAATTGAAATTCAGAAAGTTTTGAATTTATAACGTTTCCTTTTTCATCAATTGCCGAATAAGGAGTTATTATAAATGGATTTTTAGAAACAGCTTCGTTATTTATAGTTTTATACCTTATCTTTTTAGTAAATTTAGGATCTTTCCATTTGTTTGCGTAGTAAATAGATTTAAACTTATTCAAATGGTTTTCTAGTTCTTTTGGTTCTATTCTTGAAAGGTTACCAATTATAATTTCTGAAAATCCAATAAACCAATCATCAGGAATATATTGCGAAATAGAAACATTTGATTGATTCATTCCTGACTGTATTAAAGCCAAAATTATAATATCTTCAGCTAATCTTCTTATTTCTGGGTCAGTGCTTTCTCTAAGTTCATTAATTGAATTAACCATCAAATCAATGTATTCGGGATCTTTTGACCTATTAAATACTGTAAGATTATTAGTTTTCTTATCTACATCTTTGGAAATTCTAAAGAATTCAGATAAAGCAAAGTTTGTACTTATTTCTCCATTCTTCATTTTATTTTGGAGTTTTCTAAGTCTTGTATTTACAGAAGTTTCTGTATCTATCATTAGCTTTTTAAAGGAGTTTTGCAATATATAGTTTCCTTCTTTTAAATATCTTGTTACGTCTCCATTTGTAACAAAAGGAATAGTAAGCAACAAGTAATTTGCAAACCCTTTTTTAACATCATCTAACGCTAATTCTCTTTTGTTTCTATCTCTAATTTCAGAGATATTTTTTATTACAGGATAAACATATTTGTAATATTCTCCATCAAACATTTTAAAAAGAGGAGTTATTGAACTTGTGTAATTTACTACAGCATTTTTAATATTTTCAAAAAATGTATTTGATGAATTAATTTGTATAGATCCTTTTTTTATATGCTTTGAATTAGACAATAATTTTGAAAACAAATAGTTTATGTTTTTTGCTTCGTCTGTGTCAAAATTATATGTACTCACAGCTCCTCTTAAATCATCACTTAGATTTTTAATGTCTAGATATATTTGCAATAATTTAAGTTGATCTTGCTTTTGAGAATCAGTAAGATTATTTTGATTTACGATCATGTCTTCTAATTCTTTTTTGCTAAAAAATCCTGGATGTGTATAATCTTCTGAAAGGGTTCCAAAAGAATTAACAATTGAATTTTTTACATAATCGAAAGGTTTACCTTTATTACTTCTTATTCTGACTCTTCCAATTGGCGAATATGCTTTTTCTACACTTTTTTCATAAGCTAATACAATTGGTTGATTTATTAAAAGAGCAGCATATTCAAAAGAAATACCCATTTTATTAGAAAAAATGTATATTCCAGCAGTATTCAAATTTCCATTAATTTTAACAATTACTGGATCTTTTGCAATATCTACAAACCCTGTAATAATTTCTGAAATATTATCTGAAGTCCATTTTCCTGAAGAATCTCTTCTAAGGGTAATGTTAGGTTTTCCATTAATTAAATTTGTAGGCAGATATAAAGATATTTCTTGAATTGCAGAATTATTAACTACTGTATCTAACCATTGATTTACAGAATGGTTTGTCATACCAACAGCTCCAATACCTACACCTTCTTTACCAATTTGGTAAGAATATCTGGTATATGAATTATTCATAGCAGAACCATACTTTCCAAAATACTTACCTTGTTTTTTTCCTCCTCTTTTTGTTGTTTCTGTAATTCCTGCTTCTGTTTTTAATTTTTCTATTTTTTCTGCAAGTTTTTTTATTGTTTCTGAAGAAATTGGGTTTACTAATCTACTTCTGTTTTCAGAAAGAGTCACAAGATTTTTTATACTGTCAATGTATTTATTTTCAATAGCTTGTAATGTATTTTGCTCATCCATTGGAAGCTTTATGAAATCTTGATATGTTGGAACTCCTTCAATAGGAACGCTGTACATAAAAGCATATCTTGCAAGAAGTTCTTTTTGTTCTTCTTTCATCATTCCTTTTAACAAAGAATAACCTACTGTCTTTTTTGAACTTTCTTTTAATAACCTAAATATGTTCTTATTCTTTTCATCAAGCATAAAGAGGTTATCTAACTCTCTTTGAATGTTATTTACATACGCTTTATTATCATAATTTGGATTATCTTCATATTCAGAATCTAATAATTGCGTAATTGTTTCGTATTTATCAAACAAAGCAGTATCTTTTTGATAAAGAATATTTAATAGTTGTCTACCAACTTTTTTGTTTTTATATTCTTTTATAGCACTAACAACTTTCTCAAAAGATTCTGATTGCTCTTGGAAAACAGGTATATTTTCAAATTTTTTTCTAACAATCCTTGTAAACTCTTTACCCATTTCTTGCATGGTTTCAAGTTTCAAAGATTCTGCTATTTCGTCATCTTCAATAACGTCTGTTTTTTCTTTAAACAATTTTTCTTTTATATACTCTACATACCTTTCTTCTGAAGTAGAATTAGAATCATTTAAATAGTTAATTTTTTTTACTTTTCCTGTAGTAGGAGAAAAAGAGTAATGATAAAGATATACTGTCAATTTATCTATATCAAAGTCAGAACCTGCTTTTGCAGTTATAGAAGAAGGAACAACTATACCGTTTTGATATTCAATAGGAAGAAATCCTTTTATTCTAATATTTTCTACGTTTGCTAATTCTTGAGTAGGAATACGATAACCAATTGCTTCAAGAAGTTCTGGATCTATTTTATTAAAATCTGTAATAGCATTTCCTAAAGTGTCTTTAAAAATAGCAGGAAGGTAAACTTCTGCAAAATTTGCTATTTTTGCTTTTCCTTGTTTAATTTCTTTTTTTGTAGCTCTTCTTGTAATTCCATTTTCTTCAACATAGTAATCTCCATAAAATAATAAATCTGAAGATGTCATTGTTACATCATCTCCTGGTTTAGGATCTTTTACTTCTTCATAATAAAAAGTACCATCTTCTTTTTCAACTTTTTTAACAAAGCTTCTTTTTGTATTATCAAAAAAGCTAGAAGAGACCTGAGCTAAACCTTTACCTTTAATTTTTGGAGAAGTAACTCTACTATTTACAATTGCCATTAAAACTGGCTCTAATTTATCTGCACCAATTACAAAATCAAAAGGTTGTACAAACTTACCATTTTTAATTTCAATTTGTCTAAGTAAGTTATTAGAAGCTTTTCTATCTGTTAATTGTTTTTTGATTGCTTCTTTAAACTTATCATAATTTTTAATCTTGTAATTTTCTGTACCTTCTACTTTAACAATTCCAAAATCTCTACAAAGATTTTTAAAATGTCTATCTGTTATAGTTTTTAAAATTTCATTGTGGTCATTTACAGCTTTGTAAACTGGTGATTCTTTTATTTTTTCTTCTTCGGAAAGTTTTTCCCAATTTGTTTTTGATTCAGATATAATTTTTTCATTTATATTTTTCCATTCTTCTATGTACTTCTCAAAATCAAAATCTTCAAAATTATCAGCTTTTAATTTTTCTATTTCTGAAGAAAATTTTTCTCTTGCTTTTTTAACAAAATCAATTGGTACTCCAGATTCCATAAGATTCAAGAAAGCAAGTTTTAATAACTGAGTTCCTCTTGATTGTTTATCTTTTTGGCTTCTTGTTTCTACTTGAATTGCAAAATCTTGGAAAGAAAGTTCATCTGTTTGTAAAATATCATTCGGTATTCCTTTTTCGTTATATGCATCTCTCATTTCAGAAGGAGTACCTACTTTATGAGCAGATTCAAATCTAAAAAATTGAGTATCAGAATCAACAGCAGAAATATACTGACTTAAAGAAGTTTTGTTTTCTAATAATTTGTAATGTATAGGGAAAATAGAACATTTGTCAAGAGTAGTAATAAATTTATTACCTGGTCTTGATCCTGCGCCAATAGGTTTAATTACAGGGTAATCAATAATTGGCTTACCTTCTTTTATTCTTATTTGGTTAGGATCGCCTTTTGCAAGAATTTTATTATCAATTTCTCTTATTTTTTCAACGTTCTCTCCATATTTACTTTTGCTATATTGATTTCTCTTATTTCTTTCATAAGCCATATGATAGTCATAGAGTTCTTGAAGGTCATCATTCCACATTGAACTTCTATCAAGGAATTGTCTATATAAAGGAAGACACATATAAGCAGAACCGTCAGCTTCATTTACTTTTTTAAATGGTTCTATTGTACTTTTTGCTATTTGTCTTATTTGTTTTTGTATTGCAGGTGGAAGAGATTTAAAATCAGAAAAGAATAAATCTTGTGCTAAAGATTCATAGTTTACATCTTCAATGTAAGAAATACTGCTTTGAATAATTTCTACATCTTTTATAGTAGAACCTTTAAAACTAGTTTCAAAAGATTGATAACCAGGTACTCCTTCTTCTATTTCTACTTCTTCTACATTACCTAATTCATCTGTATACCTAATTTTGTTCATTATCTTTTTAGCAACCTCTGTATAAACTTCTCCGTTTGTGCTGTAGTTGTCATAAGCAGTTGTTTCTCTTGTAGATACAAAAGATTTTATACGTTTGGTAAGGTCTCCAAATTGCCCAAAGTCTCCAAAAAATAATTTAGATTGTTCGTTAATATTTACAAAATAGTTTATAGATCTATACTTGATTAATTCTCTAATTTGTTCTTTTGTAAATGTTACTTTACCTGTTTTAGTATAACCCTCATAAAGAGTAGTTCCAAATATTTTATCTATATGATTTAAAGATTGGGTCTCCATACCTATAAAATCATAGGTTTCTGTAGCTGGGTCAAATTGCAAAATACTTTCTTCTTCAAATAAATCAATAGTATCATCTACTTCAGACTCAAAATAATTGTTAATGTCATCAAGAATTCTATCTTGATTTTCAGATATCCATTTGTTTATATCAATGTCATTATCAATTACATCTGTGTAATCAAAAGTAAGAATATCATTAAAAAATCTAAGAGTTTGTGAAAGTTTTCTTTTTCCTTCAAATTTACCTTCTATTTGTTTTTGGTAAGCTTTAAGTCCTCTATCATCTTTTGAAAGTTCTCTAGCAAGTTTTATTTCATCAATTAAATAACCTTTTAAAACATAATCAAATACCCCAGTTTTTGATTCCATATATGGTTTTTCTACAAGAATTTTACCATACTTGATTACTGTTTCAGTTTTAATATCGGCAGGAGTAATTACATAAAACCCAGGAGTTTTAAAATTCTTAGAGTCACCTAGTATATTATATATAAACTCTTGTAATATTCTCGTACTGTAATTTAATTTTGATGTATGTGAACCTCTTCCGCTATCTTCTATTGCTCCTTCAGCGGATTCCATTCTTAACATCACCTCATTTTTTTCTTCATTCTCAAAATACAGTCTTCTCCAAAGTGCATTTTGTGTATAGACATCATTAAATCTCGGAAGGTCTTTTTGGAAAGTAATTATGTCTTTTGCAGCGTTTAATGTTTTAGATACAATAGACATAGCATTTTGAGAAATATCATTTGATTGCGGCATTCCTTCAATGTTTCTATGCTGTACTTCATTTGCATCTTTAGTAATTTTGTATTCTATTCTTGCTAAATCAGCTACATGTTTTGAAAAGTTAAAATCTTTTAAGTTTTCAAGTTTTGCTTGACCGCTTCTTACAAAATTTATTATTTCTTTTACTGCTTCAAAAAGTTCATTTTTTTCTTGATCTGTTAAATCTGTTAATTCATAAGGAAAATCAAAACCTAGTTTTTTTACAGATTCAATTGATTCTTCAAGTGTTCTAGAAAGAGGAGGTATGAAATTAGAAGGAATAACATACGCAGAATTATCATCTAACCATTCTGGATTTCTTGCAGCTATTTCTTTAAACCCATTTAAGTATTTTTTCATTATAGCTCTGTAACTAGATGATTCTAAACTATCTATCATGTTTGTAAGAATAGTTACTCCTTTTCCATATTTTTCTTCTAATTTCATTAACAATCTAGAAAATCCAAACCTTTGTTTGTTAAAAGTTTGATTAAATGAAATCCTGAGATTCCACAAATTTTCATTTTCTGAAATTTTTTCAACTGTTTTATCTCCACCAAGTCTTGTGTAAAGAGGAAATAATTCAGCATGCACACTGCTAGCTTTTTCTAAAGCTTTCAATTGTCCAATCAATGTAGGTTCTTCTATTACTGTAGATATAACTTTTCTAAAAGTTTTTGAGAATTCAACAACTTCAGGAAGTCCTAAATCGTTTAATTGTTCAATTCTCATTCTTACACCGCTAGAAGATTTTACAAATTTTTGAGACGGCAGTGTAGCAATAAGTAATTTAATTCTTGAATTAGCAGAGTCTTTTAATGTAGTAATAAAAGGATCTTTAGTGTATTCATCTCTACCTACTGACTCTTTTTTTTCTTCAACTGTTATTTGAGAATCGTTATCATTTTCAGAATCTTGACTTCCTTCGTCTATATCATTTTCACTTGCTATTACGTTTCCTTCATCGTCTTTTACTTCAAATAACAAATTAAAGTTTTGAAGGTATTTTTTATTTTTTTTAACTATTTCATCCCAGTTTGATTCAATGTAAGAATATGCAAGCAATGCATCTTTTACTTTATTTTTTACAATTGAATAGTATTCTTCTCCAGAATATATATCTAAATTATTTACAAAAAATATGTCTTTTATTACAGAAGGAAGATAACGTTCTTCATCAGATGGAACACTTTCATAATATTCTACAACCTTATCAAAAAAATCATCGTAATTATTAAGTATATCTTCTAAATTTTCATAGTTATACAATTCATAAGAAGTAATAGGGTAGTATTCTCCTTTTCCTTCTTCTATTTGAAAATAATCTCTTTGTAATTTTAATTTTATTTCTTTATAAATTTCATCAAATTCAGATTGTTTCATTTTGAAAAGAGAATCAAAAGACTGATTTTTTTCAAATTCGCTTCTGAAAATATACAAAGACAGTGATTTATTCAACTGATAAAAGAAAAGGTCTTCTTGAAGATTAGCAATTCTATAAGACTTTTCAAGATTAAATGGTCTATTCCATTTTACAGGTGCTTTATCTTTAAATTGAGCACTTGATATTTTTTTAAATAAATCTTCAATGCTTTTTGGATCTCCAAAAATCAAACTCTTAATGGCATTCCATATTCTTCTGAACAAAGAATTTCTTTTATATTGACCGCTAAGAACAGATTTTCCTTCTGTTAATTCATATTCTCTGTATTCTTCAGCAAGCTCTTCTTTTATTTGACTATCAGTAGCTTCTGAATACTTTACAACTTTACTTGTTTCTCTATCAATATAAGTACCTTTTCTAGATCTAAATTCTCTTACAAGTTCTTCCCACTGTCTTTTGTTTAAAAACATTCCTGCTACAACTTCAAAAGCTTCATGGTAAATTGTACCAATTTCTGCTGCTTTAGAAAGTATAATTCCGTTATTGACAAATTTACCCCAAGCAACGCCATCAATAAGTCCGTCTACAAAAGAAAGAGAAACATTAGGAAATGTTTTTTCAAGCCATTGTTTAGCTTTTTCAATATTCTCTTTTACTTTTGCTTCTCCTTTAGCTATTCTATAATTTTTAGGACCTTGGTCTCTTCTTGGTCCTCCTCTTTTTATTATTCTTTTACCTGTTGCAGGTTTTTGCTCTGTAGGTTTTTGTTCTTCTTTTTCTTCTTCTTGTTTTTTTCTTGGTATTATTTCTGGTGACGGTTCTTCTTTTTTTGCTGGTGCAGAAGGTTTACCTTGTAATTCTTTTAATCTATTTTTTAATTTTTGCAGAGCTTCTTTCTTTTCATCAGGAAAGTTTTCATATGCAAGTCTTTCAGCTTCTTCCATAGAAAATCCTTCAGACATAAAATCACTCATTCTGTCCATCAAATCTCTTTCTAGTTCAAAAATAGATCCGTCTATGCGATCTATTTCATTTGCTGTTCCTGAAACTGGTGGTTTTTCTTCTTTAGGTTCAGTTTTTGCAACAGAAGATTTTTCTAATGTTTCTTTAATTAAGAAATTTGTTAAAGCGTTAAAAGTGCGTGCTTGATCTGCTGCTTTTTCTGTAAAATAATTATAATCCATTATGTTTAGAAATTCTTCTAAACCTTCTTTTGTAATATCAGATAATTTAAACTCAGCAATTTGTATTGTATCAAAAGCTTCTTGAGAGTAATTAATTTTAAAATCGTTAACTTTTATTTGACCAGTTTCATCAAAACTTACACTAAAAGTAAATAATTGAGAGTTTCCATTATTTAATTCTATGGATCTAGGACTTACAAAATTATAACTATAAACTACACCTTCTTTTAAATTTGCAATAAACTCTTTCCAGTTTTTTATTGAATTTACAGTAATTGGTTTTGCAGTTTGAAGAATTTCAAGATATGCATTTACATCTTTAATTACACTTGGTAATTTTTGTACTTTTTTTGAAACTGGGTTACTAACAGGTGGCTTTTCTTCTGTTTTAACAGTTTCGGTTTTTTTATTTGTTCTAACTGGAAATGCAGGAGTTGAGAATGTAAAATATCTTGATTTATATTGCGGAGTATAATTCTCTTTGAAATTACCGTTTTCATCAAAAGGAGAATCATTTGGTATAATACTTACCGTTAAAGGTATTTCTTCAGTTGGTCTTGTGGTATTATCTGGGTATTTATCTGAAAGCAAATAGTTTTCATAAGTTGGCCAAACTCTTTCTTTAATTGTATTATTTTCAACATAATACTCTGTAAATGCTTTACCAAATAATGATTTATTTACATTTTGATAAATTTCTTCAAATGTAGATTCAAGAAGTTCATCTCCTGTCAATATATCTTTTAAAGCTATTTTATTTTGATTTTTTCCACCTATTACTAAATAAGATTCTGATTCTTTAAAATCAAACCACATTTGTTTATCAGAAATATCTTCTTTGTTTTGTGGTGTATTATTTTTGTTATTTTCTGGATTTCTCCAATAAAGTAAACCTGAAACAAATCTTGTATAGTTAGAAATATTTTTAACTTTAGCATTTGGATCATTTAATTTAAGATTAAAGTTATCTAAAATATCTTTAACCATTTGTCTTATTACTGCTTTAAGTGCATCTTTTTGTTGTTTAGATAATTTGTGATTATCAAGAAACTGAAATGTTCTAGTTTTCTTATCCCACAAAATAGGTCTTCCTAAAGGAACATTTACTACTTTACCATTATGATCAAGCATAGCTCCCATTTTAGAACCTTTTTCTAAAGGTTTGTCTGCTATTGCTATTTTATCTTTAAAACTAGTAACTGTTTTAGGGAGAAGTGTAGGTACAACTGTATTTCTCTGAATACCTTCTTCGTTTTCATTGTACTGAGAAATACCTCTAGATATACCAGTTAATTTGAAAGGTTCTGGGTTTTCAGATTCTAAAATGCTATTTCTGAACTTTTCATATTCTGCTCTTTCTTCTTCTACAATTTTTTCTATTTCTGCAATTCTATCTTCTTCTTTTGGAAACTTATCTTTTAAATACTCAAAATCCTTAAGATTGTATTTTTTGTTTCCTTTAGAATCTTCTAATGTAGGTTTTTGTAAAGAAGTATAAATTACGGAATTTGGAGAAACTTTACCCTTTTCATCAAGATTAATAGGGTTTCCGTTCATGTCTATAAATACATAACCATCTTTAGTTACTTGTGCAACTACAAGCTTAACATCTGTATCTATTTGCGAATCATATAAAATATCAGTAAGACCTAATTTTTCAGCATTCTTTTTGTTAATAGGTACAAGAATTTTATCGTCAAACGTACCTTTAAAATTATTAAAAAAGAAATCTAATCTTGCATTTGCGTAATTGTTCTTTGGATCTTTTAAATCTTCATCATAAGTATAGCCAAAAGAAGTAGTAGATCTGAACAAGTCTTCAAAATATTTACTTGTTCTTTCATCTTTAATATTTTTATCTTCTAAATTTGCACCTGTAGGATTTTCTCCAGCAGTTTCTTGTTGTTCAAAAAGAAACTTTTTTATTTTTTCTTTTCTAAAAGCAGAAGTAATGTTTTGTATTTCTTTTTCTATTTTTTCACTTCTGTTTTTTATTTCTTTAAATGCTTCAAGTCTTGTTTTTAAAACTTTATTCTTTTTTTGAAGTTCTGCTATTTTAGTTTTTGCGTCATCTATAGATTTTTCAGCTTCGTTTGCTGATTTATCAAGCTCTTGTGTTTTTTCAAACAACCCATCTGGATCAAGAGACATTGCAAAAGAACTAAACAATTCAGAAATCTTTTCTTTTATTTTTTGTATTACATCTTGTAATATCCCAATATTTCCTTTTAGTTCGTCTATTAAATTAGTATTTTCTTTAATAGCTTCTTTAGTTAACCTTATTCTTTCTTTTAATTGAGGAATAATAGTTTGTGCAAAATCAATTTCTTCGCTTTCTTCTATTTCTTTAATTGCATTTAATTGTTCTTCTATTAAAGGTTGTATGCGTTCTTTTTTAGCAGAAAGTTTTTCAATCTTTTTAGAAGCTGATTCTATTTTCTTTGAATATTTTTCAATTTTAGTATTAATAGAATTTTTCAAGAATGTCATCTTCTCATAAGGAGAAGTTAATTTGTTAAATTTCTTAAGTTCTTGTTCAGTTAAGATTTTCTTGAAATCTTCTATTGTTGCTGTTTTGTATCTAGCTATACTTGTTATTGGTCTTAATGCTTCTAATTGATCCATTAATTCCTTATATTCTTGCATGCTAGAAGTAAGTTCTTCTATTTCTTTTGTTATGTCTGTAAGAGGCTGAGTTGTTTCTTTTAAGTATTCTTCAATTATTTCTCTTCTTAACTTTTCAATCTTTTTTCTTTCAGCTTCTAATTCAGAATAGTCCTGGGTTTCTACATATTTTTTATATTCTTCTAATTCTTTTTCTGTAAAGAATCCCATTTCTTCCATTTCTTCTGGAGTAAGGTCTTCATATTGTTTTGATTTTATAATCTTTTCTCCTGTTTTAGTAGTATATGATTTTTCAACAGGTCTAAGAAATCCGTTACTAGAACCTGAATATTTCATCAATGTATCATTAACTTCATAATATCCTTCCTTCCCAGTTTTAGGATTTATAAAATTAAAATATAAAGCTGGTTTTCCTTTTTTCATTTCTATTGAAAGATAACCAGATAGTTCATCAACACCTTCAAGGTCTTGTTTACTAATATTTTTTAAATTATTGTATATGTAATTGTAAACCCCTTTGTTATTTTTTAATTTAAGTATAAATTTTTTAGATTTAAAATTATTGTAAAATCTACCCACTGCTGTAGAAAGTAGATTTTCTTTAGTTCCTAAAAAATAATCTTGAAAATAAGAAGATGGTTTTTCATTTATTATTTCTTTTCCAGAAGTATCTACTGTTTTAAATATTACAATAGGTGAATCTTTTTCATCTTTTGCAATACTTCCGTCTTCATTTTTCTTATACCCTAAGAAAGTTACTTCTGGAAATCTTATCGGGTTAGATTGACCAATAGCTATTTGTCTATTTACAATATATTTTTTACCAATTTGATAATCAAACTTTTCACCTCTCTTATTGACAATTTGTATAGTTCCTTTTGATTCAGACTCAGATGCTTTTTCTGTAGGGCTTTTAGCATCTTCTTCTTGTTTTTTTATTATTTCAGTCTTTCTATTTTTTAATAATTCAATTGCAGAATCATAGGATTTTAAAATTTCTTCATTTGTTTCGTTAGTTTTATAACCTTCATATTTTTTTATAAGGTTATCAATTTTATCAACTTTCTCAAATGATTTTACGCTATTTTCATTTATAAAATATTTAGTAGAATCTACATTTAACTTAACTCTTTCTTCATCAGATTTGTATAGACCTAATTTTAGATCGTTTAATTCTAAATTTACACTTTCAAGCAAATCAATAAGTTCTTCTTTTTGCTCATCAGTAGGTGCTTCTAATATTGCTTTTTCTAAATTTACTCTTTTAGAATTACTGAAAAAGAATTTTTGACCAAGTGCTTCTTTTTCTGTGTCCTTTAGATCATCATAATTAGATGCATTTTGTGCTTGAAAAGCAGAAAGAGAATATAAATTTTCAAAATCGCTAATTGCTTTTAGTCTTCTTTTAGCTTCATTGTCTGTAATTTCATTTTTGCTATAAAGATCCAATGTTGCTTTTACGTATGGTTTTACATTTTGACCAACAAGGTACTGGTAATCTGTTCTTGTTTTGTCTATTTGAGAATAGTTTTGTACAAATGCTGATCCTGCTGTAGGAAGCATTGTAGCCATTGTCGAAATAGCTATGTTTGCAATATTAGCAAGTGTGAAGTTTCCAGGTTCATCAAGAATAGGATTTTCTTTAGTCAATCCTGTTTTATAAGCTAATGATCTTAAAGCTTCTCCTGTTATTTCTTCTCCTGTTTCTTCTAATAGAACTTTAGTTGCAAACTTGGCAGAAGGTCCATATGCTTTGAGAGTATTATACGCAGCATCAGATAAATTCTTTCCAGTCCAAGCTTTATATGATTTTTTAAATGCGCCTTTGTATATTTCATTTTCGGTAAGTTCTTTTGCTGTTTTGATTTCTCCTTTAAGGATCATATTTTTAACAATCAATGCATCGTTAGGTGCAATTAATTCTGTCAATCCTTCAATTGTGTTATCAATAGTAGAAAGTGAAAAAGCTTGATCAAAATTATATCCTTTTTGCATGTACCTTTTAACAGATTCAGCACCTAATAAAAGATTACTAGGTAAGATATAACCTAAACCAGCTCTACTTGTTTGTTTTAAAGATTCCTTTAATAGTAAACCTGCTCCTTTTTCTACTCCTAATTTTAAAGCAGCTGATTCAATAGCAGCACCTACTGTTAATTCTTCAGCAACTGCTGCAAAACCTAATGTTCTAGAAACAGCTGCTACTTTTACAGTAGCTCCTGCTAATGCAGCAAAATCCATATCAGGACTAAAGTTTCCTTCTTCATCAAATATTCTAATACCTTCAGCTTCTGAAGATTTTACTCTTTGAGAAACGTCTCCTATTTTAGGAATAAGTTCATAGTATTGATCAATTTCTCTTAGAGGTTTACTTAATTTTGCTGATTCAATTTCTTCTCTTTTTAATTTTGTACCTCTAAAGTCAACTGTTTCATCATCGTCAACTCCCAAAGTCATGTAAAGTATATCTGCAATTTTTTCACCTGCTCTTAAAAAATCTTTTGCGCTATCAAATATAGAGAATACAGTTCTTGACTTATCTCCAAGTTCATTAAATATTTCTTGATCTTTTTGAAACTTTTTAAAATCTTTTGTATCGTTTAGTTCAACAGATTCAAGAAAATTTAAATCGCTTTTTTTCTTTTTGATAGAAGCATCTAATGCAGAAATAGTATTTAATGAAGATTTAAACCAAGTTTCATCAAGAGTTTTATCTCCTAATGATATTACTCTTCCTGCTTTTTTGTTCTTAATATATTCATCAATAACTCCTTGATAAGCATTCTTAAATGCTTCATCTTGTTTTATACTTTGAATTATTGGTTCTTTTTCTCTTTTAATTTGTTGTGACAAATGATATTGTTCGTCTAATGAAGAAAAACCTCTTTTTAATTCTGGAGCAACTAGTTCTTTCCACCAACCTAAACCAAGCTTTTCTGAAATATTTCCTAGTTCTGTATCGCTTTTTTCTTCTTCCATTGCTTTGAGTTCAATCAAAGCATTTTCTTTAAAATCATTATTTGTAAATACTGATTTTTCTATAAGTGATTTTTTGTAAGCTTCTTTGGCTTCTGGGGAAGATTGAGCTCTTGCAATTTCATCATCTTTAAAAAGATTAGTGTAAGAGTTTTTAATTGTTTCCAATGCTTTTTCAGGTTCTAAAATTGCTTCATCTGGACTTATTTGTGTTGATATAAACCCATTTGATACTCCACCTGTACTAGCAGTGTACTTATTTGATTGAAAAACTCTAGCAGCTTTATACTGTTCGTCAACTTCAAGTTTTTCTCTTTCTAATTTTTTTAACTCTTCGTCCTTTTTTCTTATTTCTTCAGCTGTCATTGTAGGACTAAGAAAACCAGCAACTAGACTCCAACCATAACTATCAGGTAAAAATCTTGCAGAGTAAGCATTTTCTGATTGAACTTTTTCTATTTTATCTGTATAAGATTGTGCAGCTTTCATTCTTGCTTCTTCAATATCTTCTATTGACATTGTTGGAGCATTTTGTCTTAGTACAAGAGTAGGATTTTCTTTTGAAAAAGGTTGATAATTATAACCTAAGCCATTTAGTTTTTTTAATGTTTCTTGGTTTAATAAAGACTCATCGTATTTAATTCCTTGTTTATCTAAATCAAGAGACGTACTTCTTTTAAAACTTTCAAATAGTTTTTTATCTCTTTCAATATCTTTTTTCAAATCAGGTTCAGGAAGCTGTACGTTTCTTTCTTGATTTTGTTCTGATTTTATTTGAGAACTAACTTGTTCTTTTGTAGCTTCTTCTGGAGAAAACCAATTAGCTATTCCTTTAAAAGTTTCAGAAACATAATCAACTAAAGAAAAAGGTTCTTCTTTTTTTGGAACTGTTGTTTTATCAACAGGTGAAAAAAACGTCTGTTTAAAAATATCAGGAGTTTTTAATACTTCGGCAGATGAATACTTTTTATCATTTCTTAAAAGACTATAAAGATTATTAATTTTATCATCTGAAGAAAACGTTTGCTTAAAAGTTTCAGGGGATTCTAAAACTTTTGCAGATGAATAATTACTATCCGCTTTTAAAAGTTTGTAAAGATTATCTAATTTATTTTCTGCCATTTTTATAATTATTTTCCTGCATTATCTAATGGGTTTAAACCTGCTGCTTCATCCAAGCTACTTGGTGCTTGACTAGATCCTTCAAATGTGCTTATATCTATTACTTCGTCATAACGTATAGCGTCTCCGCCAAATCCAAAGAAACCATTTATTTTAAATTTCCTTTTTTCACCAGTTCCTGTTACAGATACATCGTCAGCTGTAATTGGTTGCCATTCAGGATTTCCTTCTTCTTTTTTGTTCATTACAGCAGCTACCATTGCTTTTACATCATTTGAATTAGCTTCTTTTAAAGTTTTCTTAAACTCTCCATATTGTAAAGTTTTAGTGTCTCCTTTTTCGTCTGTATAAGTAATTGTGTCAGTATCTGTAAATTTACCAAATCCTCCACGAATAGCTTCATTTTTTGCAGTTAATTTATTTTTTAATTTTACGCCTTCTTTTTTAGAAAACTCTGCAAGTTTTGCTTCTTGACCAAGAAGGATAGCTTGTGAATACAATGAAGGATTTCTTATTACTTCAGTTAATGACATACCCATCATTGAAGCACCTAAAGAAAGATCTTCAGCTTGTTTTCCCATAATCTGATGTTGAAACTGTATTCCTAATCTTGTACTTTCTTTCATTCTTGTTTCTCCTTGAGCTTGGAATTGTATTGCTTCTGACATATTTTCTATATCGTCATCAATACTTTTTTGTGCCAGTTCTTGTTTAAAAGAAATTCCAAGGTAAGGATTTTGAATTTTTTTATTTATATCAATTATTAAATTTTCCTGTTGTTTTAGTTGCAAATCATATTTAGCAATGTTTCTAGGATCTTTTTCTAAAGCTTTGAGTTGATTTATTTTATCTATATTTGATTTAAGTTGAGATGTAATAAGACCATAATACTGTTTTGCATAATCGTCAACATTAATATCTTCAAGAGATTCATTTACTTTATCTACATGATATCTTTTCCAGTTTGCATTATTTGCAAGTACAGATTGAAAAGCAGTTTTTAATTTTTCAGGATCATAAGATTCATCAATTCTATATTCTCCATGTCCAAGGTTTACTACTTTTTTATCAGGTGTAACCAAACTTTTAACTTGTTTCATAATTTGATCATTCCCATCAAAAGTATAACCATCGTTTCTAAATGTTACATCTCTAATATAATCTTTACCATTAAAATATTTATCAGCTTTTCTTTTACCTGGATTCATGTAAAGCTGATTCTTTTTCTTGGCTTCTTCTTCTTCTTTCATCATTTTTTCATATGTAGCTCCTCTTTGAGCAATAGCCAATACATCAGCATTTGTAGTATATCCGCCAAGTAATCCTCTTATTTGAGAAGTAGATCTCATATCTGACAAATCACTAATATCCATAGAAGATAGTTGTTGTCTAAACTGTTGATCTATTTCAGCAAGTTTTTTCCTGTCAGGACCATATGCAGGTAAAGAAGCAATTGATTTATAAGTATCTGTAATATCTTGCAGATTCTTTTCAGCCAATTGCTGCTTGTACATCATACCTTTAGCATACAGGTCAAGATTTAAAGGATCTACCCATTCTGCTGGCTTAACTATTTGACTATAAGGACCGAAACCCATAATTTTGTAATTATAATGATTTTACGCTAAAGATAAAAATCCTTAACTAAATTTAATTAAAAAAGTTATTTTCTAAGTTTTCGCTTAGTTTTTAGTTTTATTTTTACTCTTCCTCCGTATTTACCAGTAGATGTAGTAGTTCCACTAGGAGTAATATTAGCAGTGCTAGTATTTTGTTGATTCATTAAAGACTTTAACATAATTTTTCCAAGAGTATTTTCAAGGTCTTCACCAGTCATTCCTTTAAGAGGGTAGAAAGTTTTATCTACAAAATCTTTGTTACCATAAAAAGCTTGCATTCTTCTAGCATTTTCCATAGCTGCTTGAGCATCAGTTCTTTGTTGAGTATCTATTAAAGACTCTCTTCTTCTAATAGGATCTTCAAGCTGTTGGAACCAACTACCTTGATTGTACTGGTCTATATTCATTTTAGCTTGTGCGTTAAACTGTTGAGCAGCAGCATCTTGTGCTCTGTCATAGTTATACTTCTGTCCAAAAGCTTGTTGTTGTGCAGCAGCTGCGTTTGCTTGAGC
>Ga0129333_10002368_pt1 | contig 17509 bp, 38 predicted proteins | sample CPB6_08_DNA_FD_94474 | JGI IMG/M metagenome (GOLD analysis project Ga0129333, IMG submission 94474) | Freshwater to marine salinity gradient microbial communities from Chesapeake Bay, USA - CPBay_Sum_0.6_0.8_DNA | ecosystem: Environmental > Aquatic > Marine > Coastal | place: USA: Chesapeake...
TAGCGATGAATCTCAGTTTGCTTGGCAAACTTCAAATCTCCGAATAATTTTCCTTCTGGATCCCATATACTCTTGTTATCATGATTATATATGGTAGTGGCTACCATGGCCTTGTCAAATATCTTGTTTGATAATAGTTCTTGTTTGATTCGATTTTGATCAAAATCATGATCAATCTTAGCCCATAATGGAAACATCTTTAAACTCCGGCGGTTTATAGTATCTGTAAAAATCTTCGAGACTGGTATCTCCTATTAGAGATACGACTATTTTCTGTGCAGTATTTTTTATCATAAATTTTCCTGGCACAGATTGAAACTTATGATAGAAGTCAGGATTTCGATGTCCTAGTACCACTGTTTTCTTCTTAGTGATTCTATCAATGAATTGAAACAGGATGTCACTGTCGTTTTCAAAACTCATTAGAGTAACACGGTAACCATGGGATTCAGCATAGTCCTGCTGCTGCGGTAAAAGGTATTTACTGTGCCACCAATCAGTTCGCTGACTTGGTACTGTATAGGTTCTTGATCCCAGTATCATGACCATAGAGGACCAATCACTTTGATAACATCCACTGACAGCAATGGGCTCATCATGATAATAGAGCATGAAAAAGCAGCCGTGATCGTATCTTTTAGATTTGGTAATTAGATAGAGTAGACTGGCAGGATTATTTTCCCAGTTGTCTAGGACATAATTTTTTGCCATTGGATGGCTATCTAGTTCAGCAGCACGACATATAGTTAACAGGTCATCATGATGGGATTCAAAATTTGTCTTATCTATTCTGCTAATTCTTAAGTTTTCCATACAATCGAGCTGGTAATGATCCTAGATCTAATAATAAATTGGGATAAAAAATTGCACTGCTTGCTCGAGCATGATGATTAGCATGCCAACCCTCGCCCCAAGTAAGTAGAGCCAATAACAGAGAATTCTTACTCTCTGTATTCCTACCCCAATTATGTCCCCATGAATTTACCAATGCACTGCCATACCATGTGATCATTGCTGGAACTGCCCAAGCATATAAAATTGCTCTAATATCAATGAAAGCCAGTATAGCTACGTACAAAAGTATTAGATACCAATAGTAGTTATGCAGCCTAACCTGAAATTGACAGCGCAGTAAATCTGGAACTCGTGCTATGTTGGATTGGCTGTATGCACTGAGAAAAAGTACATAAATCAGTCCTTTATGATAGGGACTATGAGGATCTTTGTCAGTGTCATTGAATCTATGATGATCTCTATGCACCGCGGCCCAGGCTATTGGACTGCCACTAAGGCTGAGTGATCCACAGAGGCTACCAAAAAATCTAGCTAGTTTAGATACAGTGTAAGATCGATGGGCTAGTAATCTATGATAGGTTCCGCTGACGCCAATGCCGCCAAATAGAAAACAGACGAAGATAGCTATCATGATTTCAGTTAGACTGGCACTGGTGCACCAGTACAAAAATAAAGGTATGAATGAAATCTGTAGCAGTGTTATAGCAAGAGCTGATTTTTTCATTATAGTATATTTATACCGCTGTAAAACAGTAACCAATGGTGCCGCCTCTAGGAATCGAACCTAGTTATCGAGTTCTTCAGACTCGTGCTGAAATGACCACACTAGCTCAAGCGGCATTTAAAAATTATCTTGGAAAAATTGTATAGTATCTTCAAAACTAAGTGACTGAGTCCATCGTATAGACACTAGTAGTCTTGTCACAGAGTCGTAGTTCACCACAGTATGTGGTACGTCGGTTCTCACTAGGGCTATTTTTCCCTCGGACCAATAGTCAATTATGGGACCAAATTTATCGTACCATGCACGAAAGACTATGAATTTATTTTGATTGACAGTGATTTTTTCTTCTATACCAGGATCTTCAGGCTGATGCCATCTCATTTGACCTTGTCCTTGTATAACAATGTTTAAGGTTGGCCAATAAGGTTTTAGTGTTTTAGAGTCAATGTCTATATGAATTTTTCCTTTGTCAGCAAGAGGTCGCTGTTCAAATACTAGACAGTTTACTTCTCCCAGCTGCTTTAACTTGGCATAGGCTGAAGGCTGCATGAAAGTCTTTGGATCCGCAATCAGTCCGCTGTAAGTTTTATTAGCAGACATTCTAGGTATTTGACTAGAATCTAGTATAAAATCTTCTACTGATAAATTCAATCTGTGATGACATTTCATACAGATATTTATAATAGGGAGATTAGATAATTCAATGGTAGTGATGGTCAGACTCGAACTGACGATAAACACCGTATGAAAGTGCTGCATTGGCCGCTATGCTACATCACCCTTGGTGCTGATAATAGGATTTGAACCTATGACTTCCATCTTACCAAGATGGCGATCTACCCCTGATCTATATCAGCGTTGGCTGGTACCTGTTCCTGGGTTTGAACCAGGGACCTTTCGATTATCGGTCGAATGCTCTACCCGCTGAGCTAAACAGGCATAATTTCATAAATATTTTTTATGAATCACACTAAATTTTCAGTATACGAAGACTGCATTGAGTTGCAGATACCAACTGAACTAGAAAAATTACATCAAGTAAACTACAGCTGGCATCAGTACAATCCCAGAAAACCTATAAGTCGATTTGGTTGCAGTATTACCAGTCTAGATGGCGATGATAAGGGTATACCAGACCTAGACAGTGTAATGGAGTACAACAAGCAACATGGCACAAGATACAGTGAAAAAGACTTTTTCCTAAGAACAAAACATTCAGATCCATTTGATTATTTCCTAAACAACTTTCAAGTTGGACGAAGTCATTATATAAAATTAGAAGCTGGTGGCTTCTTTCCCTGGCACAGGGATGCTGATACTGAAACTTTCCGAGTAATCTACACAGTAACTAACTGCAACAGTAATAATCTAATATGGTTGGAAGATGATCGTATCTTAAAATTAGACAATCATAAGTGGTACTATATTAATACCAAAAAGAAACATTGCCTATTTGCCTTTGATTCCTGCATTTTTGCTGTGTTCAATGTGATGGATACTGATAAAAATATGCGTCAATTGAGCAGTCACATGATTATAAGATAGTGGCCGGTCCTGCAGGATTCGAACCCACGACTTCCTGTTTCGAAGACAGGCACTCTGTCCAACTGAGTTAAGGACCGAAAGCATCGCTAAATACCTTGATGTATTATGCTATTCTAAATTTACCACATTTTAATTTTGACGAATCAGACATTGTTAAAAGAAAACAGACTCTTGATAGCTATTGGTGGCCTGATAAGGTTCCCAAGCGAGTAAAACTCGTAGATGGACGTGAAGTAGATCATATACGTTATCAACGTTGGAGTTTCAATGATGACCTAGTACGTGACTTTATCATGACTAACATTCCCGAAATGCCCTGTGATTTTGGTGATCTTGGCTATCAAATAGTCAGCAACGACAGATCTGATCCAATTGGTGCCAGAATGAGTCCGCACTTGGACGGATTTCGAGGCAATTATGTATTACAATACGTTATTGATACTGGGGGAGACAACATTGCCACAACATGGTGGCAGGCACCCGGACAAGACATTTATAGACAACAAATTACTACCACACAGTTTTTCTTTGTCAATGACAATTATAAATTTTTAGACAGTGTAATATTAAAAAAGCACTCATGGGCTCTTATACGAACAGATGTGCTACACTCTGTGGACCATGTCACAGCAGATCGAAAATTAATCACTGTGGGCTTTAGAGCCGACCAAGATTTCTTAGAAACTATAGCAAAAAAATATAGTACTTTACTATGATTAGTCTTACCCGAGCCTACTTTAAATAATAGTATGGCACAAAGAAACCTTAAAATATACGTAAACAATATTCTATACAAGGATATCATGGTAGATGTTGACAGCGAGGGAAACTATGATCCTGTTCCCATATGGTCTATGATTCTGTCAGATAAACAGGCTGGTTATTTTGTAGATTATAATCTAACACCTGGCACTTTTCCTATTCGTATAGAACTGCGTCACTAATTGGTGGAAGCGGTGAGATTCGAACTCACGGACCGTTGCCAGTCGTCTGTTTTCAAGACAGGTGCATTAAACCAAGCTCTGCCACACTTCCATAAATTTTGATAGGTATTGTTGTGTCGGGAACCTAACAAACCCCGTGAGCGCAGCCCATCCTGTTTTCGCGTCAGCGGAGGCAGAATATGATTACAGGTCTGCCTTATTTGGAGCGGGTAGCGAGAATCGAACTCGCAAATCTTCCTTGGCAAGGAAGCAGGTTACCTTTACATCATACCCGCATAATCTCCAGGGTTCATATGCTTTAATTGTGCAAAAGGATCGTTACCCATGAGACCCACAGTGACAGCCTGTCGAATATCTGATATGTGTTTTACACTGTGAAGGCAGTGTGTATTAATCAGATGCCATCTAAAAGGTTCAATGGGTAGAGAAAGCAGTATCTCCACACTGTCAGTGTCTGAACTACTGTGCCTTACACTGGGACCAAGGCATATGTCATGATCCTTGAGTTTTAAAAAATTTGTCACTGCCGGTCCGCCTGTAGTATAGATATAATTTACTCCCCAATGACGAAAATCACAATGTGGCCCTACATCTGTTTCCATGACCTGTACCCCCATTCTGTCTTGTACATGGGATATATTTTCTGTCAGCCATGCTTTGAGTTCATCTGTTATACCAAACCTTGAGTAGGTTCTATCATTGAAACCAACTTGACTTCGTAGATAGCAATTGTCTAATAGATGTTCGGGTATCTTAGGCAAATTATCTAGATACAAAAAAAGCAAATTAGAATAATCTCGTTGTGACATTGTCATCTATTTAGCATTGTTAAATGGTAGGGGCAGCAGGGATTGAACCTGCGACCTCGATGTTAAAAGCATCTTGCTCTCCCTCTGAGCTATACCCCCATTGTAAAGAACCCTTGGCAAAGTCTACAACTTACCCAAAGGCCGTAATTAGTGCTATGTCCAACCTTGCAAGTAGGACTCTAGTTGCAGTTTGAGAGGCTTCGTTGCTAGCATCGAGAGGCCGTCCTGCCACAGCGTAAATCGACACTGTGCATCTTGGTACACCCACAGGGAATCGAACCCTGCTCTCCAGCTTGAAGGGCTAGCATCCTAACCGATAGACGATGGGTGCAAAAATTTACAGCACTTTTTCAAATGCTGGTAATAAAGCAGACTGCTCATCGGCTCGCCGCCATTTGTCTGTTCGACAATCTGCTTTACTACGCTACCTTTTTACCACTAGCGTTATCTCCACTAGCTTCTCATCCGGTAGGCCGCCCTCATTATAGTCCATGTTTATAGTGCAGACAGGCTCGCGTTGCCTCACACTTAGTACAAAACAAAAAACCCTGGGTCTTTCGATCCCAGGGTCTAGTCTACGAATATATTACTGCTACTCTATAAGACTAGACCCTCCATAAAATTATCCTCAATGGTAGGGCGTGACCATTTATGGCCTTGTTCACTGCACATTGTTGAATAAAGTTTGGAGTTCATCATAGTTCTCATTGTATACTTATTTATCTTTTGTGTCAACTAAATTTGGTAATATACCTAAAAAATTTTGGTGCTGCTTGTCGGATTCGAACTGACGACCTACCGCTTACAAGGCGGTTGCTCTACCACTGAGCTAAAGCAGCATATGAATTAAATTGTAGCTTTATTTATATTTTGTGTCAATATCTTATTTTTATCTAATAGTGCTAAAAGGTCCTGATAAGACATATCTACAAATTCTATAAGGAAAGATACCCTGTCTTCATCTCCGTCTTGGATCTTATGCACTGAATGATATTCTTCGTTATTGAAGGCATACCAAACAGATTTAGCCAATTGAGTTTTGTATGTCTCTTCGACAAAGCTGGGATCAATTATATGTGAATAATACGAATCAAATTCTTGCACAGGCCTATACCATCTTGTTTCATAATTATCTCCAGATACTAGATAGAATAGACTTGATCTACGCTCATGATCCTTATGAATAGGCAAAAACATACCTTGGCTAGCGATCTGGATCATGACGGTAGTATTCTGTTCCCTTATAAAATCGGGCAGACTGGCATAGATTTTTTCTTTGATATCTTCATTAATACTGTTTTGGTACCAATCCACAATCTTTTTTCCGGCGGAATGTCTAGCAAATTTGTTTATATTTTTTAACAGTCTGGTCTTAAGCACAGCGTCGGCCAAGGTTAGGTCGTCTTTATTGATGACCTTTTTAACTTGAAAATATCCTGGATTCTTATCATGATAATCATTATGATCAATTGAATGAATTAGATCAGTGACATCAGGTAATATATCTCCAAGATAGGTTAGGTAATTGTTCATAACAATATTTAGTTGGCCTGACCGGAGGGATTCGAACCCCCGACCAACGGATTAGAAATCCGTTGCTCTATCCTGCTGAGCTACGGTCAGTATACATAAGACTACTATAAGATTTGAGTCTATCAGAAAACTTTAGTCTCAAGTAGAAAAACTCGCTGTCGGTGCTAATACTGATTAGAGGAAGTACGTGACAGACTATAATTTCATAGCCCAGTTGAAAACCATTTTGTCCTAGCCATAATTCTTCGCTTGGAGTGAGATCACTGATGTAGTAGACTTCTGGTACAAAAGACACTTACCACCAATGAAAACGTTCGGGTATCTTTTCTTTCAAATTCCCTAGTAGCTTTTCTTCAATCTGTCCTATGATTCTGGGTCTAGGTATAAACCATCCTAGTAGGATACCTAAAATTAGTCCAAGCATTTGAATCCTTCATTTCTTTTCACATTCCAAGCTATTGCTGTTCTTAGTCCTGACTCTTTAATGTCATTTATCACAATGCGTTCTCCAATGGGCAAGTTGAATATGATATGATCATGTCTCTTAATGCCCAGTCTCTGTAACTCATAGATAGTAGCTTCGCGAAAATATTCTTCTCTAGCAGTGGTAAAAATTACCACATCCTGCTCAGGCAAACTATCGAAAAATTCTAAAACTCCAGGCAGAAGACTGTCGCGTCCATCCTCCCATAGTCCTTCGTGTTTTAATATAGTTCCATCCAGATCAATAAACCATGTATGTCCTAGACTGCTTAATTCAAAAGGTATCATATAAAATTTGGTGCCCCCTCAGGGAGTCGAACCCCGCACCAACAGATTATGAGTCTGCTGCTCTAACCAAGCATGAGCTAAAGGGGCATGTTCTCTAAACTACTTGAGACCATATTCTTAATTTCTCAAGTTTATTTAACTCTGCTTCCTTAACTTTATCAGGCCTTAGTAGGCCATTTTTAAACATAAGATGTATTATGCACAATAAATCACCAAGTTCGTGCTCTAGCCTATCCTGATTGGTTTGATCACTCAGTGGTATAGGATTAGCAAATCCAAACCTGTTAATCTTGCTGACCACTTGACTGACTTCGGCACATTCTTCTTGCAGAATATATAGAATTTCTTGTTGCTTTTTATCCATAATATTTATATTGGTAGTAGGTAAAGGATTCGAACCTTTTCGTTCCAGCCCATCTGACCAGTCTCCAGAGTTTATAAGTCTCCGCCGCATACCAATGCTACCTACCATTTGGTGCGAGAGGCGGGAGTCGAACCCGCATGCCTTTCGACGGAAAATTTTAAGTCTTCTGAGTATACCATTTCTCCACTCTCGCAATATTTCCTAATTATATGCTTATTTAATCCAACTGTCAACTGATTATTTTGCCAATGCTGCTAACATTCTATAGTGCTGCCAGGCCTGATGCACACCTTCGTTTTCAGTACTGGCACTGGGCACAATATCTAACCAAGTGGCTCGAAGCGTGTGCTGATAGCCTTGCTCATAGTTTCTAAACTGATGAATTTTACCTTCATGCCAAAGACGTTCTGCTAGATATTTGACTGAGTCGAAATCATAGTCAGTTAGGTCATAGTCGCGTCGTGGCGGATAGTAATAATACTGCTCAACAACTTTTATTAGACTTTCCACATTGTAAGATCTGGTGTTGGCAACGATTACAAATACATCCTCATATTCTACTTCACCATCAAGTAGACTACGAAGGCAACGACCAAGGCTAGTACCAATTTTTAGCACAGTTATTCTTCTTTGAAATTATCACTGATAGCAGTGTTGATATTGTCGCCAATATCATAGCCCCAGTTCCAGTTAGAATCATATGCCGCCTGCCACTCATCTGTGTCGGGTTCGGCACTGATATATCCTTCGACCCCTGCGGCGAACCAATCAGCAAATATTTCAGGATCCACCCATCCCTCTAAGTCAACCACGCCATGCTTGGTCAATATCTCGCGGATCATGTCCAAGTTACTGGATCCATTGACACAGTCTTCTAGTTCTTCATCTGTTAGGTCATGAACTGATTTCATTCTTCCTCTCTCATGTCACGTATACTGTCAATAATATTGAATTCTTCGTCAATTTCTCTGGGCAGCACACTTTCGATTTCTTCCGTGGTCATGTCCGCTAATTCATAATAGTCATCATCACCTTCAGAGAATCTACCACAGAACATTACTCCAGGTTCGTAGTAAAAAGCATCTATCATAAAGCCCAGCTCTTCCATCTTGCGGTAAAAAGCAATGGGTGGTGCCCAAGCACTGTCGAAATAAAATCTAACTTCATTCTTAGAATTCTTCGTGACATTGTCTTTGCTGTCACCTACATCCCATTTGGTGCCCCATTCGTGTCTACAAAAGTCATACCAGTTTTGATAACCATAGGTTGCCAAGTTATGCTCGTTCAAGGCATTTAGTTCTGCCTGTCTGGCAGGGTCACTAAAATGTCCAGCAGTGGTTCCGCTAAGAGCATCAGGAACCGGAACAAACTCATGAAATAGTTTTTGTTTAGTATAGGCACGAACAGCACGAGTAATCATTTTTGGATCACTGTGCCATAGTGTCACAGTATTACTACACCAATTAGGCATGGTTCATCTCCGCTAAAAATTCAATACGAAAATCATCGGGATCATCTACCAACATATGTTGTTTGACTTCCCGCCATACTCCGTCTACTTTAATCTCAATACGAATTTTTGTCAACTCTCGTTCCAACCAACGCTCGATTTCCAAGGCTTCTCCTGTGCGTTTCATCATTTCCTTTTTGGCCCAAATCTGAAACTTGGTACTTTCAGCCATTTTACGAAAAGCGTCTTGTCTATTATCCAGTTGGCTGCGACTACTTTCACTATAGCCGTGAGCACCACTGGCACGATGCATACAGTGTACCGCACTAGATGTCTTGTTTCGCTTTTGGCCGCCGGCACCTGTGCCTTTAGTATAGCTCCACTCGCAGTCGTTTTTTGTCACACTGAATAAGGGTTTACGTTCTTCTGTCTGGGTTTTCATAGCATTCTTCGCATACTGCATTATGTTTAGGACCACCTGATGAGGATATAGGATAATTACAATACCGACAAAATATAAAACCACGAGTGGTTACATAACCAGGCGGAGTTTTGTATATGGGATAAAATCCTTCCTCTCGCTCTGCATACCCAATCAAGACTCGTGTATGATCTCGAGCAAGCTCTTGTAAAAAATTTTCTTCCTTCACTTAACGGGATTGGTTAAAAGGTCCAATGCATCTGGGCTAAGACTGATCACAGCCGCAGGATGAACCTGAATAGGAACATGTACAGGAACATTAACATCTCTGTAGCTCTTGTTTAGAGAAACAGATCCAATGTCGTTTACCACAGTGTCCTGAGCGAAGACCATATAGTCGTACCTGTGAATAAGACTGGGATAAAAATGACTTATAGGTAATAATCGCACACTAGCATCCTTTACACTCATAAAAGCCATTGGTCAAAGGTGTATATGTAAGAACTTCTATCCAAAATCCTATGACCATGCCTGTGGCAATTAACGCACAGACACCTAGCAGGCTCATAATAAAACTGATTAACTCTTTCATTTATATCTATTTAGTAGTTCACGACGTACTGCTTCTATGGCCTTGTTCCATCCTTCGTCATCGCCAACCCACTTGATCTTGCTAAGTTCAGCGTCCAAGTCCTTGACAATGTGTCTAGCAATACTGCGACACACTGCCATGTCCTTATACGCACTGTCGATACCTCGAATAGCATCTGTGAGAATTTTTTCAAGCGTCGACATAGTAGTCTTTCAAAAACTCAGTCATTGACTTATAGTCCTGTTGAGTAAAACATAGGCCCGGTGCTCCCATTGTAGTAACCACTTCTGTATACGTGATTCCTAATTGTTCGCAGAAGTTTTTGATATGTCCCCTGCTCCAAGCATCTACGGGAAATATCATATACTCTGCGGAGACCAAGGTATATTTAGGCTGCACTCGCATTCAACACCGCCACACGGTTAAACCACGTTTCGTTGACACCGCGATTTACACCGTGTCTTTTCACACTGCCTTTGATTACAATCTCTTGTCCAAGGGGAAATTGAGCCTTGTCCTTGCTGGTAAAAAACTTGACAATGTTAGTGCCAGCAGTTGCAGTAACAATATGACTGTCATATTTGGCACTGTAAAACACAGTTTCCGTTACAATCTTTAACACATGTTTACTGCCTTCCTGTCCAATAAACTTGCTGGCAGCACCTTTGGCTTCTAAGCGTTGGCGAACAGCATCACGCTCAAGTTCGCGACGATAACTGGAGGGCAGGCTAGCCATAATGGCTATATCAAAGGATCCAACACGAGTTTTGGCTATGATATTGGACACTGAGTCCAAAAAGGTATTGACAGGCATATTAGTTCCTGCACCTAATTGTCTAAACAGTAGACCCTTGTAGTGGTCGTGTAGTGTACGACCAAACTCATGGTCTTCTGGCAACATGGTCTCGGGCTTCTCCAAAAACCTATAGGTAAGGTCACGATTGGTTCGTTTTTGAGTCATGAACGAATTGACTAGAATTTCTTTTTCTGGGCAATAGCTGGTTACTATCTTGACATACTCGCCGCCGTTGACGCGGTCAGCAGCAGCCACAGCGGCCCAAGCTAGTTCAATGGGAAAAGTTACTTTGGCTTTGCTCATTTTCTAAATCCCTGTTGTTTAACTATAAACATAGTATACAGACTAATCCATTTTGTGTCAATTAACGATAAAGACAGGAATTGTAGTAAGACATAGCATTCTGCCTGCAAGCATGAATCTGATGCGTATAAGACAGTCTATTGCAGTTTTCTGCTACTCGAAGATGATGATGGCATTCTGAGTATCTATGGGGCAGAGGCTGAATAACCGGAGTTACTGTTACATATGCAGGAGTTACTCGATAAACAGGCTGATCCACAGGATAAACCACACAGCCAGTTAGACTGGCTAGTGCAGCGATAAGACCAAATTTCTTAAGCATCTTGTTTCTCCTTAATATGTCTACAACTACGGCGAAATTGAAAACCATGGCAGGTACATGTCCAACGAGTGCCAACCTGGGTTACAGTGTAGGTGTCACCTTTACTGCCTTTTACTGTAAAGGTCTTGGTGTCGTTGACTAGGCTACGCCCAGAGCCCCCAGTCAAGTATTTAATATCATGGACATTGTTTACATTGATAATACTGTAGGGAAATTCTGGGTTTCCAGTGAATAACTTAAAATTGTCTTGATCCATCCATTTGTCTGGATTGACAATTTCCCCTTCAAGAACCCTGTCCTTGAAAGGGCTAGTGGCATGGATATAGATTTCCCTATAACGAGTTGTTACACGGACCCTACTACCAATTTGGGGTATGGATAAAGTTTTCATGCTAGTATTCTAGCAGTTTTACCATTTTGTGTCAATTAAAGATACAAATGAGCTTTTTCCTTACTGATCGCCGCCCAAAGAACTTCCTCTACCAGCTTGTTTAAGGTAATGTCTCGGTCATGTGCCATTTTCATAAGAGTGAACAATTCGCTGTCGTCCAGTTCCAAAGGCATAGTTACTCTATGATCGTAGTCTTCGTCTCGACGAATCTTATGTGCCTTATCCAGCCAATCTTCTTCAACTTCCAAATCAGTATAGTTGACGTCGTCCCAGGCCTGATCAGCATGTTCGGGATTATGCTTGCGAGCATAATCTTTATAGGTGTCTCTGTGATCGGGATTGATAAAACGATAAGCACGGCTGCGTTTATAGTCGCAGGCTTCGACCATGTAGACAGTTTGATCTTTGAGGTCAAAGGTCACATTCATACTGTAACCATCATGGTCTTCGTTCCAAGTGCTGAGACTATAGGCATTATCGCCAAAACAGGTCCAGCAAAACTCACTGCCTTCAGTGATACGATAATCAATTGCTTCGAGAAATTTCTTCAAGTCCATTTGCGGTCCTTTCAACTGCGTAGACAATTACACTTAAAATGCTGGCAAAAAACATTAGCCCACCCATTAGCCAGTTTTCCTGGGTAAAACTGATTAGTGCATAACAGAACATATAGCCTGTGAAAAAGGCTGTGATAAATGTTGTATGCTTGTGTAAAAATGTTGACATATTAGACCTCCACTAATAATGCAGGATCATACTGTGTTCCTTCGTAGATTTCATATCCACGCGGATTGCACACTACCCTTGTCGAACCAACCATATAGTCACTGGGATCATGAACATGTCCATGAGTCCACAATTTAATCTGCGGTCTATCTAGGATAAACTCAGACAAATTGCTGGCATAACCACCATTCATAATGGTTTCTTTAATGTAGTTAGCACCAATACTCTTAAAGGTTGGAGCCATGTGAGTTACCACTACGCAACGCTTGTCGGGATGTTGATCCGTTACTGTTCGAATATACTCCAAGGTCACCTTATGACGCTTCACACAGTCGTTGGGATTGACTTTACGATAGTTCTCACCGTCATGACGAATAATTCTAAAATCATTCATTGACTGTTTGATAGCAAACAAGGTAGTAGGATCTCCCCTATTCATGTCTGTCCAAAGAGTGCCACCAACAAATACCACATCGTCGATTACCTTGGTGTCATTTTCCATGAAGTAAATGTTAGGGAATTTGGCACATTCATCCCGAAGGTATTGTAGACCACCAACCCATTTACCATGATAAAACTCATGGTTGCCGGCAACATAGATTACGTGCGGAAACTGGAAACTTACTCGTTTGAGAAAATCTCTAAATCGTTGAGCACATTGTTGCCTCTGACTTAGTCCTTGATTATTAGCAATTAAACGTCGCTCTCCGGCACTAACGGGTTCAGGGTGGTCATGCAGATCTTCGGCAATCAGAATATCGCCACTGAGAATTAGGACATCAGCACCATTGTTCACAATGTTGACATCACTGAACTCTAGGTGTAGATCTGATACTATTTTGATCTTCATTGTTTTAACTTTTTTAACATACGTTCTTGATAAATTTCTTCTTCACCTACAAACTTAGGTGTTCGCTCCAACATGTCATCAATTAAAAATTTTAGTTCTAACAATTCTTGTTTGGCAAAAAATCCAGTATAACCATCATTGTAAGGGCTGACACAGGTCTGATAGATAGCATGAATTTGACGCTGAATATCTGCCCTATCCCAACCCTTACGGTAGCCCATTATTTTGTCTCTGGTTGGCGAATTCTTACTCTGCGAACTTTGCCCTGGTTGGTTTTAATTTCTGCCGCACGATCCTGTAGCCAACTTTCCTTTTCTGCTTCTGCCTTGGCACTTTGAAAGTCCTCAAAGGTTTTGCGAAACTTACCACATGTTACAGTCCAAGTAATACTTGACATAATTTTACCTCAGTTTAGTTAAACACAGCCTAATTGTACACTGATTCGAGTGGGCTGTCAACACTCAAATTTTTCAAATAAATATATATATATGCCTATACTCGTTGATAAGACTGAAAAAGAACGAAGAATGACCATCTGTTATAATTGTGAACATATACGATTGCCCAGTCAAATCTGTGGTATCTGTAAGTGTTTTCTTCCTGCTAAGTCTCGACTGTCTGCTAGTCATTGTCCTAAAGGTAAATGGGCCAAGCAATCTCAAAGTTTAGGATAGATTGTAAGTGATGTAATAAAAACCAGAGATCTTAGGTCTAAAACCTTTAAAACTGCATCGACTACATCCTGACAGGTTAGTTTAGGTTTTTGAACTACTACACTTTTCATTCTTTCTACATCAGTATACCACGGCTTTACATTTAAGATGTAAAGGCTCTTTCTAGCTAGACTGTATTTATTAATATACTGATCGAGATTATGTTTATTATTGTTATAGTGGTTGTTATGACTGGGAAAATCTCCCGCAGTGCTGCTTATATTAATAATGACCTTATTTTGATCGTACCAATTTTTAACCATATCTTTGAGAAGAAGCAATTGAAAATTCGTCATTGACTTAAAATCATAGGCATTGTTGATGAATATATCTGCATCTATAGACTCTGATATTATCCTCTGTCGATCATGATCCAATGATATATCGTATGAATTTGATCTGCTAAAACCAAGTACTTCATTGTCACGAGTCCGGTAGTGATCGAAGAAGGCCGCTCCTATGCCAGTGGAATGCCCGGTTATGCAGACTTTCATATTAGACCATATGATTTTAGTATGTCATTATTGGCCACTACAATCTTAGTCTTGTATCTTTCGTCACAGCGAATTTTGAGTTCTTGCATGTCTTTGCCCTGTGCAATAAACTCTCCTGTCTTCTGATCAAACAGATAGAAAATTTCTCCGTGTTTTTCTACGTCAACATTAATAACTATTTCACTGCGAATTTTTTCTTCTATCCTTTGCTCAGCCTTTTCTCTGTTTTTTCTGAGGGACTTGCTAAAGACAAAACCCATGTAGATTGCTATGATAGCATAGAGCAAATTAGCATAAACGTCTTGATTTTCCATTATCGTTTCTCTATCACGGTGTCTGCTAGACCGTATTCGACGGCCTGCCATGCACTCATAAAAAAGTCTCGTTCCATGTCTCGTGCTAATTCATCGTAGGTCTTGTTTCTGCTATTATGCTTGACATAGATATTGGTAAGATTACGTTTCATTTCTAAGATCTCACGCACTTGAATTTCCATGTCAGTGGCCTGTCCTCTGGCACCTCCACTGGGTTGATGAATCATGTGACGAGCATTGGGTAGAATAAACCGCTTGCCGGCAGCTCCAGCCTGTGCTAACAGACTGCCCATGCTACAGGCCTGACCGATTACATAGGTTGAAACGTCAGGTTTGATAAACTGCATTGTGTCGTAGATTGCCATGCCTGCGGTAACGCTACCTCCAGGACTATTTATAAAGACAGTGATATCACGCTCACTGTCCTCACTTTCCAAGAACAGCAGTTGTCCTACAATAAGATTAGCCATGCTGTCATGAACTTCACCTTCCAGCAGAATAACACGATCTCGCATGAGTCTACTATAGAGATCCATTGCTCGTTCGCCATTACCGCTACGTTCAAGCACCATTGGTACTAGAGTCATAATTTTTCCTATTTTATTTGTAAATACCACGCCAGTGGTTATAAGTAACACACTCTACGTCTGCATCATAATGGTTGAGACCTTCTATTTTAGCCTTGTACTGCCAGACATCGTATTTTTTGTTATATCTGCAAGAGTCAGACATTTTACCAGTCATTGGTATAGCCACTCGTTCTATACTAGCAGCATATGGATTGTTAGGATCCGTTAGCTTAGGATCATATAAAAAGACGAGTAAAAACCAAGTTGCAGTTATCATATTGTTCAAATGTTCTTGAAAAGAGCTACTAAAACAACCAAACTACCTGAAGTAGTCACGCCTAGAACAAAATCTTTAATGTCTTGCATTGCTACTCCCTGTTGTTCACTATACACATATTATACTGCCAAACCGATTTTGTGTCAATTAAACCAGCTCACAGGTGCCACGAATATAGCGATTTCTCACGCGAGTCTGGGCAGTAAGTCCTTGACTTTCAAGGATTTTTTCTGCCACTTGAGCAACTTTAGCCCTGTCGCCATAAACATCAAAACCCACATAACGCTTGGTGTCTCGACGAATTCTAAGATTCTGGCGGTCAGTCCAACTACCAGCACTGTAAGAATTGGTTAAAAACATAGCAGTTTTCACAGCGTTTCTAAATTCAAGTGTTGAAGCAGTTGCAAGTTCCATTTGTTTATTCCTAGTTGTTTACTATAGACATAGTATAGCAACTAACCCAATTTGTGTCAATAAAATTACCGCTAGTTCCACAGCAGTAAAATAGCAGTCAGAATACCAGTTCCAAAGCCATCTACCAAACCTAGTTCGAGGCACTAGGTAATACCTTCCTTAAGGTATTTCCAGCCAGTGAATTTTTCATATTCTTCTTCCAATCGTTCAATTTCTTCTAGCATGGTTAGACGTTTGTGCTCACGCCATTCTTGAACCATGCGAGCAGTTTTTTCACTCTGAACCACATCCGCCACAAAGCCATCAATGCTTTCATAAGTCACGGTCTTTCTAATCCACTCGTGATCCACCAGCATACTCTTTGAGTAGTCAAAGCCCCAATGACCACTATCTACTTCAATGCGAGCGTTAAGTTCATCTTTACGAGTGAAACTTTCAGGACCACCCAAGCAACTGAGCACACGGAATTTGTCCCCTTCCTTGTTTACTATGACAAAGTAGGGACAGAACATTTCGTGCCAATAGTCTCCAGGTTGTGGATTAACTAACGCTTTTTGATTTCTTAAGTCTTGTTCTTTAATTTGTTCACTGGTCATCTTGTCTGCTCCACTAATTCTTTGTATCCTGCCCAACTAGGGTGAATTTGATCTTTTTGATATCGTTCAGTAACTATCACAGTGTCACCAAATAGTCCTGCTATTAAGTTTACATCCTTATAGGCTCGAGGTTTAGTGCCTTCATTAGGAGCAATCCAAAATACCCGCCGACCTGTGATCTTTTCTCTTATCTCTCGTAACTTACCGTAGGTGTCGGCACCGGCCCAATCATTGGTGCCTAGGCTAATAATCACTGTACCAGCCGCAAGTTCACGACCGCCGAACAGTCGGTCCCAGCCTTGGCTAGTTACACCACCTTTGGAATAGGACACACACTCGGGTCTGAACTGGTGAGCACCCACAGCAATACTATCACCTATTATTAAACAATCTAACATTTGATTTCCAGTACAGGCTGATATCGTGCCAGCAAGTTTTTCTCCAGTAGATCAATATCCGCCAAGGCTTCTTTCAGAGTTCTACCACTGGTGCCTACATATTGAACCCCATCACGCCAGTACGCATAATCGGTGACACCATCCCTCATGCCTTGATAATAAGCACGAGTTTGAGCCAGTTGTAGGTATTGATCTTGTTCAGGTGTAAATATCATTCTTTTTCCCATTCAATATATATTCTTGCGTTGGGTTGCTGATTCCAATGAACCTTACAGCCATTAGATTCTATTAAGGGAATAGCATCTATAAGATTTTGTAAAGCAGGCCCTTCACCATTAAAACAAAACAATGAACCTGTGGTTTGTTCAGGTTTGTAAGTGGGAAAGGTACAATAATCA